>ENA-OZFB01000198-OZFB01000198.1-human-gut-metagenome-genome-assembly--contig:-NODE-198-length-24318-cov-5.378972_pt1 | contig 24318 bp, 21 predicted proteins | sample MGYA00244614_ERZ653626 | MGnify/ENA primary metagenome ERZ653626 (study PRJEB26926, sample SAMN06164992) | human gut metagenome | biome: ENVO:00009003; feature: ENVO:2100002; material: ENVO:00002003...
TTATGCGATCGTCGGCAGCGTCAGATGTGTATAAGAGACAGTATTGCCACTTGTCACTCAAAACCATTCCTGAAGGGGTGAGCCATGTGCGCATCAGCCCGCAGGATGTGGAATATGTTATCGAAGAAATTCCTGATTATGAGCAACAACCCGAAAACGACTGATAGCCATTGCCTTGAAACTGCCGACACGAACGGGCTGCCTGAAGTTGACTACCCTGCTCCACCTCAAGGCATTTGCTGCATTGGCATTACGGGGGGTATCGGCAGCGGAAAAAGCTACATTTGCGCCCAACTCGAAGCGGCTGGACATCAGGTGTTCTACTGCGATGATGAAGCCAAAAAAATTATCCGCACTGACCCCGTCGTACGTCAGCAACTCACTGACATTGTGGGGTCTGCACTTTACGACCATGAGGGGCATTTGGTAAAATCGGTATTGGCGGCCTACCTTTGTCAGGGGCGAAGTCATGCCCAGCGCATCGACAGGGTGGTACATCCGCGGGTGGCGCAGGCCTTTGCCAACCGGGCGCAGGCGCTTGCTGCTGAGGCTGTTTCTAAACCCTTAGCAGATGGTGCGTGTTTGTCGCAACCATTCAATGCTCATGCCGGAAGCCCCGTTGCCATCGACGTTGAAACGCTCCGAAAACTTCCTACCTCGCACACTTTATTCATGGAGTGCGCCTTGCTTTTCGAAGCATCATTCGACCGTTTGGTGCATCATTCGGTGCTGGTTCATGTTTCAACGGAAACGCAAACGGCTCGGCTGATGGCGCGCGATGGTATCAGTCGCGCCAAAGCTGAAGAGTGGATGAGCTTGCAACTGAGCGAAACGGATAAGATGGCTCGTGCCAATGCTTACATCTGCAACGAGTAAATTGCTACGCTGCGTCAAGAACAGACATTACCTATTCTTGACGCAGCCTTTTTTGTAGCTTTGGGCATGCCCAAGTTAGGCGGCACCTCAGCAAAGCCAAAGAAAATCTGCATTTTTATGGACTTTGCATTCGCTTTGCACACTTTGGCTGCGCCCAAGTTAGGCGGCACCTCAGCAAAGCCAAAGAAAATCTGCATTTTTATGGACTTTGCATTCGCTTTGCACACTTTGGCTGCGCCCAAGTTAGGCGGCACCTCAGCAAAGCCAAAGAAAATGCAGATTTTCTTTGGCTTTGCATTCGGTTTGCACTAACTTTGCACCCGTATATTCACAAAAGAACAACAAAACACAACATTTTCTTAATATGCAAGACACTATTTTGGCCATTTCGGGCAAGCCCGGTTTGTATCGCCTCGTTTCGCAAGGACGTGGTATGCTGATTGTTGAAACCGTTGACGAAGCTAAAAAGCGTATCCCCGCTGGAGCTCGCGACCGCGTTACGTCACTCAATGACGTTTCAATGTACACGAACGAAGACGATAAACCGCTGATGGAAATTTTCCAAGCTATCGCTGACAAGGAAAACGCTCAACCCACAGCTATCGACTACAAAAAGGCTACCAAAGCTGAACTCGCCGACTTCATGGCTGCTGTTTTGCCCGACTACGACCGCGACCGCGTACACGATTCGGACATCAAAAAACTCATTCAGTGGTACAACATCCTCGTAAAAGGTGGATACACGCAGTTCGTTTCTGCTGAAGAAACTGCTGAAGAGGCTGCTGCCGAATAAATACCCCCATCAACGCTGCGCGATGACTGTTCATCCGCAGCGTGTTTTTTTGACACAAGGGTGATTATTCCGCAAGTTCACATCTTGCCTGTTCTATGCCGCATCTGGCAGCAAGTTCACTTTTTCTTTCCATCTATTCCCTAACAACATGGCTAACTTTCAAGACAAATTCTGCAATGCCCTGACCTATCTCGGACTGGCCGGCGTAATCATCTTCGGCACGGCCTCGCTGTGGACTTCCGAACCTGAAACTTCGCCCGAACCTACCGAAACGCAACAGGGCGAAATGCCTGAACCCGAACAAACGCCTACTGACACGATCAAGGAAGTGCCAATGATTGAAACGCACGACGAACCGCAAAGGGAAACGGCCGACACAATCAAAACTGCGCAGACCGACTCGACATTCCTGCATGTTCAACCCGAAGATACTACGCTGCACGTTGACCATGCGCACGGCAATATGCCTACCCCAAAAGCTGATACACACAGCCACGAAAATGCCGGAAAACTGCACGGACTCAAAGAAAAAAAAGAAGATAAGGCGAACAAAAACATAAAGGAGGGCAAGGAGACAAAAGATACCCGAACGCTTCCGGATGAAACCAAACATACGGAAACCGACTTTTTCGAGTAACAAAGCGATAGTTTAAACCCACCTGACAGAAGCTGTTTGATTTATCTTTAACGAATTCAAGCAGCTTCTGTTTCTTTCCCACACACTCACACTCAATCAATAGTAAACGAACCAACTCTACTTTTACTCATTCACTCAACGATGCAAAACTGCTGATAATCTGACGGAATAATCATTTTGGGAAACTTTTACCTAAGGCAAACACATTCAAATAGTTGATTATCAGCACAATACAAAAACAAAACGGAAAACAATATCCAAAAAACGCTCGTTTTGTTTTGCTATATTTATAGTTTTTGAGTAGCTTTGCACCCGCAAATTGAAAAACCCCCAGATCAGTGGAACAAAAAATCTTCTCTTACGATGAGGCTTTCAATGCCTCGCTTGAATATTTCAAAGGCGATGAGCTTGCAGCTCGCGTATGGGTGAACAAATATGCCATGAAGGATTCGTTTGGCAATATCTTTGAACGTTCACCCGAGGACATGCACCACCGCATTGCCAATGAACTTTTCCGCATTGAAAGCAAGTACCCCAATCCCGTGAGCAAGGACGAGATTTTCAGTATGCTCGACCACTTCCGTTACATTGTACCGGCAGGATCGCCCATGACGGGTATTGGCAATACGCATCAGATTGCTTCGCTCTCGAACTGCTTTGTTATTGGCATTGAGGGCGACTCCGACTCATACGGTGCCATTCTGAAACTCGACGAAGAGCAAGTACAGCTGATGAAGCGCCGTGGCGGTGTGGGTCACGACCTTTCGGGCATCCGTCCCAAAGGTTCACCCGTTAAAAACTCAGCCCTCACCTCAACCGGCATCGTTCCCTTTATGGAGCGTTACAGCAACTCTACGCGCGAAGTGGCTCAGGACGGACGCCGAGGCGCACTCATGCTCTCAATCAGCGTTCGACACCCCGAAGCCGAGGATTTTGTGGATGCCAAAATGGTTGAAGGCAAAATCACCGGTGCCAATGTCAGCGTGAAAATCGACGATGAGTTCATGCGCTGTGCCACCGAGGAACGCCCCTATCATCAGCAGTTCCCCATTGACGCAGACAAGCCCTTGTTCGAAAAGGACATTGACGCTGCTGCCTTGTGGAAAAAAATTGTACACAATGCCTGGCGCAGTGCCGAACCCGGCATACTCTTTTGGGACACTATTCAGCGCGAAAGCATACCCGACTGCTACGCTGACTTGGGCTTCAAAACCGTGTCGACCAATCCCTGCGGCGAAATTCCCCTCTGTCCCTACGACAGCTGCCGCCTGCTGGCCATCAACCTCTATGCCTACGTAAAGAACCCCTTTACGTCCGAGGCTACATTCGACTTTGAACTCTTCAAACGTCACGTGCAGCTGGCTCAGCGCTTCATGGACGACATCATCGACTTGGAGCAGGAAAAAATTGACCGCATCATCGAAAAGGTGAAGAACGACCCGCAAAACGACGAGGTGAAGTTTACCGAATACCACCTTTGGGAAAAAATCAAGGAAAAAACGGCTATGGGCCGCCGTACCGGTGTGGGCATCACGGCCGAAGGCGATATGCTGGCAGCACTCGGTTTGCGCTACGGCACGCAGGAGGCCACTGACATGGCCATCGAAGTGCAGCGCACCCTTGCCCTCAGTGCCTACCGCTCCAGCACCATCATGGCACGCGAACGTGGTGCGTTCAAGGTGTACGATGCCGAACGCGAAAAGAACAACCCCTTCATTCTCCGCATCAAGGAGGCCGACCCGCAACTCTATGCCGACATGGTAACATACGGCCGACGCAATATTGCCTGCCTTACCATTGCACCCACAGGCACTACCAGCCTCATGACGCAAACTACCTCGGGCATCGAACCTGTGTTCATGCCCGTCTACAAGCGCCGCCGCAAGGTCAACCCCAACGACCCTGAAGTGCACGTTGACTACATTGACGAAACGGGCGATGCCTTTGAAGAATACATCGTTTACCACCACAAGTTCCTCACCTGGATGCAGGTGAATGGATTCGATACGAACAAAAAATACTCGCAGGAGGAAATTGAAAACCTCGTAGCTCAATCGCCCTACCACAAAGCCACGGCCAACGACGTCGACTGGCTCATGAAGGTAAAAATGCAGGGTGCCATTCAAAAGTGGGTTGACCACAGCATCAGCGTCACGGTGAACCTGCCGAACTCGGTTGACGAGGACCTTGTGAACCGCCTCTACGTTGAAGCATGGCGCAGTGGCTGCAAGGGTTGCACCATTTACCGAGATGGTTCGCGCTCGGGTGTACTCGTCAGCACGCAAAAAACCGAAAAGAAAAAGAAGGAGGCTGATGCGGCTGCCGAAAACAATGCAGCTAAACAGTTGCCCGTACTCACCGAACGCCGTCCGGAAGTGTTGGAATGCGACGTGGTACGCTTCCAGAACAACAAGGAAAAATGGGTGGCTTTCGTCGGACTGCTCGACGGACATCCCTACGAAATCTTCACCGGTTTGCAGGACGACGAGGAAGGCATCGTATTGCCCAAAACCGTAACCAAGGGACGCATCATCAAAACCATCTGCCCCGACGGCACCAAACGCTACGACTTCCAGTTCGAAAACAAGCGGGGATATAAAATGACCGTCGAAGGACTGTCGGAAAAGTTCAACAAGGAATACTGGAACTACGCCAAACTCATCTCGGGCGTTCTGCGTTACCGTATGCCTATCGAAAACGTCATCAAGCTGGTCAACTCGCTGCAACTCGAAAGCGAAAACATCAACACTTGGAAAGTGGGTGTGAGCCGTGCCTTGAAAAAGTACGTTACCGACGGAACCGAAGCACAAGGACAAAAATGCCCGAACTGCGGACATGAATCGCTGGTTTACCAGGAAGGTTGCCTTATCTGTAAGCACTGCGGGGCAAGCCGTTGCGGATAAGCGGACTGTCCTTTTCTCCACAAACGCCCCATGCACACTTGCAGGGTAGCGCACACTGGTTGATTTCTCCTATTTATTTCCATAAGTCCCCATTGAATCTGCCTTTGGGCTTTTGCTTGTCCCGAAGCAGATTCTACAAACTTCGCAGCCCAAACGCACCGACTCGCTCCAAGCTAACGGACGTTTGGGCTGTTTGTTTTTCAAGAAACTGAAACTACACGCATGCTCATCCGATTAGAAAATCTGCAATTCCACGCCCGCCACGGCGTGTTGCCTCAGGAAACCCGCATAGGCGCCGACTTTCAGGTAGACGCTCGCCTCACGGTCGACGACCGCGAAGCTGCCACGGCTCTCTTTGCCGACCAGCTCGAAGGCACTGTAAACTATGCTGAAGCCTACGAAATTATTGCTCGCGAAATGCAGCAGCCCTCAGCACTCATCGAACACGTTGCCGCCCGCATTGCCAAGGCTTTGCTGCGCCATTTCTGCAAACTGCGCGAAGTGAGCATCACGGTGCGAAAGTGCTGTCCGCCCATCAGTCATTTTGCGGGCCAGGGTGTCTGCGTTGAATTTACGCTACGCCGCCGCCTCGTTGTGTGGGACTTCGACGGCACGCTGGCCGACACCTGCCAGGGCATTGTACGCACCATGCACCTTACGCTCGAACAGAGCGGCATTCAGCCCTTGCCCACCGATGCCGAAATCATTCGCACCATCGGGCTTCCCTTGAACCAGAGCATAGCCGAACTCAGCCATTTAAGTGGCGAACCGCTCGACCGTGCTGTGGCGCTTTACCGCAAATTGTTCGAAACCGAAGGGGTTGCCTACACACAACTGTTCGAGGGTATTTTGCCTATACTCGCCGAACTCGACCGCCGGGGCTACACTCAGGCCATCGCTACCAGCCGCGGCCATCATTCCACCGAAACCCTCTGCCAGCAACTGGGCATAGCTCCTTATATTTCGCACATTGTGGCTTGCGAGGATGTGACGCACAGCAAGCCGCACGCCGAACCGGTGCTGACACTCTGTCGCCTCACACACACGCTGCCGGCCGATACCATTGTCATTGGCGATACGACCTTCGACATAGGCATGGGTTGCAACGCCCGTGCCGGCCAATGTCTGGGCGTCGTATGGGGCAACCACATGGCCGAAGCTTTGAAGCAAGCGGGGGCGCAAGTGGTGCACACGCCCAACGAACTGCTGGATTGGGTGTAACGAAAAATTGACTATCTGCTTAAAATCTTATATATGCAAACCGAAAGACTTTTGCTCCGTCCCTGGAGGGAAACGGACGCCGCATCTCTTTTTAAATATGCACAAGATCCAGCCATCGGACCTGTTGCCGGATGGCCAGCGCACACTTCTGTCGAGGACAGCAGGCTGGTTATTCGCAATGTATTTTGCGCGCCTGAAACGTATGCCGTGGTACTCAAAGCGAGCAATGAGCCTATTGGCTGTGTAGGCATTATGTTTGCCGATAATGTAAACAGTTGCTATAAAAAGGAGGGTGATGCTGAAATTGGGTATTGGATAGGTGTTCCCTATTGGGGACAAGGACTCATCCCCGAAGCTGTGAAATGTCTGTTGGCACGATGCTTCGATGATTTAGGCTTGCAACGAGTGTGGTGCAGCTGTTATGACGGTAACGTAAAATCGCGAAGGGTGATGGATAAATGCGGTTTTGCATTTCATCACACCGAAACAAACAAAATTTCGGCATTGGGCGATGCAAGAACTGAACACTATACGCTGCTGACAAAAGAAGCGTGGGAAAAGTTAAGCAGATAGCCAACTACGCATCTGCACAAACCCAAAAAAGGATGACAGTTTTCTAATGAATACTGTCATCCTTTTTCTATGTTTTCAAAAGTTTTGCTGAGATGCAGCCTGACTTCGCCGTAGGCAAAGATATACAACATGCACAACACAAAATCCAATTCTTTTGGCCCTCTAATATCGCACCTCGAAATTTTCCCACACTCTAAAATGGGCATTCAGCCCTTTATTCACGGGCATTCCGGTTCATTTTTCACACGCAAAAAAAATGAAATCGGGATGTAACATTTTATCTCATGCCGATTCTCAAAACGTACAAAGCTGCAACGTTTAGTCTCACAAAAATGCTGCAGCCCCCACACCTTCTTTGCTACTGATCACAAAGAACTTGGCCAGAAAAGGCGGGCAAAGCTAAAACAAAAAGCCCCGTTTCAGAACGTCCGAAAGGTGTGGACGCGCTGAAACGGGGCTTTGCCGTATATAATGGGAACGAAACGCAACAGACGCTTCGGTCCCGGACAACTATGCCAAATTACTTGCCGGCCTTGGCCTGAACCACTTTAATTTGGGTTTTGATGCCGAGCGAGCTGAGGGTGAGCACAGCGGTACGTTCTGCGTCGGTGCTGTTGCGGTCAATAGCCAAAGGTACCACTTCGAGTTTGGCTGTTTCGAAGCCTTCGGTCTTTTTAGGACGTACCCAGCTTTCGGCTGAAGTCAACGTAGCATCGGCTGAAAAGAGCTTGATTTTAAGGCAATTCTTGATTTCATCGCCCGTAGTGCCAGCTGCATCTACATTGAGCGTAAAGTTGTAAGTGGTGTTGCCGTTTTCGGTAACTGACTTTACGTTAGGCCAAATCACGTTGTGATAAGGATATTGCGTAAGCGTTTGCGAAACGGTACCGATTTTATCGAATGAACTGACTACGTCGATTTGCGTGCGACGCATCATACCGGTGGTATTGGGTTGCAGTTTGAGGTCGAGGCGGTTCGATGAGCTGAAGCCTGCAGGAATTTTTACGGTAAAGGGGGCGGGACGTCCGTTTTCCGAAATTTCCATCCAGGGGCAAGAGTTGGTGAGCGACCAAGAGTCGTAGCTGATTACGCGTACAGAGTCGACAGTTTGGTCGGCAAAGCACTGAATGCCTGAACTGGTCATGGGATAGAACGAGGTGCTGTGGTATTCGTTGCCACCATCGTCGACACAAGCCGTAAAGGCTAATGATGCAGCTGCTACTGCAAGAAGTGATTTGATTTTCATAAAGCGTTGAGGTTTAGTGTTTTTTAATAAAAAGGTATTTACAAGTAGGCGTTGAACTTTACTTCAAACCCTTCACATATCAAGGGTACCTACTTTCAGGATGCGTGTATGGAATAAGTAGATGTTGAAAAATAATTTCGGCGAGAAACTAATTATCAACATCTACTTAAAGGAGTATGCTTACTGAAGCTTAGCGCAGTCACTGTTTAGCGCAGGCGTTGCTCCATGCAATCGTATTGTACCCGTTGATTAAGCCAATCCGCGTCCGTGGCAGTTTTTAAACTTCTTGCCACTTCCGCAAGGACACAAATCATTGCGTCCGGGTGTCTGATCCTTTACGATGGGCTGGTTGTTGTGTTCGCGGGTATCTTGTACTTCCGGCTGTCCGCTACCATCGAGCTGTTCGTGTTCGGTGGTAAGGTTCTGGGGCATTTCCTCTTGAGCGGGAGCTGCTTCCTGTACGTTCTGCGGAGCCTGTACGGGAATCTGTCCGCGCATAAGGGTCGATACCGTTTCGTTGTTGATGCGATTCACCATCTTGTCGAACAACTGTACGCTTTCGAGTTTAAATACGAGAAGCGGGTCTTTTTGTTCGTACGAAGCGTTCTGAACAGACTTCTTGAGTTCATCGAGTTCGCGGAGGTTTTCTTTCCATGCATCGTCGATGTTGTGAAGCAGGATGGCCTTTTCAAAGTCGTTAACCACTTCCTTCGACTCAGAGGTGTAAGCCTTTTCAAGGTTGGTGCGAATGTTGTAAACCAGTTTGCCGTCGGTGATGGGCACAAGGATGTTTTCGTACATCTGTCCCTGATTTTCGTACACCTGCTTGATAACGGGCATAGCCACTTCAGCAAGGCGGTCGGTTTTGCGACGGAAAGCCTCAACAACAGCCTGGAATGCCTTTTCATAAAGGTCGTCGCGCTTCATACCTTCGAACTCAGCTTCAGTAAACGGAACTTCGATGGCAAAGATTTCGATGAATCCATCACGGCATCCTTCGTAATCGTTCTTATCGATAATGTTGATTACGCGGTCCCACAACATATTGGCAATGTCCATACCTACACGTTCGCCCATCAAAGCATGACGGCGCTTTTCGTAGATAACGGTACGCTGCTTGTTCATCACATCATCGTACTCGAGCAAACGCTTACGGATACCGAAGTTGTTTTCTTCGACCTTACGCTGTGCACGTTCGATGCTGTTGTTAATCATCTTGGCTTCAATCATTTCGCCTTCCTTAAAGCCGAGTTTGTCCATGACGCGGGCAATGCGTTCCGAAGCAAACAGACGCATAAGGTTGTCTTCGAGCGAAACAAAGAATACAGACGAACCGGGGTCACCCTGACGACCGGCACGACCACGGAGCTGACGGTCAACGCGGCGGCTTTCGTGACGTTCGGTACCGATGATGGCCAAACCACCTGCTTCCTTCACGGTGTCAGAGAGTTTGATGTCGGTACCACGACCGGCCATGTTCGTTGCAATGGTTACGGCACCGAGCAAACGTTCTTCGGTAGTTACGTCGCCATTGAGGTTGTTCTGCTTCATGTACTGCGTTGCTTCGGCCTTGGTGGTGAAGGGCGTGCCGTCTGAAGCAAGGTAAACCGTTCCCTTATTGCTCTGACCGGCAAGGGCCACGATGTCAGCTTCCTTCTGGTGAAGTTTGGCATTGAGCACCTGGTGACCGATGTGACGGAGGTCGAGCATACGGCTGAGCAACTCACTGACATCGACGCTGGTAGTACCTACGAGCACAGGGCGGCCGGCAAAACGCATCTTTTCAATTTCTTCGATAACAGCCTTGTACTTCTCGCGCTTGGTTTTGTACACGCGGTCGTTCATGTCGACACGCTGCACGCGACGGTTGGTAGGAATTTCCACCACGTCGAGTTTATAAATATTCCAAAACTCACCGGCTTCGGTACTTGCGGTACCGGTCATACCCGAGAGTTTGTGGTACATACGGAAGTAGTTCTGCAGCGTAATGGTGGCAAAGGTCTGCGTAGCGGCTTCCACCTTTACGTGTTCCTTGGCTTCAACAGCCTGGTGCAAACCATCGCTCCAACGACGACCTTCCATGATACGTCCGGTCTGTTCGTCGACGATTTTTACCTGTCCGTCCATCACCACATATTCCTCGTTGTTGCGGAACATGGTGTAGGCCTTGAGAAGCTGCAGAATGGTGTGTACACGCTCTGACTTGATGGCATAGTCCTGCAAAAGGGCATCCTTGCGTGCCACGCGTTCCTCGTCGCTAAGCGACTTGTTGGCTTCGAGTTCAGAGAGTTCGGCCGTGATGTCGGGGAGTACGAAGAGCTGATCGTCCTGCATCTGGTCGGCCAACCATTTGTTACCCTTATCGGTAAGGTCGACGCTGTGCATTTTTTCGTCAACCACGAAGTAAAGGGGTTCAACCGCTTCGGGCATTCGGCGGTTGTTATTTTCCATATAAATTTCCTCGGTCTTGAGCATACCGGCCTTAACACCGTTTTCAGAGAGGAACTTAATGAGCGGATTGTTCTTGGGCAACGCCTTGTGGCTGCGGTAAAGCTGAAGGAAACCTTCTTCTTCCTTTTTCTTGTCGCCCGAAGCAATCATTTGCTTGGCTTCGGCAAGATACTGCGTAGCGAGTTTGCGCTGCACTTCAACCAAACGTTCAACGAGGGGCTGATACTGTTCGAAAAGCTGGTCATCGCCCTTGGGCACAGGACCTGAAATGATGAGCGGCGTACGGGCATCGTCAATCAACACGGAGTCAACCTCATCGACGATAGCATAGTTGTGACGACGCTGCACAAGGTCCTTGGGGCTCATGGCCATGTTGTCGCGCAGGTAGTCGAAACCGAATTCGTTGTTCGTACCAAAGGTGATGTCGGCCTGATAAGCGCGACGGCGCGATTCAGAGTTAGGCTGGTGCTTATCGATACAGTCTACCGAAAGTCCGTGGAACATATAGAGCGGGCCCATCCATTCAGAGTCACGCTTGGCCAGATAGTCGTTAACCGTTACCACGTGTACACCGTTACCCGTCAATGCGTTAAGGAATACAGGCAAGGTTGCCACAAGGGTTTTACCTTCACCCGTTGCCATTTCTGCAATCTTACCCTGCGTCAGAACGACACCGCCGAAGAGCTGAACATCGTAGTGTACCATGTTCCACTTCAAGTCGTTACCGCCGGCAAGCCAGTGGTTCTGATAAATAGCCTTATCGCCTTCGATGCGTACGAAGTCGTGCATGGCAGCGAGTTCGCGGTCGAAGTCGGTGGCAGTTACCTCGATGGTATCATTCTCTGAGAAACGGCGAGCCGTATCTTTCACGATGGCAAAGGCGTCGGGCAAAGCAGCGGTAAGTGCTTCTTCCATGCGGTCGAGCACCTGTTCCTCGAGTTTGTCGATTTGGTTAAAAATCACGGCACGGTCCTCGATGGGCGTAGCGTCGATTTTAGCCTTGAGTTCATCGATTTTGGCTTTCAAGTCGTCGGCCGAACTTTGAATGTTGTGTTGCAGTTCTTTCGTTTTGGCACGCAAGCCGTCGTTATCGAGCTGCTGAATGGCGGGATAAGCGGCCTTCACCTTTTCCACCCACGGCTGAATGAGTTTCATATCGCGGGTTGACTTGTTACCGAAAAGTTTGCTGAGAATTTTATTGATATCCATTGTTTTGTTTGTTTCTGAATTGTCGGGTCACACGCTGTGATGCCGCGAGCGGTTCGCAGTGCATGGCATTGCCGTGGATAAGTTTTGTTTAAATGTAAAACGGCTAACGGTCGGGCAACCCGGAATTTGTTGACTTTTGATTTACGCGACTGCAAAAGCAGCCCGGTTGAAAATGCTGAAGTTAGGGAAGCCCGACCTTAGAACAAGGGGGCCACGCCGCAAGCATTCGGAGCGCGTATGCGTATAGCCTTCGAAATGGTGGGGGCTATACAGTCAACAGAGACGGGGGTGCGCAGTTTTTCGGCTATCACTCCCTGTCCGAAGAATATAATGGGGAATGGAATATACGATTCGCGGGCCAGCTGGTCGTCGCCCTGAGTTTGGTTCACATAGTGCCAGCCGGGAGCAACTTCTATTAAGATGTCGCCCGAATAGCGCGGATTGTAACCGCCACGAATGCGGCTGATACCGGGCGTCCACGCTCCTTGCAGCAAGCGTGTCGAGGTGTAAACGTCCTTCACTCCCGCAAGTTGCAGCAGAAAGTCCTGCGAACGTTCCAGCATTTCGGCAAGACTTATTTGTCGCTGTTCAATCAACTTGTGGTTCAAATAAACCTGCGTGCCGAAAGTTGTTTCAACAAATTGTCCCTGACCGTAAATGGCCACGAGGTACATATTGAGCAAAGCTGCCGCACGTTCCACATCGAAAGTACCTGTGGGGATGCGGTACTTTGAAAGGTCGGTTTTATTTTCGTCGGCATAGCCCGTCGAAGTCAACACAAAGAGTGCGTTACCGGGGCCTACTTTGCGTTCAACGCTTTTGATGAGTCCGGCAAGTGCCTGATCAAGCCGCACGTAAGTGTCCTGCTGCTCGATATGGGCATCGACCACCGAGCGGTGTTCAAAGTTGCCAGCATAAAAGGTTACTGCCAGATAGTCGGTCACATCGTCGGCACCAATCATCGTGGCATTCAAGCACTGATTGGCTGCACGCAGCACTTCCTCATTGACCAAGCCACTGGTTTTGAACGAAGCAAAACGGCTTTCGCCCTTGAATTTATGCGAGAAGGGTTTGTGTACGCCGCCTGAAAGGAAGTATGAGAAACTGCCTACCAGGTTATTCGTAGGGTTCCAGGTAATCTGTCCGATGCGGTCGTCAAGTCCTTCATCGTTGAGCACCGTTACCCAAGCGGGCAAAGTCGGAGCATAGTAAGAGGTTGAGCACCACTGTCCCGTGCGGTCGTCAATCCAGAAAGCGCCATCGGCTGCATGTCCGGCGGTCAGGATGGCAGCTTCGCGGTAAGGTGCCAAGCCATACACCAAGGCTTTTCCCGTAGTGGCCACTTTGAGTTCGTCGCTCAAAGTCGACACGCCCAGATAGCTGGGTGCCGAAGCGTCTGAAGTTTGCAAGCCGGCATAGTGGCTATCGTCCACACAGAACACCGGGCGAAGCGTTTCGCGGTTCATCCACTGTCGGCCCACGATGCCATGATTATAGGGCGTCGTTCCGCAAACAAAAGTGGCTGCGGCCGAAGCCAAATCGGGGCGGTAATGGGGATATTCAGCCTGCGTATAGACGCGGCCTTCATTCAGCAAACGTGCAAAACCTTCATTCCCGTAAAGGGGCATGAAGGCGTGCATATAGTCGGTTCGCAGTTGATCGACCAATATGTTTACCACCACGCGCGGAATGCCGTTTTTATGAGCTGTTGCTTTAGCTTCGGACACCGAAAGTACGGTCATGGCCGTCAGCAGCGACAGCAGCAAGGGCAGCCGCGAGGCAGTTGTGTGTTGCAGTGAACGATGTGATAAAGGATTCATTGCACGTTATTACTTGATACCATCTGAAAAGACGGTGTTACTTTTTTCTGAAGCGGTTATGATTTGAGAAATTTGAAATGTGCCACTACGCGCACGGCCAAGGCGGCGATAATCAGATACACCTCGGCGGGATAATGCTGCAAACCGCAAAGGCCGAGCAGCAGGGCTACCGCCAACATGAGGCCTTGCACATACTGACCTGCGAAGCGGCGGTAATTGGTGGCATACTTCATGAACCAGGGCAGAAAAAGCAGAGGCAACGGATTAAAAAATGCCAGCAAGCAATTACTGCCAACGGCGGGATGAACCGAGAAGAAGAACAGGAATGCCACGAGACAACCCACAAGGCCTTGCACAAACTGAAGCAATGCGTCGATTTGCCACACATACTTCTTTTTAATCCATTCGTAAATGGTGAGTGCTACGACCAATGTCAGCAGCAGCGAAAATACGACCAACGGGGTAAACGCGGTGGTTTCGCTTGGCATGGGCACTGCGGGGAGCAGGGTCAGCGACGGAGCGGCCATAAAGCGTTCCTTACCGTCGGCACCGACGATGCGTGCTTCCGTCACATAACGTTGCGCATAAAGCGGAGCAAACATTTGCGCGTGAATATCGGCCGGCCGATCGGCCTCAGCACCGAGCACCAAATCCTGCCCGAAACAAATCCAGGGGTCGTTTTGAGCATATTCGTGCACAATGTCGCGCAAGCTCTTGTTCGTTTCGCCTTGGGGCCACTTTACCTTGCCATTCACATGCTGTGCAACAATGCGCAAGGCGCGTGTAGTGCAGTTATCGTAGAAGAAATTGTAACGGTAAACGGCATTTTCCGGTTGCAGATTCTGCGTCAGAGCATCAACCAGAGCCTTTTCCTCGGCTGGCGTCAGGTTCAGACGCTGCTCATAGATGGCTCGTCCTTCGCGCACATATTCTTCGTAGAAGTAGCCGTAAGGCAGCACACTCAGTTCGTAATCGGTTTCGCCGAGCATAAAGCGCCACATAAAGTTCTTTTGCTTAAACGAGAAGGTGCCGTAATTAAACACCCAGTCGCTGCGGCGTCCCTGTCGCACTTCGCGAACGCGCAGAGCGGTATGTCCGTAAAGCTGGTAGAGTTCCGTACCGGGCGAGCAGGTTATCAGACTGATGTCCACCGAATCCTGTTCGGCAGGTGCCACGTTTTGAACCGTTCCGGCTGTGTCTGCCGGTGTTTGTGCAGCCATTTTGCCACTCATGCCCAAGGCCAGCACCCATACTATGATATAAGATATGTATTGCTTCATACTCATAGGGTAAAAACGGCCATTCACCTGCCGGCTTTGTTTACAAAGTGTGTTCGATGGCTGAAGCCGTTTAGTTTTCTGCGCACAAAGTTACAACTTTAATTGGCTCTTTCGGCATGAAGTTTCGTTTCATTTCCAAAAATCACCATTTTTCAGCCATTTTTGCCTTTCCGGCTATTCCGACTGGCCTTTATGTGCCACTTTTTGGTTTTTTATATAGCAATCTGTAGCAAACAACGGGCCAAACAGACACTGCTGCCGAGGGAATTTCACAGATGTTGTAAAAAATTTTCGGAAGAGTTCGGTTTACTTTTGCCGCGAAAGTGCGAATCGACGAAGCGAAGTTGATTTGTCAGCATCGACATTATCAATACTTCGGTAAATTTTCACCGAAAAATTAAAAGTTAAACCATAGAACCGGCAAAAGTCGGTTCGGAAACACTAAATAGGTCATTGAAATGTTGTCAAAACGAATGGTTAAGCATGAAGAAATGTGCTGAAAAAAGAGAGCTAACCTACTGATAATAAAGTTGAAAAGTATTGCATAATTCGTTATTTCTTAGTAAATTAGAAGTCTCTGAACTCTTCTGATTATGACTAAAGAAACACTCCTTATACAATACCAATCCGAGTACCTGTCGGCTCTCAAATCAGCTAGCAAATATACACAAACCTTTTGAAAAACGTTCATGGACACCATGAAATTATTCATGGCCATCCCAGATCGTATAAATTTCCTTCAATTGGGCAGATATGGCTGTTTCTCAGAACAGACTTATCGTAACCTTTTTGAGCATGAAACTTTCGACTGGTTTGCGTTCAACGGATCTATCATCAGCAAGCATCTCACAGGCAAAAGAAAAGCCATCGCCATCGACCCTTCCTATATTCCCAAATCAGGCAAGAAGACACCTTGGATAGGTTACTTCTGGTCTGGTTGTGCAGGAGAGTACAAGCATGGAATGGAAATCATGGGCATCGGTGTCATAGACATCGATAACCATGAATGCATGACTTTAGGTTCCATTCAGACGCCGGATTGCAAGACCTTGGATAATATGGACAAGAACCTCGTTGACTGGTACAGCTGCTATCTTATCAGTAGAAAAGACAAGCTACAGAGCATATCCAGAACGGTGGTTGCAGACGCATTCTTTTCCAAGGAAACTTTCATAACGCCTATGTGTGAGAACGATTTCCATGTCATCAGCCGCTTTCGGAATGACGCAATCCTGTACTATCCGACATTGGAAAAGAAAACAGGAAAACGTGGTCATCCCAAGTGGTTTGACGGTAGGATTGACTTTGCCAATCTGGCTCTGACCCGGTGCAAGGAATACAAGGTGAACAAGGGAAAGCTATACGGATTGAGGGTATCGCGAAGTTCGCCACGGAAGTGCTACTTGCTTACTTTGAACAGCGCAGATTTACACTAATTCTTTTTGTTGACTATGAAACGAACTACCATGTTTACGGGTATGCTGGCCGGCATCGTGCTGCTGGTCATGTCGGTTTTGAGTGCCTCAACGGCCTATGCCCAATCTGCCGGAACGGCGAAAAATGTTGCCAAACAGACTTCGGTTTCCACGGTCAAACCGGCTAACGGCTGGCTCATGACGAAGGAGGGCATCGGCCCGGTAAAAATAGGTATGCGGTTGGCCGATTTGCCCAAATGTGTCAATGGGCTTTACAGCCAGATTGTGCCGATTACCGACGACCTTGTCAACCTGAAACAAGACAACGAATCGCTGCAACTGAAAGTCAACGGGGGCATTATCCGGGGCATCACCATTTACTCAAAACTGGTTAAAGTAAAGATGGGCAGCAAGTTTTTCAGCTTGAATGGCAACTTCGACAACTTATGTCAACAGCCGGGTGTAACCCTTTCGCCCAGCCACAAACGGGCTGAATACAAAGGGATAACGGCCGAAGACTACGAGGGCTGCATCAGTGCATTCTACATTGGCGAGGTGTACGACTTGATTCATACGCAGCTTAAAACTTTAAAAAGGCGACAGGAGCAACCTCTCCGAACAGGGAGTGATTGTTTCTGTCGCCTTTTTTGGGGGGGCTGCATCACTTGTGCGCATATCTCAAAGTTGCGCGTATGGATGTTATTTTTCAGCAGGATTTGTTTTTGCGTTTGCAGTACCGTTCGCACTGTGCACAGATGTCATACCCCAGCATCGCTCCCAAAATAAAGTCTTCTTCGGGCGAAAGCAGGTTGAGCGGACGGTCTGCCAGGAAACGGATGGCCCGTATGCACTCAGGGCGTCCAAAGTAGAGGTTAACACTCGTGTCTGAAGCAGGCTGTATTAAAAAATCAATATGCTGGCTCCTCAGGCGCGATGTGGCAAAGGCTTCGTACTTTCGGTTCACCGTATAGAGCACCATGCGGCGCACACCTTTCTTATACTCGTACACGTGATTCAAAAAAACCTTCAGGTCTGCCGGGAGAATGTTGGAGCATGAAATCTGAGTCATAAAGCTAAAGCGTAAAGCAAGGAAACATCAACAGTTTTTCTTCAGTTCTGCGGCCCAGACACTGAGGCGGGCGGCAGTTTTGTCGCTTTCGTTCACTTCGTCGAGCGCAAGGCCCACAAAGTAACCATCGACTACAGCGACTGAACTTTCGAACGTGTAGTCGTCGGTGCTGACACTGTTGCCAATGAAGGTGCATCCTGTATCCTTCAGACTTTCATAAAGAAAACCGATTCCGTCGCAAAAGGTTTCGCAAAACGACTCGGAGTCGCCGCAGCCAAACAGGGCCACGCATTTGCCGTGTAAATCCATTCCTTTCAGCACATCCATGGCATCATACCAATCGTCCTGCACGTCTCCGCTGCCCCAGGTCGAGGTGCCCAGAACCAGCACATCGTAGGTGTTGACCAGTTCTTCAGTCAGTTTATTGGCGCTATGCACGTCATTGTCTGCTACTCCTAATTCGCCGGCCAGTTGTGCAGCCAGTCCTTCGCAGGTTCCGGTGCTGGAACCATAAAAAATTCCGATTTTATGCATCATGTAAATATTTTGAATGGTTTGCATCGGCAAAAGTAGACACTCTTGGGCTTCTCGGAAATACCTAAATTTTGGGATTTTGCGCATTTCGTTCGATGGCGTGCCTGCTGTTCATTATTTTTTCGGTAAAATCAAGTAAACTTCTTGGCAGCATTGTGTGGAAGTTGGATTAACAAATACCTTAATAAAGGTAAAACAAATGCCTTCACTGCTACATGCCATTGAGTGCGAATGCTGCGTACGGCGAACCGGATTTGTTGTTTTTACGAAAGTGCTGATTATCAATAATTCCAGGGTTGTTATAACTGGCTCGGAACTAATTCAAACAAGCTCGGAACTAATTTCAACAAACTCGGAACTAATTTCAACAATCGCTGAATAAATTTGAAGGATGGGCTGGTTCGCTGTTTTAACAGGGGAAAACGGAGGGAATAGAGGAGGACATATTTTAAGAAGTTTTACACGCAGAGCGGATTACCTTATTAACATTTGGCGCAGACTGACTGGTGAAACTGCACAGTAAAAGGCGGCAGGAACAATCTCTCCGAACGAGGAGGGATGATTCCTGCCGCCATGTGAAATATGCGACTAATTTGTTGTACGCTTATTTTTCGAGCTGAATGCCGATGTACATGCCTTCGTAGTTGCTCAGCAATGCGCTCATGGCTTTCAACGTCGTGCTGTTGCCGATGGCTGCCACTTTTTTCACGATGCCCAACAGTTTGTCGCTTTCAAACAGCAAACTGAGTTTACCGTTCTTCACCACCACCTTAGGCGTCATGCTGCCCAATCCGGCCAGGTAAGTCATCTTCAAGGTTTTATTTTTCACGTCGAGCGTATAATTACCCGTAATGGTGCGTCCGCCGATAATGGCTGTATAGGTTTTATCTTCGTTGAAGGTAAACGAGCAAGCGCCTTGCTTCACACCGATTTTTGCCAAATGCGTATTGAGCTGTTCTTCGAGCTTTTTCGAAGCCACTGCACCACCGGCTTGTGCCAACAGGTTTTCGCTTTCGAACACACAGTCGGAACTTGTGTAGTTCCAGGTGCCCAACAAACTTTTTTCAGTCAGCGTGGTACCCGAACCCAGCAGATTGCCCAGCAAATTGCCCAACAGCGACTCCGTGTCGAAACCCTGCTGCTGATTATTTTCAACCACGGTGTTACCGTTTTGGTTCATACCGCCGGCCAAAGCTTGACCTACATTTTGCAACACATTGCTGCTCGTTCCGCAACTCGTCAGCAAAAAACCGCAAGCTGCGATTGCCGAAAGAAATGAATACTTCGTCATGATTACAACTATTATATATAGATATGTGTAATGAATAGGCATGGATGAAAATAGAACCCAATGCGGCGCAAATTTGGCAATTCCAGCCGATTCAACCAATACAAATGGCTAAATTCGACTAAAAAATCAACCAAAAGGCTGTTTTTGTTGTCCAAACTTCCTTTTTTACGGCATTATTGCTTTAATTTGCAGTAAGCAGGGTGTATGGCTCACCGGGGCTTCGGTTTACCCACGCGCTTGCATGCATCCATCCAAAAACTGTTTTTACGTTATGAAAATAATCCAGAAATTTCGCGTTTGGTACCGTTGGGCCTTCCGTTTCGTAACTCACGACATGTGGGAAAGCGGAACCCGCGCCGGGCGGAGTGCATTAGCCGGCATCGTTAAACGTCTGTATCTGACAACCCGCATATTTTTTCGCGAGGAATTGAGTTTCCGTGCCTCAGCACTGACCTATTCCTCGCTGCTTTCGGTGGTGCCCATTCTCGCCATAGTTTTTGCCATAGCCAAAGGTTTCGGCCTCGTTGAATTTACCGAACAATGGATTCGAAGCAACATCGTGGCCAAACCCGAATTTATCGACACCTTGGTGGGCTTTGTTCAATCGTATCTGAACCACACCCAAGGCGGAATTTTCTTAGGCTTCGGCTTCATCATGCTGCTTTGGACACTCATCAGCCTCACCGACTCCATCGAAACGGCCTTCAACGTCATTTGGCAAGTAGACCGCCCGCGTTCAATATTCAGAATGCTCACCGACTACACCGCCATATTTTTTCTGCTGCCCATATTTATTGTTGTGAGCAGCGGTCTGACCATTTTCATCTATTCTGCTGCCAGCCAGTATGTGCCCGATGTGCTCCTGCTGCGTCCTGTGGCTCTTTTCCTGGTGCAGCTGCTGCCCTACCTCATTGTGTGTCTGTTTTTTTCAGGACTGTTTGCCTTTATGCCCAACACCCACGTCAAAGTGTCGAGCGCACTCAAGGCTGGCATCCCCACCGGCATACTCTTTCAGTTACTGCAAATAGGTTATGTACATTCGCAAATGTGGCTCACCTCGTACAATGCCATTTATGGTTCGTTTGCCGCACTTCCCCTGTTCATGCTGCTCTGCCAAATAGCCTGGATGCTGGTTCTGTTTGGCGGCACGCTGTGCTACGTGGACCAAAACATACACAGCTTTTACTACGGGCACGACGATGTGCGCCTTTCGCGCCTCGACCACGACTGCCTCAGCATACGCCTAGTCACCACCATTTGCCGACGCTTTGCACGCGCCGAAACCCCACTGACTGCTACCGAACTGGCCGATATCGAAAAACTGCATCTGCGCATCGTCACCGAATTGCTTAGCGAACTCACACGCGCCGGTGTCATCATGGCCATCTCAGACGATGAAAAAAACACGGGCATCAAATACGTTCCGGCCTCAGACATTCACCGCATCACGGTGGTGTCACTGCTCGAAACACTCGACCGCATAGGCGAAAACATACACCCCAACACGCCGGACGAATGGATCGAATTCTGCAAAAAACGACGGGCCATTTTCGGTGAATCGTTCAGCCAAACACCGCTGCACCTGCTGCCCGAATCTGCAGTCAAAAAGCCCTAAACGGCTACAGGCCCGAACCTGCTTTTGCAACCGGGTTGCGCAATGAAGTTCGTAACTTTGCTCGTAAATTTAAAACTACACATACAGACATAGCCATTTAAAAGTTATGAACCACTCATCTCACCCGGCGCACACGCATCATCACAACCACGACCATGCACATAATCATGGAAACGACCATGACCACGAACACAGCCATGCACACCATCACGCACACGACCACGCAGCAGATGGTGGCTGCGGTTGTTGCTGCCATCACGCACACAGCCATGCCGAAGGGCCGCTATGGCGTGCCTGCCTGTCCATGATTGTTTCGGCCCTGTTGCTCGTTGCAGGTCTGATTGTCCGAACGGACAACCGGCTGTCCTTGCTACTTTTCGTTTTAGCCTATTTGCCGGTAAGCCTGCCCGTCATGCGGTCCGCCTGGAGCGAAATGCGCCACGGGGCCTGGGCCAACGAATTTACGCTGATGCTGCTGGCTTCAATCGGGGCCTTTGCCATTGGCGAATACCCCGAAGCCGTGGGTGTTATGTTGTTCTATGCCGTCGGCGAGTTTTTTCAAGAACGCGCCGTTAAGCGCGCACGCGCCGACATTCGCGCCCTCGTCAGTATGCGCCCCGAAGCGGCCACACTAATTCAGCCCGACGGAACCCGGCAACAAACTAACCCTGAACTCATCGCCACCCAATCAGTCATCGAGGTGCTGCCCGGCGAAAGAGTACCCCTCGACGGTGAACTGATGAACGATACAGCTGAATTCGACACAGCTGCACTCACGGGCGAACCCCTGCCGCGCTCATTTACCAAAGGACAGGAAATTTCGGCCGGCATGATTGCCGTGGGACGCGCCGTGCAACTCCGCACCCTGCGCCCATTTGCCGACAACGCCCTTCAGCGCATACTCCGCATGGTCGACGAAGCAGCAGCCCGCAAGTCGCCGGCCGAAACCTTTATCCGCCGCTTTGCACGCATCTACACTCCCGCCGTCACCCTGCTGGCATTACTCATGGCTGTGCTACCGCTCCTGTTAGCGGGTCAGGCATGGAGCGTATGGACTTACCGCGCCCTGGTATTCCTGGTTGTATCGTGTCCGTGCGCCCTGGTAGTCAGCGTTCCCCTCAGCTACTATCGTGGCATTGGCGTAGCATCGCGCTTCGGCCTGCTGTTCAAGGGCGGTAACTACCTCGATGCCGTAAGCCGCTTGCAAGCAGTGGCCTTCGACAAAACGGGCACACTCACCACGGGCCAGTTTGCACTCACAGCCATCGAACGGAATGCCAACGCACCACACACGCTTTCCGACTCCGAATTGCTGCGCATGGTGGCTGCCGTCGAACGATTCAGCACGCACCCGCTGGCCAAAGCCCTGGTCAGTGCTGCCGAAAAGGATGCGCTGCCGCAGGCCGACAACGTGAGCGAAACACCCGGCGGCGGACTCTGTGGCGAGGTAAACGGCCATCGCATCTGTGTGGGCAAAGCCGAATGGTTACAGCAGCAAGGCATTGCACTGACAACCTCAACCGTATCAACCGTGGGTACCACAGCTGTGCTGTGTGCCATCGACGGCACCTACACTGCCACCCTGCGCCTTGCCGACCAACCGCGCCCCACTGCAGCCGAAACCATCCGTTTGCTCAAGCAAATGGGCATTCGCATCACCACCCTGCTCTCGGGCGACAGCAGCGAAACCACTGCTGCCATGGCACGCCAACTCCACATGGACGAATCGGTCGGCAATCTGCTCCCTGCCGATAAAGCCGAAGAGCTGTGCAAACTGAAACAACGCTTTCCGCAAGGCGGTGTGGCCTTTGTGGGCGACGGCATCAACGATGCGCCCGTACTGGCCACGGGCGACGTGGCATTTGCCATGGGTGGCGGCACGGATGCGGCCATTGAAACGGCCGACGTCATCGTACAGAATGCCGACCCCATGGGCGTGGTTCACGCCATTGCCATTAGCCGCACCACCCGCCGCATTGTTAAGTTAAACATCACCTTAGCCTTAGGTGTCAAATTAGCAGTCATTCTTACAGGTGCCCTTGGCCTCACCGGACTTTGGGCGGCGGTACTGGCAGATACGGGCGTGGCACTGTGGTGTGTGGCCAACACCTATTTCATTCGGAAACGCAGTTGATTCATTCCGCGCATTTCATTTTTTATTGGAATGTTGCGTATACCTACTGCGTATGCTCATTCAGCAAACTCGCCCGTACTTACTTCTGTATAAAAAGTTCACCCACATGGATAACACAATATTAGAACAACGCAACATCAAACCGACAGCCGTACGCCTGTTAGTGTTGGATGCCTTGCAAAAGGCAGAGTGTGCCCTTTCACTCACCGACTTGGAAGCACGACTCGGTACGGTCGACAAATCCAGCATATTCCGCACCCTTACGCTTTTTCTCTCTCACCATCTGATTCATGGCATTGAGGACGGCAGCGGACAATTAAAGTATGCACTCTGTCCGCCCCAATGCCACTGTGGCGAGGACGAGCACTGCGGTCTTGACGACTTACACACGCACTTCCGCTGTCAACGCTGCGGCAAAACCTTTTGTTTGCGTGGACTCCCCGTCCCCAGCGTCCCCCTTCCTAAAGGTTTCGAACTCACCTCTGCCAACTATGTGCTGGTGGGCTATTGTCCGGAATGTGCCGGCAAGCATCATTAAGGCCACTGCCCCAAATAGCCAAAAAAACAGCGACGAACCATATTCATACGTTATGGTTCGTCGCTGTTTTTATGTTTATTGCTGTTTTTGTATAATTCAAATTCAGGACCTGCTGATAACGGTTCATCAACCAAAGTGCAACGTATGCCGATAGGTATCTCGCAGCTAATGAGCAGTCTCCTTATTTTTCATCAGTTTTTTATACTCCCTTCGTGTCATAATCCCCTTGATAGCCTCTTCCGGGCTATCTGCTTCTTTGCAAAACACCCAATGCAGAATTGTTTTCGATTCATGCACCGAGCTATACGTTTGCGTCAGTTTCCAGCCTTTATCAGCCAGGAAGTTAGCTGCATCCACCATGCTGTTCAATCCAAGCCATTTACCCTGATCATCCACCAGCACGTGAATGACAGTCTGTTTTTTCCAAGCCTGATAAACGGGTTTATTACCAAAGTCGATCACCACATTCTGCGCATCATTCAGTCCATTATCCACCGCCTTTACCTCGCAATAATATTGTTTTTTAGTTTGTGCGCTTGCAGCCACGGCAAATACAGCCGCCAACATCATCAACATGATTTTTTTCATAACAAATCTACTTTAATTGTTTCTTTCGCCAAAGAAAGGTCGCCCCCCTGTCAACCCTTTAAGTAGTCGTCCCTTAAAAAGCCCATTTTTGCGAGATATTGTTCAAGTACAGTATCTCGCATATT
>ENA-OZFB01000220-OZFB01000220.1-human-gut-metagenome-genome-assembly--contig:-NODE-220-length-22166-cov-6.510922_pt1 | contig 22166 bp, 14 predicted proteins | sample MGYA00244614_ERZ653626 | MGnify/ENA primary metagenome ERZ653626 (study PRJEB26926, sample SAMN06164992) | human gut metagenome | biome: ENVO:00009003; feature: ENVO:2100002; material: ENVO:00002003...
TGCTCTACCTCAAAAAGAGCGGACTGGACAAGTCGGGCAAAGCCCCGATAATGGGGCGCATCACCGTGAACCGGACAATGGCGCAGTTCAGCTGCAAGCTTTCCTGCACTCCCGGGCTGTGGAATCCCCGTGAAAGCCGTCTGAACGGCAAGAGCAGGGAGGCGGTGGAAACAAATGCGAAAATCGACAAGCTGCTGCTTGACATCAATGCCGCTTTCGATTCCCTTCTGGAACGCAAGGGGGAATTTGACGCCGCTTCCGTCAAGGATGCCTTTCAGGGCAGCATGAAAACGCAGATGACCCTGATGAAAATGCTGGATGCCCTCAGGGATGAGGTGAAGAGCCGTATCGGGATAGACCGGGCAAAAGGAACCTATCCGGCATACGACTTTACCTGCCGTACCATGCGCGAGTTCATTGAAACCAAATTCAAGACGAAAGACCTGGCCTTCGGGCAGCTTACGGAACAGTTCATCCATGACTATGAGAATTTCATCCTTGACGAGAAAGGGTATGCCGTGGACACCGTACGGCATTACCTGGCAATTCTCAAGAAAACGTGCAAAAGGGCTTATCAGGAAGGACACTCCGAGCGGTTCATGTTCCAGCACTATGTTCTTCCGAAACAGACCGTCAAGACCCCCAAGGCACTGTGCCGTGAAAGCTTTGAGAAAATCCGTGACGTGGAGATAGCCCCGCACCGCACGACCCATCGTCTGGCAAGGGATCTGTTCCTCTTCGCCTGCTATACCGGGGTCGCCTACAGCGATGCCGTGACCGTCACCCGGGAAAACCTGTACACCGGCGAGGACGGCAAGCTATGGCTGAAATACCGCCGTAAAAAGAACGAGCTCCGCGCAAGCGTGAAGCTGCTGCCGGAAGCCGTCGCCCTGATAGAGAAATATCATGATGACAGCAGGGATACGCTGTTCCCGATGATCCACTATCCGAGCATGAGAAACCACATGAAGGCGCTGGCCGTGCTGGCAGGGATAAAGGAGAACCTGTGCTACCATGTCGGACGCCACTCGTTCGCCTCGCTCGTCACCCTTGAAGCGGGCGTTCCGATAGAGACCATCAGCAGCATGTTGGGGCATAGCAACATACAGACGACCCAGGTCTATGCCCGCGTCACCCCGAAAAAGCTCTTCGAGGACATGGACAGGCTCATCGAAGCCACCGGAGATTTCAAACTTGTTCTATAACCCATAAACAATGAGAATCATGAGAAGTACCTTTTCCATACTATTCTATATCAACCGCGGCAAGATAAAGGCTGACGGAACCACGGCGGTCATGTGCCGCATCACCATAGACGGCAGGAACACCGCCATCACCACCGGGATATGCTGCAAGCCGGAAGACTGGAACGCCCGAACCGGAACCATACGCACGGTAAGGGAAAACGCCAGACTGCAGGAGTACCGGAAGTATATCGAACAGACTTACGAGGAAATTCTGAGGACACAGGGTGTCGTCAGTGCGGAGATTATCAAGAACCGGGTGACAAGGCAGTTCGTCGTTCCGACACACCTGCTCCGGATGGGCGAGATAGAGCGTGAACGTCTCAGAATACGGAGCAGGGAGATCAATTCCACCTCCACCTACCGGCAATCCCAGTATTTCCAGAAGTACCTGACGGACTACCTTGCTTCACTGGGGAAGAAGGACATCGCCTTTGAAGAAATAACGGAAGACTTCGGCAGGAACTACAAGGCATTCCTTATCAGGAACAAGAATTTCAGCACCTCGCAGACCAACCGCTGCCTCTGCTGGCTGAACCGCCTGCTGTATCTTGCCGTGGACAACGAGATCCTGCGCACCAATCCGGTGGAGAATGTCGAATATGAAAAGAAAACCGCACCCAAGCACAAGTATGTCACCCGTGAAGAGATGAAAAGGATACTGGCCATGCCCCTGAATGAAGGACGTGCGGAACTGGGCAGGCGTGCATTCATCTTCTCCTATTTCACCGGACTTGCCTATGCCGACATCAAGCAGCTTCATCCGTGTCATATCGGAACGACGGCGGAGGGTCGGCGGTTCATCCGCATCAACCGGAAGAAGACCGGGGTGGAAGCGTTCATCCCCCTGCACCCGATAGCCGAGCAGATACTGTCCCTGTACAATACCACCGACATGCACAGCCCCGTGTTCCCGTTGCCAAGCCGGGATTCCATCTGGCACGAGATACGGGAAATCGGCGTGATCCTGGGCAGGCACGATGACCTTTCGTACCATCAGGCCCGGCACGGGTTCGGGGTTCTGCTTATTTCAGAGAGCGTATCCATCGAGAGCATAGCCAAGATGATGGGACACTCCAATATTTCCACCACACAAGGGTATGCCAGAATAACGGAAGAGAAAATTTCAAGGGAAATGGACAGACTGATGGAAAAGAGAAGCCAAATCCGCACACATTCCGACTCTGACTGCCAATAATCATTTCGCAGCCGCCTGCTTCCTCGCCGTCCATGAAGTTAGTACAGACTTCATTGAAAGTGAAAAGGTCAGGCGGCCGTGCCGTTTCGGGCAGAATCTTCCTTTGCAGGCAAAGCGTATTCAGCCCGAAAACCTTTCCCCTTTCACGTCTGTACAGGGAAGGCTGACGGCAGCGGAAACAAGCGACCGACGGAAAAGTCGATACAACAAAAAAAGAAACAGCATACAGACAGTAGGAAACTACCGGTCCGTATGCTGTTCTGATTTTCTATAGGAGGGCATTTTTTTGAAAAGCGAATAAAAAAGGCAGGCGGCAAACTGCGCTCCCTCCAAAAAATCAATCCGTTTTTTCGACCACCTGCCAATATCCGCCCTTGTCCGGCCCGATTCGTCGGAGCACCCCGTCCGCTTTCAATGCGGCAATCTGTTTTTCCACCGCTTTGGCTGTTATGCCTATCCGTTCTGCGAGAGTTGCTGCGCTCAACGTGTTGTCCTGTGAAAGCAGAGCTATGATTTTCTCCCTACTTTTCATTTTCTTCTCCCTACTTTTTTGTGGTTTCTCCCCACTTATGGAAGTATCGTCAATGGATTTGCGGTAAACCTCTATGTCACGGGTGATATTTTTAATCATGGTAGCTGTCATAAATTCTCTGAAAACATTCAAATCCTCGTTCTCGCGGGTTTCCACCAGTGCCTTGATATATTCTTCCTTGTCCTCCTTGAGGATTTTTGTCGGTATCAGTCCGAACTCGAATTGCAGCATGTTCATCAGCAGGCGGGCCATTCTGCCGTTCCCGTCTGCCCAAGGGTGTATTGTCACCAAGTCATAGTGGGCATCAAAACTGATTTCATATAACTGTGTCATGCTCTTGGCGGCATGATTTTCACGTTCCCTGTTCAGCCGGGTACAAAATTCCGACAGTTTTGCCGGGACCTTGCTGTAGTTCATGTACGATTTTCCACCGGCTCCGGCCGTGACATTCAACAGGCGCAAATCACCCCGTGCCGATGAAAAATCCCCCAATACGGTCTTGTACTCCTGCCCCGTGTTTTTCAAGACAAGGGCAGAGAGGCTTTTCAGCAGATCAACGGTTATGTCGGTATGGGCATCTGCCAGCCTTATGGCATGCTCGTATGCGTCTTTCAGGTCGAGGTTCATGTGTTGTTCCACGATGCTCTTTCCTTTCAGACTGATTCCCTGATCGAACATGATTTGATTCTCAAGTTCGGTGATGGTGGAGCCTTCAATGGCTGTAGAGTGGGTAATGAGGGAATAGAGATAGAATTTGTCATAATCTATCTGCCTGTCTATTCCCAATTCTCTGTACAGAGATACAAGTTTTTCGAGTTCGGTCTGCATACATTTTCACTTTTGAACGCAAAGATACATTTTTCTCCCTACCAAACTATCGTTTTCTCCCTACTTTTTACGCTTTTCTCCCTACTTTTTATTGAAGTTACCATGAAAGTTGCCTTTAATCCGTAAAACCCTTTGAGTATAGAAATACGAATTATAAGCAATTCTACCGGTCAGTCAATCATATATCCCGTTTTAAGCGGTAGGCTTCCTTGTACCCGTCCATCAAAGTACGTTCTATGTCGGAAGCCCTATACAGAATCCTGCCGCCTATCTGGATATAGGGCAGTATGCCGTTGTTTCGGTAATCCTGAAGGCTCCTGCGGCTGACCTTCAGTCTGACGGCCAGTTCCTTGTCGGTATAATAGCGTTCCCCGTCCAGGGACGGCTTGTTGTTTTCACGTATTTTCTCCACCTTTTCCGATAGTTCTTCCAGCGACGAGAGGAAGGCTCTCACGCGCATGTCGTTTTCCGGTGTCAGCAGCCGGATATTGCCATTGTCATTCATAAGTCAGATATCTGTTTGTTGGTTTGTTCGTTGGTTACATTGCATTTTCTTTCCTTGCCGGCTGTTATACACAGCTTCATTTCAGCCACGGGAAAGACGGCCTTCACGTCCTCCGGCCTGTAATATACCTTGTGGCTTATTTTGGTATAAGCCAGCGTTCCGTTCTCCCGCATCGTCTGCAAGGTTCTCGGACTGATGCAAAGCAGCCTGCACACGTCATCGCTGTCAAGCCACTCCTTTTCTCCCAAGTCCTCCTGTTCCCGGCAGTGCCGTTCCACCTTTTCCGCAAAAATCTCGAATCCCGAGAGCATCCTCTCGAAAGTCGCCTTGTCTATGACCACTACTTCCATATTCCTGTAATTTTAAGTTTGACATTGATTTTTCATGCAAAACGAAACGGCGGAATCAGGCTGTGCCTACCGTTTCCTGTGCGAAGGAAATAAAAAAACGGGAACAGTCCGCAAACCGGACGACACGTGTCACCGGCAGACATTCTTTTTCACCGCAAGAGGATAATTGCAGGTGGTAAAAAGCAGAAAAGGACACACTTATTTCTTTGAAGCAAAGGTAGCCGTTCCCCACCGGAGCGCAAGGCCGGGCCCTGTGGGTCGGCGGGGAAAAAATCATCCTCGCGCTTTGCGCTCCGGTATTTTTTCCTGCCGAGCCTTGACGCTTTTCCGGAGGTAGAACGGCTGTAAGGCATTCAAAGAAACAAGAGTGCCCGCACCACGGGCCGGATGTCTAACAGATAAATGGAAAAAGGATATGGCAACAAAAGACGTAAAAGAATTCAACGGATGGTTTAACCGTTCATACGCGAGATTGAAGGAGAGACTCTCCATCTATGGAAAAATCGACGAGGACGCATTCCATGATGCCTATCTGGCAGTCAGGAAACAGATCATGTTCGCAAGCGGCGGGATCGATGAGTTGGAATCCTATTTCTTCGGATGCTACCGGAGAATCCTACAGTCGGGGGCAAGGGATGAAAGCCGTTACGACAGCCCCGGAGACGAATACTTCGCAAGACTGGGCGAGACGGACTGTACGGAAGAAACAGAAGAACGGGAAGAAATGCTGACCGGATGCGACAGGCTGGTAAGGGACATACAGAAGTTCCTCAGGCGGCATTTCTCCTACGAGGATTACAGGATATTCATGCTGCGGTTCTACGAGACCGGAAGTTCATTCCGCACCATAGCGAAGCACATGGGAGAGAAGACCTCGGTGGTGACACGCAGGGCGCAGACGATGATGGAATCCGTCCGGGCAAACCGGAAGTTCATCGCCAGAAGAAGACTGATCATGGCCGGAGAAGCGGCATGACAAGAATAAAGGACAACAAGGTATAACAATAAAATATTGATGATTATGAAACTGACAGTTTATGACAAGAGCAATTCCCATCCGGCACTGACCTACAAGGGCAAACGGATCATCACGGTATGCCGTGACGGCAGCATGTATTTGAGCCGGATACTGAGCAGGGAACTGAGCCTGCAGGCTGGAAACAGGCTGTGTATCGCCAGGGACGAAGACAGACCCAAGGACTGGTACATGTTCGTCTCGGATGACGAGAACGGTTTCACGATCTGGAACGACCCGCGTTGCGCCCGCTTCTCGAACAGCTTCATCGCCGGCATGATACTCGATGCGGCAAAGGTCGAGAAATGCGCCGGTTTCATGGTGGCGAAAGAGCCGGTGAATGTGGACGGCAGACTATGCTACCGGATAATACTTGACAACCCGATACCGAAAGGGGTAAGTGTAAGGACCACCGGTACGAAATAAGCCCGACACCTGAAAGAAAAAGCAAGGGGCATCCGGAGGAAGGAAGAACAACCGCCCCCCGGGTGTCCCTTTTCTTATGCGGCCGCAGGCTGAATCACAACGGTTTCAGATTGATTCGGCTGCTGTAGATGGTGTTCAGCTCGTCACGATACTGTTCCAGATGGGCAGAGAGGATATTGTCGATGTAACAGGAGATGCTGACAGACGGCGCAATCACGGAAAGCAGGGTGCGGACCCTCTCGTAGTTCTCGCTGCTGACATAGGTCTGCCGGCGTTCCTTCACGACGCTGTTGTTAAACAGATGTTCGGGATACACCTGAAGGGTGTTTCTTTTTCGGCGTATTGTCGCCTGTGAGACCGGAGAGGTGGCTTCTTCCCCGGCAGATGTGACGGTATCCTTCACCTCGTCAGGGTTGGCAGGAATCCCGGACCGGTTTTCCGTTTCCGGTTCCTTGCCGTCTTCTTTTGGGGAGCCGGTATCGTTGTCATCACAGATGTTTTTCAGGACGGCATCAGGAATATCCCCCGTCATTATGCTGCGTATCTGCTCCTCGTCGATTTTTACTTCCTTTCTCTTTACCATACTTCCATATTTTTGATAGTTGAACAATTCTTTTCCGGCAATCCTGCATTTTCCTTACGTTGTGAATGTAAGAATACCACCCATATTACATGCTTGCATTATCTGACGGGTATGTGCACCCGACCGGCAAGTCGGTCATGTATCCAATCCCCCACGTGTACAGTCTGACATTAAGCCAATCACGCATTCACATATGGGGGAACAGTGGCCTTATTATGTTCCGGCATATCCCCGTTCACCCGTTACCGGACGGTTTAAGGCAACCATGCACCCCGTACCTGACGCACACCTGGATGATTGAACTGCCGGACACATGCTGACATGCGGCAAAATAACGATAATTTTTCCGGATTGGCACAGTCATGACGGCCTGCTGACGTTCTGTGACACGATATGTCATCCTGTTACACCGCCTTTATCTGACGGAGAGGGGTATCCGACCGGCAAGTCGGTCATGTATCCGATTCCACACGTGTTCAGTCTGGCATTAAGCCAATCACGCATTCACACATGGGGGAACGGTTGCCTTATTATGTTCCAGCATATCCCCATTCACCCGTTACCGAACGGTTTAAAGCAACCATGCACCCCGTACCTGACGCACACCTGGATGACTGAACTGCCGGACACATGCTGACATGCGGCAAAATAACAAAAATTACTCCGGATGGGCACTCATATGGTGGCCTGCTGACGGTCTGTGACACGATATGTCATCCTGTTACACCGCTCAAGTGTCCTGCTGGCAGCGTTTTTTAGTATGCAGAACGTGATCAAGATGCCGACGGAAGGAATTTTTCGGAGGGAAGCGGTTGGAACGCTATCTTTTGATTTTTCGGATGAAAAATTCATGTTCAAACGAACATGGCAAGTTGTGTTTTGGGGCACCCGAAATGATTCGGGCGTCCCAAAACAACTTGCCGCTCGCCTGAAGGCTCGGGACGGGCTCCACTCCAAAGTCGTTGCGCCTGAAAGCCGAAAAAGAGAAACAAAGAAACGGGAAAATGAACGCTGTAATATCCACTTGGTACATACTGTTTTGAATGGATAGTGACAAACTTTGGAATCACATCAGCTATAATAAGCTGCAACAATCCTCAATTATGTCTTCCGATACACCGTTTGATCTTAATATATCGGCAATGTTCCGCTTCATATCCTGTTCATTTGGCCGGGAAAAAAGCATTTTGCTAAACCAATCGATGGCATTATGAATCTCCTGCCGGCCACTCTCGTCATTGACATCTATTCCTGCCAGGGGAGAACATTCCTTGTGAAGGACCAGGTAATAGATGCCTCCCATCAACAAGGCCAGGACGGCTCCAATACGGATGTCGGTTTCACCCAAAGCGAGTTGATAATGTCGGATCAAAGGCATTGTATTGAACTCCCTCATCTGGGCTGTACGCTTTGTAATGACATTGGCATCATGAATTTCCCATTTTAAAAGTTTCTGCATGATGACATCTTCATTCAGTTCATCAAAAAGCCGGTGCAAAGTGGAGCTGAATTCCTTTTCAACACATTGATTCTTTTCGACAGAGTCGACAACATCGCTAAACCAGTAATCATACTTTCTTGTAAAACAATCCATAAACTCCTCCCAGTTACCGAAATGTCGGTGAAAGACCGTGGATTCCACGTTGGCAAGATTGGCAATACGCATAAGCGAAGACTTGGCGAAACCATCCTCTCCAATGATTTCTGTTGCAGCATTTAAAATGTCATTCCGCAGCTCATGGCTGCTGCGTCGGGGACGCCGTGATTTATTTTCAGTCATGTATAAAAGGTTGTTTGACAAGATTGTTTGATAAGGCAAAAATCCATGGAAAAACATAGGCCGCATACTTTGCCGCCTTACCCTGAATAAGTCCGGATGGCACAGTCATTGTATTCTCCGCTGTTCAGAATCTACAATCCATACCGGACTCAAAAGCTAGGCATTTAACCGGAAAGACGGCAATTCCACAAAAATACTTAATGAAACCCCAAGCAGCCATTCACCAAAGAATTTATGCCCCATACAGCCGATTGATAATATGATTGATGGAAGAAATCTCCTTACATTCGTAAAATGACAGTATTTGTTGAGTATCAGTTACTGAGATAGCATTGATATCCGGTATGCGGAGTTTACGCAAATGTTGGCTTTGCCAGCGTGAAAATCCTCCGTTCATTGCATTGGTAACAGCAGAAAGCTGGTCACGCACAAAATCAGACATCAGGAATGCGGCTAAAAGACGCAACCGGACGGAGGATTGTCCGGTAATATAGTAAATGCTGTGCAAGGGATAATACGAACCGTCATCCACAAAGACAAATGTATTGCCAGACATGTCCGGCAAGAGTATTTTGGGCTGTTTCTGGAGGCTGGGGCTGATGCGGTCAATCGTTTTGTACCATTTGGCAGGCGATTTGCGTGCAACATGCCGGGCTGTAAGCCGTTCCCGATGCTGCTCAAAATAGGCACCGGCAAGAGGATAGTCGGCTAAATCGATCAGCGAGCCATCTGAATTATAAGGATTCAGCAGGTAATCCCCGTGCCAGTTAAATTGATTGCCCCGAAGATCCCTTGCCTTGATGCTTGGCAATATCAGTTCCGATTCGACCCTATCCGGCAAATCACTTGACACAAAGATGGCATCCGCACCCGTTGCCGCTCCTATTCCAATCTTGAAACCCTGCTGTTCGATGGTCTTGAGCGCATGGTCAGCAGCAACCGAAGAAAAGCTTTTTGTCCAATCTTCGCCTGTGGGGCTGATGCGTTTGGAGATATGCATACCTGCCAACTCTTCTACCTGTCGGACTTCAGCGTAATCAAAATATGCAGAGGGCTTGCCGGCTTCAATAACGGTGATGGACGGGTATGCAAGCACCTCTTCCTGAAAAGCATCAGCCTGTTCAAGACCGACAATCATTTTGACCGCATACTTTTGGGCTATCAGTTTTCGTAATTTCTTTCCATATTCATTTTTAAGCCATCTGTTCGAGCAGATAAAGCAATGGCGTCCGCCTTTGGAAAGCAAGGACAAGGTTTTTTCAAAGAATGGCACATACAGATCGCATCGGTAATGAAATGTGGAGAAATTGCTCCGGCAATAGTCACGCATGTTTTGTGGGATATGCTCATAACGGACGTATGGAGGATTGCCCACCACCACATCCGTAGCACCAATCCTGCATGTCAGGAAATCGGCTGCCAGCAGATTATCCGAAGAAGGATAAATGCCTATGTCTGCAAGACGCCGGCGGCAGCGTTCAATCTTCGTTCCATCGATATCGTAAGCACGGACATTTCTCTGAAATGCCTCATTGGCATCAAAGTGATGACAGGCAGCCGAACGTAAAAGCCTACGGGCTATTTCGAGTACAAATTCCCCCTCTCCGCAAGACGGTTCAAGAATCCGGACATTGCGCAAGTCAGCATGGCTGTCGTAACCGACCTGATCAAGCATGTAACAGACCACCCGTGGAGATGTGAATACGTCCCCATGATGGCCGCCGCTGCTACGCATACCATATAATGAAGCAGTGTTATTTGAATTCATAAGAAACACCAGAAAGAAAACAGTAGAAAGATTGCAGAAAACGCATCAATGAAATGTCTTCGGACATCGCTCCGTAGGTGTCTTTATCGCCGGTCCAGACAAGAGCCGTCGCTGTGTAATGACGCTCCAGTATCAGCTTTTGGCACAAGATACGGTATCTGTCCAAATAACCGGCTCCGCTGAATTCAGGCCTCACGGGGAAGAAGGGTTCATAGTTACGGACGGGACGCTCTGAATTTCTGTCACGTCCGACAACCATCAGCCACCCGACCCATGGTGCCGGTTGTCCGGGAAATTGTCCTTCGCGAAAGGCGGTCCAAAGATCCACGGCCGAACCTAAAGCCTCTTCCGTCCGGTTGTTGAAGTTATTACCATACGAGCCGACTTGTGATTTTAGCTCTACAGCGGCAACGAGTTTTCCCGAAGGAGAAACCACAAGCATGTCCCAATCTTTCGATGAGCGGAAAAAGCCCGGCAAATAATTCTTGTCTGTAATGATAAATTCAGCAGGAATACCGGCATTGCAGGCAACTTCCTTCAACAGTTCTACAAAACCGTCCATCTGCTTGCCTCCGACCACGGCACCCCGGTTGGAGGTATCCCCGCTTTCAGACAGCTGCTTCTGTTTCCGGTGCCAGAAAAAACGTATTGCATCGGCTATTTTCTCTGAATAATCTATGCCATTTATGATTGTATCTTTGGTATCGTCCATATTCATGATTGCATGGTTACATTTTATTGGGTATCAACAAATCTCTCACATCCACTTTCAGGATATCTGCTATTTGGTATAAAACAGGAAGCGGCGGTTGCACCTTGTTGGCTGCATACAGATTGACCGTATTGAAGCTCTTGCCCAACCGATGCGCCAAATCTGTCTGGCTCATACCTTTAACCGCCAGAAATTCCTTAATTCTATTCATAAACTTTTTTTCTTGTTTACGCAAAGATACACTGTTTTATTGTGTATCCAATTGTTTTATCCGAACTATTTTCCAACACACCGGTTTTTGCCGTTCCGAAATAAACATCCTGCATGTATCTTTTTTAATAGACCTCCTGATAAATCAACACACGAAGACAAAATACAGCCTGTATAAATTGCATAATGGTACGTATATGTAATTTATTATACAGTTCCGGAGTTAAAAGTGAATTTTATTTTTCTTTTCGTTTACAATAACAAAAAGAAAACCTTATATTTGCCACTGGAGCTATACCTCTCCTGTTTCAGCATCAAGATGATGCCTTCAACCGGATAACGGATTCCGGACCATTTTCTTCATTATAGCTCCGTCCGCACCTTACCTTACTTCTTTTCAGCGGACACAATCCATTGGAAAGGCCGGTAACCTTTCCCATCATTAACCTTAATCACACAAGCGATGAAGCAACTAATGCTACTTCTATTCGGTGCAGGAGTTGTGACAGCGGGTGCACAGTCCCCCGGCGGTGTCAAAGGAACAGAGTTGTGGTTCCAGACATTGCCCGTGACGGCAGACCTTCAAGGCGCATACCGCTGGATGGATCTCGCAGGGGATTCCGTAAAATTGCGTTCTCTTGACCGCAGCGGAAAACCGGGAAGCGAATACACCCAGACCCGCTCCTTCGCGCCGGCATTCAATTTTCATCCGGCACTGTACCTTTCAGGAGGAAGCTACGGAAAAACAGCTTCCTTCAAGTTCTCCAACTTTTCACAGGCTACTGTCTTCAGTGTCTTTGCCCTGCCTCCCGAGAGTCACGACAAGGATATGCTGCTCTATTCCCTTGACGGGAGGAAAGGCGGCGGATCCATCCTTTCAAAGGACAAGGCCGTACGTGCCAACGGCACGGAGCCGCTGGACTACGGAAAGGACACGGGAGAAGACCTCTTGTTCTCCTCTTCTGACAGACAGTCCGCTACAGACTTCCGGGAGTCCTCCGTCCGCGTGCTCACCTATCTGAAGAGCAACCGTCCCGGAACGGGCCTTTGGGGAGAAAACTCCGTATCGAATCTGTTTGTCGGCGGTACTTATTCCGCATCCAATCCGCAGTTCAGCACCGGTTATGATGCGACGGCATTCGGGAACAACCGTTTTGACGGCTATTCCCCCGAAGTCATCATCTACGGACGTTACCTCACCCCGGCAGAACGCAGGAAAGTGGAAAGCTACCTGGCCGTCAAGTATGGAATCACCCTGAACAACTCCTATCTGGACAGTGAAGGCAACCTGATATGGGACAAGGACGAGAACTTGGGTTATCACCACCGGGTGACAGCCATCGGCTTGGATGCCGCTTCCGCTCTCCACCAGCCCCTCTCCACCACTTCCTACGAGGAAGGACCCGTCTATGCCACCATGAAAGCAAACGATACTTTCCACGACGGCAATTCCTATGCGGAGTCGTCCGCCAGCCGCCTGCTCGTCATGGGGCGTGAATACGGTAATCCCTTGCCTGACAAAGGGTACATCTTCTGGGGTGACGACAACGGTCCGCTGACCACCTACACCTCACCGGCAGATACCCTGTGGCACATCATGCACCGCACATGGACGGTACGCAGCAATGTACCGGCATCGGCAGACAGCACCTCGGTACGCTGGAACGGCACGGGCATGACCGTTACCCGGAAAGGCTTCCTGGACACCATCGAGCAGGACTCAAGTGCGACCGAAGCCTTTGCCGTCACACCGGCACTTTCCGGCCGTGAAGGAGCCGTCTCCTTCTATTGCCCCCTCAGTCATCCCACTTTCGACGCGGGCTTTACCGGCTCCGGCGGCAATACCTGTGAATACGGCTACCGCTTCGACAGGGAAGGAAACGTCTATGTCATCTCCGGCGGACAGGCCGGCACTACTGCTGTAGCCACCGGAGTCAGCGGCAGTGCTGTTTCCATCCGGAGGGAAGACGGACAGGTCTACCTCCGCATTGACGGTATCGGCAGCCAGACGCGTACCATACCCCTGCCCGAAGCCTCCGGTTCAATGTCAGGCCTTATCCGGGCCGTCACCTCCGAAGAACCGCTGCGCATAGCCGCTGTACGCACCGGCGGCATCGGTGACACGGGAAACATGGCAGAACTCAGCCATGCGCTTACCCCGGATGACGAGTTCTCACAGTATTGCCGCAACCGTACCCTGCTGCTCATCGACCCCAGCGGGGAAGGCAGGTTCGATACGGAAGACATGATAGCCGTGAAATGCTCCCGGCCGGACCTCATGCGCGGAAAGACCGTATTCCACAACCTGTTCTGGGACCTGGACGGCAGCGGCAGCGATGTCTTCACCTTTGCCTATTATGACGGACTGGCGGCAGATGCCGTCCCGACCCCGTCTACTTGTGAGGACGGCAAGCCCCGCAATGACGGCAGCATCGACATTGACATCCGCATCGGCACCCCCGTCTATGACTATGTGCTCTCAGTCGATACGGTAGCCGGTGTACCCAAGGATGAAATCATTGCAAGCGGCAAGTTCACCGGAGAGGCTCACCGCATTGACGGACTGGCTCCCGGCACCTATACGCTGAAAGTCACCCAAGGTGGCGGTAACGATATCTACGGAACAGGCGGACCACTATACACCACCTACGTACACGACAAGCGGATCTTCGCATCCGGAGAAGTTTCCTGGACGGTGACAGGAACCAACTCCAACTACCGCCTCGGTGTGGAACCGAGAATATCCGACGACATCACGCAGTTCGGCTTTGATGTGAGAGGTGACAGGGCTCATATGATTATCGACGGACACACGAGTCTTACCCAGTTTATCCGCATCAAGGAAGGAGACGTCCTCACGCTGGGACTGGAAGGCATTACCGTATCGTACAAGCTCAACGGCAAGGTCATCCGCCGCTTTACCCAATGGAACATCCGGGCATGGCGTCTGTGCATCAAGTTCGGAACCGGTGAAACACATATTACCGGACTGACCGTAAACGGAGAGCCGATTCCCGATTTCACCCATTCGGGCAATGTACAGGTTGAGAATCCCAAGACAAACACGGCCCTCTTCACGGTACATGTAGGCAGTGAGTGCGACCCGGCACTCCCCAATGGAACAGAAAAGAAGGAAGGTTCCCTCATCGGCTGGTCAGACCGGCCCGGAAACGGTGAAGGAAACAGCCACGGAAACGGTAACAGGGACGATTCGTTCCAGGTAAAGCCTGACGGCACGACCGGTATCTTTGATGTCGTGCTGGAGCAGGACCAGCCCGGGGATGTCACGCTGATGGTATTCGACGCTTCCGGCAAACTGGTTCACGAGCAGTTCATGGAAGGTGGAACAACCAAACGCTCGCGCTTCGAGGCACCCGCCCCAGGAGTCTATGTAATCAAGGCCATCGGTCCGGATTGGGAAAAGACCCGGAAGATTATAGCCAAATAGTTCAACTAAAACCGAAATATCATGAAACGGACAATTATCATCGCCGCATCAGCCGTGACGCTGGCGGCAGCCGGCATTGCCGGTTCGCAATATCTGTCCGGCCAGTCTCCGAGTGCGCAGCTCCAGGTGGAAACGGCATCGGAAATCCGGCAAGAAAAATCCGAAGACAGCGGCAGGAAAAAAGAAGACGGCAGCCGTCCTGCAAAGGCGGCAACTGCCCACCGCACTTCTTCCACTCCGATACAGGCAGCAGGCACGACAGCCGCCTATGCCACCCTCCGCTACGGTTCGGTCGGTATTCCCGAAGGGAAGACTGCCGACAACCCCGAGGACAACATCTTTGAAATCAACCTCTCCTGGACAATTCCGTCGGACGCCCGCGTCTGGCTGTGTTACGAGCTGCAGGGTGCGGATCACTCCGGAGCCGTAGCCAAGAGCATCAACGACCGTCCGGCCACCGGCGGTTATATGGCCACGGCATCCGACGGCTGGACCCATGTCCGCGAGGAGATTCACCCGGCCTGGCTGCATGCAGGTGTCAACCGCATACTTTTCACGGCTTCCGAAGGCAGGAGCTATTCGGTACGCAACCTGCATGTCGAAACGGCATCGGGACCCGGGCAGGCACTTACGCTGTCACAAACTCCGGTAGTCTATGGCGACCTGGCCTATGTGCACGGCTTCGTCCGTAACGGGGTTCGGACGGTCAAGGCAGGACATACCGTACTTACACTGCAGGACGGCGAGTTCGAAGGTATCGTTCCCGTATCGGGCAGCAGCCTCACGCTCAGTGCCACTACCGCCTCCGGCAAGCCCCTGACCGCTTCCTTCCCGACACTGAAGAAAGGCAAGGCAGATTATGAACGCACTTTTCAGACTCCGGCTGCCCGGACGGCAGGGAAGCATTTTGCCCAAGACAAGGCAGACAGCCTGAAAAATGCCAACGGTGCGCTGCTGGTAGACCATGGCGTCATGCTGGCAGCCAGAAAGCTGACCATGCGTCCCCTGCGTGAAATGGACCTGCCGGCACTGGATTTCGGCATGACCAATGTCACAGCCGAGGGAGAAGGCGTACGTTTCCTGCCGCACGGCACACACTTCACGGAAAAGGGAGCCACCGTCCGGTTGAAGTACGACCGCACCCGCATTCCGAGCGGCTACACCGAAGACGACATCCGTACCTATTATTTTGACAACGACACCAAACACTGGGTGGCGCTGGAAAGAGTGAAGGTCGACAAGCAGGAAGCCTGCGTAGTGTCACGAACCACCCACTTCACGGATATGATTAACGGTGTAATCCAGGCACCCGAATCGCCGGAGACCGAAGGATTTGCACCGACCATGATGAACGACATCAAGGCAGCCGACCCAACGGCCAAAATCAACCTGATTGCTCCGCCGCAGGCCAACAACCGCGGAACGGCCAGCCTGCAGTATGCCTTTGAGATGCCGCCTGCCCGAAACGGCATGGCCCCCTCACTCGGCATCCAGTACAGCAGCGAGGGCGGCAGCGGCTGGCTCGGTGAAGGATGGAGTCTTTCCGTACCTTCCATTACGCTGGACACCCGATGGGGCGTGCCGCGCTATGACATGGCCGGCGAGACAGAAACCTACCTGCTCTCCGGCTCCATGCTCTCGACCATGGACGACAAGGGACAGATGGGTGTGGCCCACCGTGGAGACAAGATGCCCCGCAAGGCAGACCGGCAGTTCTATACCCGTCAGGGAGGAGACTTCAGCCGTATCATCCGCAAGGGCAGCAGTCCGGCAGACTATTACTGGGAAGTCACCGACAAGCAGGGTGTGAAATACACCTATGGCGGTGAAGGTGCCGTTCTGAAAGGCACCTTCACGGATGTTTCCGGCAATACCCGTGAGGTGATTTCCGAGTGGAAACTGCGCCGGGTGGAGGAAACGCACGGCGACTTCATGGAATATGTGTATGAGGCAGCCGATGAGGATGTCCGCGGCGGTTTGAAAGCCAAGGCACTCTACCTGAAAGAGGTGCGTGCCGGAAATGCAGGACAGGAGCCCCATACCGTTGTGACGTTTGAAGGCGGCAAGACCCGGCAGGTGAAGACCAACAACGCCCGTTACGGCTACCTGACCTCTTCCAACCGCCTGCTGGAGAAAGTGACGGTGAACTTCCGGGGGAACGTGCTCAGAAGCTATGCCTTTGAGTACCGGAACGGTGCGTTCAACCGTGAACTGCTCGCCGGTGTGCGCCACCTGGACTCTAACGGGCAGGAGGTGTCTTTCCAAAAGTTCAGCTACTACGACGACGTGCAGTCCGACAAGGGATATGTCCCCTTCAAGGACAGTCAGGAAACGTGGAACATGCACAATGACGGACTGGATGCCGGATTTGTCAATCCCCTGCAATCCGTCACCAAACGGTTCAGCGACAAACCGACCGCATTGGGAGGTACGGTAAGTTCTTCCACCAGCGGTTCTTTCTATGCCGGTGTGGGTATCTATGACGGCAGTGTCTGGAAAGGCAATACAGCCGGCGGTTCCTACAATTATTCGTCGGACAAGAGCAAAGGCTTATCCACATTGGTCGATTTGAATGGTGACGGACTTCCTGACAAAGTGTTCAGAAAAGGAAGTACAGTCTATTATCGTCCGCAACTAAAGGTCGATAATACAATCACTTATGGCGAGGCTATTAAGGTTTCTGGAATTTCCGGTTTCTCAACGGTAAAGAGTTCTACCAATTCCGGAGGCGGTAAGGTAACTGTGGGATTCATGGACTTGACCGCCATGAGGGGTATTGATGCATCCAAGACCAAAACCAAGACTACCGAATATTTCAGTGATATAAACGGAGACGGACTGGTTGACCTCGTTTCCAATGGCAAGGTTTATTTCAACCACCTTGAGTTTGACAGCAACGGTAATGCGGTACCGACATTCACGTTAAGCAGTGCTGACACTCCGAGCCCCATCATCTATAGCGGAAAGATTGACGCTTCGGTGATTACCATCGACCTTGACGAACAAAAGGAAGCCGTTAAATCTTCTCCCATGGAAGACATCGTGCGCGTATGGCAGGCTCCCCGGGACGGTATGGTCAGCATTTCCGGGACGGTCAGCCTGATTGCACCCGAAGGTGACTACGACAAGGAAGAATATGACAAGGCAGACGGTGTGCGTGTATCTATCCAGAAAGGTAATGCCGAAAAATGGCATAAGGATATTGCCAAAGGAGATGCTTCAGCATACCCGGCTTCTGTGGACGCATTTGAGATAAAGAAAGACGAACGCATCTATTTCCGCGTGCAGTCCGGTGCGAAAGAACAGAGCAATGGTGCTTTTGACAAGGTTGCCTGGTCGCCTGTCATCACCTATGCCGGTACGGCTGAGACCTTGCCGGGAGGCTATTCCACGACGGTTTACAAACCTGCGGAAGGTGCGGTATATGACGTGAATACCGTTGCCAATGTGGAAGGTGTCCCGTTCTCCGTATCAGGAAAGTTCAGCAAACCCGTCACTACGGATGATGTCGTACTGCGAATTATCGGTTCAAACAACAAAAAGGACGATAACGGCAACGATAATCCGAATTATACGGAGCAAGTGCTCTTCACAAAGACCTATCCCGCAGCAGAGAAGGCGGATGCCGTGGAGGTATCGGCCAGTATCGCCAATGCCGAGAAGTTCCCGAACATAGGGTTTGAGATTGCATCATCCTCCAATGTGAACTGGGAGCAGATCCGCTGGATACCATCTGTGACCTACAAGGATTCATCCTCCGTTGACCAGACGCTTGCGATTCCGGCACATTACAGGATGTTTACCCATGCCGTGAAGGAAAGTCATTCCTATACGTTCGCTGCAACGGATACGGCGGTAATTGTCAAGCCCCGTATTACAGTGGCAAAAGGATTCAACGGTGACGTGACCTTGACGGTAAAGACAGCGGACAAACTGCTGGCGAAAAAGACTTTCACCATAACAGAAGGTGCTTTGAAGGCAGATGTGCTGAAGCTGGAAAATCCCGGCACCGAAAAAGTCTGGTTCGAGTATCATTATTCCGGTACGTTGTCGGATGATGCCCTTACCGTTGCACGTGTGCTGTTGCAGTCCGATACGCTCGGTCTGCCGAAGGACAGCGTGAACGCCGGATTCTATGCCGAAGGTGTCAACAGCGGTTTCGGTATGCTGTACCGTGGCTGGGGCGGCTTCGTTTACAATGCTTCCGAGGGACGCTATGGCAAGCCCATTGACGAGGCTCTGCTCAAACTCCCGGAGGATGAGAATGCCAAGATTGACCCGTTGACCCTGCCTTTCACACCGATAGGCACAGACCAGATGTCTCCCGACCGCTGGATTGGACAGCGTCAGGAAATCTACCTGACAGCTACAGAAGCCGGTACGGCCCGACTGGCAGAACAGGACGTGGTCATTACCAATCCGTTGGATAATCAGGTGGATGTCGCAGGCCTGGCAGGTGATTGTCTCCAGGGAACCGGTGCGGCAGCTGTTACCCAAGTCGCTACCAGCAAGAGTTCCGTAACCCAAGGCGGCGCCATGGGATTTACCGTCAACACTGCCGAGGGTAATGCCACGACAGATGTAACCATGATGGACATGAACGGCGACGGTTATCCGGATATCGTTGCCGGAGGAGTGGTACAATATACCAATTCTCAAGGTGGTATCAGTGGTGAGAAATCGCAGAAACTGGAAAAAATCTCCAGTGAAAACTCATCCAGTTCTAAAGGTTATGGTGGCAATCCGGTTGCTTCTGTTTCATCCATTGTCAAGTTAATCAAACATTCTCCTCAGACAGCAGCCAATTCTCAGACCAAATGGCAAGCCCAGTTCAGCCTCTCCGGAAGCGGCTCATACAACAAGGATGAAGCCGCAGTACAGTTCATTGATATGAATGGAGATGGTCTTCCTGACCAGATTTTGAAGAACAAGCAAGTACGCATAAATCTGGGATACACATTCTCAGACCCCATGGATTGGGGACTGGAACGCATTCAAGGTGGTGAAAGTAAGGCTTTCAATGCCGGTGCTGGCGGTGGTGCAGGAGGTGATTTGGGCGGAGAATTGAAAAAAAATGGAACCTCCATCAACAAGGCATCCGGAAGTTTCATGGCCGGATTCGGCATTGTATCTTCTGAAAGTAAGGAAGCGTACAACCTGATGGATGTCAACTCCGATGGCTTGCCTGACAAGGTTTGGAAAGAAGGCAACGGAATAAAGGTGTCCTTCAATACCGGCAATGCATTCCTTTCACCGATAAACTGGAAAGGTGCCAGTGCGCTGAGTGAATCAGCTTCAACTTCTGAATCCGTCAATGCTGCATTTACCATCAGCATCAATCTGCTTCTTCCTCCCATCAAGATTTCCACTAACCCGGGTGCATCCACCGGTCACAGCATCAGCCGCCCCACGTATGCCTTGCAGGACGTGGACGGTGACGGCTATCTCGACATTGTGGAATCCGAGAAGGAAAGCGAGCTGAAAGTGACCCGCTCCACCATCGGCAGGACGAACATGCTGAAGGCAGTCACCAACTCGCTCGGCGGTACGTTTACGCTGGACTATGCACATACCGCTCCCACCTACGGGCTTCCTGGCGGCAAATGGGTGATGTCTTCCCTTACGGTGGATGACGGCATCCATGACGACGGTCCGCTCATGACCACCGCCTTTGAATACAAGGACGGCAAGCGCGACCGCCACGAACGCGAGTTCCTCGGTTTCGGCGAAGTGATTACCAGGAATCTCGACACCGAAAAGGAAAATGCGCTCTACCGCAAGTCCGTACAGAAGTATGACGTGTCCGGCTACTACACGCAGGGCAACCTCGTCAACGCTTCCGTGGAAGACGCAGCCGGAAAGGTTTACACCGAAACACGCAACGAATATGACGGCTACTACCTGACCGCCAAGGGTGACGAGTACACCTTTACCGCACAGCCCGTACTGTGCAGCGACCGCGCTTCCGCCTTCGTACCGCTCCGCTATACGGCGAACCTGCAATACGAAGGTGCCGCACAGGGAATGATTACCTCGGAGGCATGGAACGAGTATTACCTCACCGGCCACCACGGTGAACTGAAATCCTACAAGTTCAGCAACAAGGGCAAGCTCGGCAGCAAGGGTGACGGCAAGTTTGATTACCAGACCTCCATCCGCTATACCTCCAACAGCAGCAGGAACGTCCTCGGATTGCCGACCGATGTGACCGTGACCGGAGGGGACGGAAAGGTCTACCACCAGATATCGGCGGTATATGACACGAAGTACCCCAACCACCTGACCAAGATAACGCAGCAGCTCGGAAACGGCGAAGCCGTCACCGACTACCGTTATGACAGCTTCGGCAACATCCTGCAGAAGACACTTCCGGCCAATGCCAAGGGACAGCGCATGTGGTACAAGTACCGCTACGAACCGGAAATGAACATGTATGTGGAACGTGTGGAAGATGCGTTCGGCTACCGAAGCGAGGCAGGCAATTTCGATTACCGCTACGGCATCGCCAAGGAACGCCGCGACCTGAACAACTTCTACTACGAGACAGATGTGGACGACCTCGGACGCATCACCGGAGTACGCGGCCCGAACGAACTGGCTACGGGTGTACCTTATATTATTGCATTCGAATACAGCCCGAAGGCTGAATTTGCGGCAAACGGCATCACCGCCCCGGCATACGCCGTGACGAAGCACTACGACATCCAGCATCCAAACGATGACATGGAAACCGTCACCTTCGTGGACGGCTTCGGCCGGCCCGTACAGGTGAAGAAGGACGGCGTGGTCACTTCAGCATCCGAAGGAACAGTGTCCGATGCACAGAACGTAATGATTGTCAGCGGACGCAATGTCTATGACGCATTCGGACGTGTTGCCAAGGCTTACTATCCCGTCACGGAAGAGCTGGGCAAGCGTACGGACTTCAACAAGGCGTTTGACGGAGTATCGCCGACCGTAACGGTGTATGACGTGCTCGACCGTGCCACGGAAGTGACCCTTCCCGACGAATCCAAGACGCTGACAGCCTATACCACGGATGCAGGCAGCCGGGCATTGGTAACTACCGTGACCGATGCTTTGGGCAACAAGCAGGCTACCTATACCAACGGCAGCGGCAAGACCGTCATGACCAAGCAGCTCAGCGGTCCTGACGGAGAAATCACCACCACCTTCGAATATGACGGCATCGACCGTCTGGTCAGAGTCACCGACACCGAAGGCAACGTGACGACCTCCGTATATGACATGGGTGACCGCCGCACCGAGGTGAACCATCCTGCAAGCGGCATCACCACCTTTACTTATGACGCACTCGGCAATGTGCTGACCAAGCAGACAGCCAACCTTGCCAAGGAAGGCAAGTCCATCACCTACGATTACGATTATCACCGGCTGACGGGCATCAACTATCCCGACCACCCGGAGAACAACGTGAAGTATTACTACGGCGGACGCAACGCCTCGCAGAACCGCATCGGTCGCCTGATGCTCCGTGAGGACGGAACGGGAGCCATCGAGTACTTCTACGGCAAGATGGGCGAAGTCACCAAGACCCGCCGCACGC
>ENA-OZFB01000264-OZFB01000264.1-human-gut-metagenome-genome-assembly--contig:-NODE-264-length-19918-cov-6.571465_pt1 | contig 19918 bp, 20 predicted proteins | sample MGYA00244614_ERZ653626 | MGnify/ENA primary metagenome ERZ653626 (study PRJEB26926, sample SAMN06164992) | human gut metagenome | biome: ENVO:00009003; feature: ENVO:2100002; material: ENVO:00002003...
ATGTGTATAAGAGACAGTGATGGAACACGTCATCGTAGGTCTTGTCCGCGTGGAGAATGGTGAACTTGATGCCCAGCTCCTTTTCGCAGAAGGGCTTGAGTCGGTCATAAATGAAGTCCCGGTGTTCCGGGACTTCGCCGCTTGTGTTTTTGTCGAACATGACCTCACTGAAAACCGCTTCGTCCAGCGGCTCATTGTGCTGTGCAGCCAGCAGGAGCGTCGCTACGCTGTCCTTACCTCCACTGCAAGAGGCAACATACTTCGGGCGGATCATCGGTCGAACTCCATCTTGAAGCTGACGTATTTGCCGCCGCTGTCATCCAGCCGGATCACCGCATCGTAGAGCTGAGGCTTCTTCGGCGTGTAAAGCCCGGTCACTCTGCACCAGCCCTTGTCCAGCAGCTCCTTTGCAATCCTCTTGGTCAGCTTCTTTTTCTTGCTGGAAAAGAACTTGTTGTCTTCCCACAGGCAGAAGGAGCATTCCTTGTTCGAGCAGTAGAAATTGCCCTTGCCGACGTAGACCGGAGAGCCGCAGCGGGGACATTTGCCGATTTCCTCCTTACCCGTGCCGAAACGCTGGGCTTCGGCATCGGAGAGGAACGGATAGGCTTTCACGAGATCCCCGGTCATCCGGACAATGCCGCTGAGGAAGGCGTCCGCATCTGCCTTGCCGCGTTCAATCTCCATGAGCGTGTTTTCCCATTCCGCCGTCATTGCGGGAGAAGTGATCTGTTCCGGCAGGACGCAGACAAGGTTGCAGCCGTCCTTCGTGGGAATGAGGGATTTGCCTTTACGCTCTGCAAAGCCGGATTTCACCAGCTTTTCAATGATACCGGCACGGGTCGCGGGTGTTCCGAGACCTTTCTTCTCGGTGTCATCGTCGAACTGATCGTTTCCGGCAGTCTCCATCGCAGACAGGAGCGTGTCTTCCGTGTATTGCTTCGGGGGCGTCGTGAAGTGTTCGGTGACGCTGGCGGACACACCATCCAGAACATCGCCCTCATGGACTTCGGGCAGGGACTTCATGGGATCGTCCTTTTCCTTCGTCTTGAGGGAGGACTTGAACAGCTCTTCGATGGCTTTCCATCCGTTTTGAACGACGGTCTTCCCCTTGGTTTTGAACTCGTAGCCCTCGCAGGAGAGCGAGATCTGCGTTTCTGCGTAGGTGTGCTTCTCGCCGGTCGCACACAGAAGGCGCATCCCGATAAGATTGAGGATTTTCTGCTCCGACTGAGGAAGCGCCGAAACATCCTGCTTTTCAAGCTGGACGGTCGGGAGAATGGCATGGTGATCTGTGACCTTGCTGTTGTCGGTTACGCGGGCAATATCCGGAGTGACCGAAACGTCGGTGAAAAGCGGAAGCTGGCGGCAGACAATAGAAATGACCTGACGGGCGGTGTCCTCCATATCATCCGTAATAAACTGGCTGTCCGTGCGCGGATAGGTCAGGAGCTTCTTTTCGTAGAGTGTTTGTACGAGATCAAGCGTCTGCTGGGCGGTGAAGCCGTAGTAGCGGTTAGCCTCGCGCTGCAAGGTAGTCAGATCATAGAGCTTCGGAGGATTGACGGTTTTCGTCTCCCGCTTGAGAGAAGAAACGACGGCTTGCTTTTTCTCGCAAGCCGCCGCAATTCTTTTTGCTTCCTCTTCGGTTTTGACCTTTTCCAGATCGGCGGTCAGATCGCCCTTGCCGACGTGGACATTGAAATACTTCTCCTTTTGGAACGTGGAGATTTTCCCGTCACGCTCCACCAGCATTGCAAGGGTCGGCGTCTGGACGCGCCCGACCACCAGCTTCTTATGATAGAGCGTGGTGAAAAGGCGAGTGCCGTTGATGCCGACAATCCAGTCTGCCTTCGAGCGGCTGAGTGCCGCTTCATAGAGACGGTCATATTCCTTGCCGTCCCGGAGATGGTTGAAGCCTTCGCGGATGGCGGAGTCCTCCAACGAGCTGATCCACAGACGCTTGAAGGGCTTGGTGCATCCGGCTTTGTCGTAGACCAGCCGGAAGATCAGCTCACCCTCGCGTCCTGCATCGGTTGCGCAGACCAGCTCGGTGACGCGCTTGTCCTTCATAAGAGCGGACAGCACCTTGAACTGCTGTGCTTTGTCCTTTGTGACCTCGAACATCCAGTTTTCCGGAACAATGGGCAGATCGTCATACCGCCACTTGGCATACCGCTCATCGTAGGAGCTGGCGTCTGCCAGCTCCACCAGATGACCGAAGCACCACGAAACGATGTAATTGCCGCCCTCCATATAGCCGTCCTTTCGGGACGTTGCGCCCAGAACCTTTGCGATGGACTGGGCAACGCTGGGCTTTTCAGCAATGACTAAGATCAATCTTCATCACCATCCGTTTCAGCATCCTCCGCAATCTGCGGCTCTTCATCCTCGTTGATGTACGGCTCTTCCTCGTAGCCTTCATCATCAAAGAAGTCCATATCCTCATCCTTGGGCTTTCTGCCCTTGACGAACTTGATGTAGTAATAAGCTGCACCCGCAGCACCGGCAAGGGCAAAGATGACGAGGATCATGCCGACGTTGGACTTCTTTTCGGGTTTAGGGGCGGGAGCATCGGTTTCTGCATCCTTATCCGGCTCAGGTGTAGCGGGGGCTGTGCCGGTGCATTCGCTCATGTTGGTCTTGCAGACCGGGCAGTCGGTGTTGACCTGACCGGCAGCGCATTTTTCCTTGCAGTTACAGGTAGTCAGAGCCGCCGCAGTGTCATCATCCAGCAGCGCAAGCAGATCGCTTTCATCGACCATGTTGAGGAAGTATGTCTGATACTGTTCCTCGTCCTCATTGATGGGTGCATCGTAGTCAATGACGATATAGAAGGTGTTGCCGTTCTTCGTCTGGATGGTGATGAACTGCTTGTTGGTTGCCTTGTCATAGAGCAAGTCGCGGGTGTAGGCGTTGCCCTCATCGTCAATCGGCTCACCCTTCGGCTTTTCCGGCGCGGGAGTAGTCTCAGGCTGCTGTTCCGGCTGGGTTGCCTCAGTGACCGGAAGGTTCTGCTCGGTATCATCGGCGTAGGCAAACGCCGTCACCGAGAAGCAGGACAGAACCATGACGCAGACCGCAAGGACGGTCAGAAAACGAAACTTCTTACGCATTGTCGATTACCTCCGTATTTTCAGCGGGCTTGGTGCCGCCCTTCATGGAAGACAGGAACGCCATGATCTGATCCTTGTCCATCACCATAGAGCGCACGGTATTGATGATTTCAAGGTTTTCCAGCTCCGTCTTCTTGTCGTACAGCTCCTTGAGCTGTCCTTCGATTTCGGACTTCTTCTTTTCAGCCTTCTCAATGTCGGAGAGGACTTTCTGATACTTGGGATTCATGCAAAACTCCTTTCTTTTAATAGGCGGGTCTTCCGAAGGCGTAGAAATGCTGCTGCCAGTAGGAAGAATTGATGGATGTGTACTGAATGGGGTCGCCGCAGTGGATCATGACCCCATCACCGACGTAAATGCCGACGTGGGACACACCGGGGGTGTCATACGTCCCGACGAAAAAGATGAGATCACCGGGCTGTGCATTCGCCTTTGAAACCGGCGTACAGACATTGTAAAGCCCCTGTGCGCCCAGCCGTCCGGTATTCACAAGTCCGCTGTTTGTGAGAACGTAGCTGACGAAGCCGGAGCAGTCGAAGGACGTGTCGGGATTGGAGCCGCCCCACACATACGGATAGCCGAGATACTTTTCCGCCTCGGTAATCAGCGTTGCAAACTTCTCGTCGTTCAGGTATTCCGGGTTGACATCGTAGTCGGCGGGAGGATTTGTAATGTACTTGTCCACATAGGGAGAGTCACCGAACAGATCCTCGCGGTTGCCCAGCACCGACATATACGTTGCGTACATGGAAAGCTGTTCCTGAGACATGATGTAGACCGGGACATGGGAGAGATTGAAGTTTTCGAGCTTCACGTTGCAGATGTAGTAGTCATACGGAACGCGATAGGTTTCCGTGTGCGTGTTGCCGTCTGCATCCGTCCATGTGTCGGTCTCCGTGCGGTATCTGGTTTCGACGATAACCTCTTCGGTGAGGATGTACTGCTTTTCAAACAGCATTTGGAGCGTACCCTGCACCTCATCCAGCGTGAACTCGCCCTCATGGAGAGCTGAGAGAATGGAGATCAGCACATAGGGGTCATGCTCAATATCATCCAGATCGAAGTGATATTCGTCATAGTCATGAGTGCCTTCATAGTTATCCAGATAGCTTTGCAGCTCTTGCTCCATCCGGCAATACTGCGCCTCCGCGCCAAGCATCGCGTCATCCTCGCTGAGATAAGAGGAAGCGATAACCGACGAGCCGGTAGAGGTGAGCATCGAACACGAGCTGATTCCGGCACCGAGCAAAACGAGAAGGGCAATTCCGACGCCGATCCAGATGAAGACCTTCTTGTTTTTCTCAAAAAACTCCTTGATCTTGTCGGACACCTTTTCACCGAGCTTCTTGCCGGTATTCTTTGTGGCAGTCCCGGCGGTCTGAGAACCGGCATTTCGAGCGGCGGCATATTCCTTCTTGATGTTCTGCTTCTGGTAGTGCTTGTTCATGTTCTGCTTCTTCATCTCAGGATGCTCCTGCTGATTTCTCTCATATTGGAGCTTCGCATCCGCAGCATCCGCCTTGTGTTCCAGCTTGGAGACCTTTTCATAAGGCTTGTTGACGCTGCTTTCCCGATGATGGCGGAAATGCCGAGCGGCAGTCTCAGCGGCGATCTCCGTTTTATGCGCCGCCTCAACCGCCGTGTTTTCCTGTTCGACCTCATGGATTTTGCCGTGAATGCCGGAAGCGAGGGTGTCACCGACCTTGCGGACGGTTTTATCCGCTTCAAATTGCAGCTTGCCTTTGCCCTTTGGCTTTTTCAGCTCATCCTCAAAATGAAGGCGGGTTTTGCCCTTGCCGGTCTCTTCATCAAAAACGCGCTCCTTCTTGAGAACCTTGTGCGTGGGCAGCTTCTCGCGGGCAGCGTCCAGACGCTCATGCGCCTTTTCTGACTTTCTTTCGAGCTTCTGCATCCGCTTCGTGGGCGGGACGGCATCGTCCGAGACCGGCTTTGCAGAGGCGGTTTCCGCCGCTTGAGTGAGAACGGCATCTGCATCCACTGCTTCAACCGCAGAGGTCTTGCGCAGCTTGTGCGTGACAACCGTTTCGGCAATCACCGTGCCGGTATGAGAAGAAACACCGTGCTGCTCTAAGGTTGGAGGCTTGAACGGCGTTTCCGATGAGGGCAGCGGTTCGGGTACATTCTGGGGTGGATTTTCTGCCCTTTTCTCTTCTGTGACGGACGTTTCCGAGGGCGGCTGTGTGTCGTTATCCTCGGCGTGTTCCACCTGAAACTGACGCTGCTGACGGCGCATCTGCACCTTTTTCTGTTCCTCCGCAGAAAGAGCTTCGGAAGGTTCTGCTGTCTCAGCGGACTTCACCAACTCTGCTTCTTCCAGCCGCTTTGACACACGCTGCTCGGTGCCAGCCGTCAGGTTTTCCTCAACCGCGCCTTCCCGCGTCATCCGCACGACCACCTTGTCACGGGCTTTGAGTTCCGGTTCCTTGGACATCAGATTTCACCTCCAATCCGCTTGTAGGCAAGCTCGGTGTACGCCGGATTCAGCTCGATGCCGACGAAATGACGCCCCATCTGCGCGGCAACCATGCCGGTTGTGCCGCTCCCCATAAAGGGATCAAGCACAATGCCGCCTTCGGGACAACCGGCGAGAAGACAGGTTTCAACCAGCTTCGGAGGGTAGGCGGCATAGTGACCGCCCTTGAAGGGGACGGTGTTGATCTTCCAGACATCGCGCTTGTTGCGGAGCGGATTGATGTCACAATCCTTGATCTCGCCATGCTCACGGGGGCGGTTGATGGACTGCGGCTGAGGCTGACCGGGAACGGGCTTGCCATATTTGTTGCCGCCCTTCATGCCGCGCTTGAGGCGTTCTGCCGTTGCAGGGGCAATCGGCTCGGAGATTGCCTTGTAGTCAAAGAAATACTTCTTGGACTTTGAGAACAGGAAAATATGCTCATAGCAGCGGGCGCAGCGGTCTTTGACGCTCTCCGGCATGGGGTTATCCTTCATCCAGATGATGTCGTTGCGCAGATACCAGCCGGTATCGCGGAGGGCAAAAGCCAGCATCCACGGAATGCCGATCATGTCCTTCGGCTTGCAGCCCTCAACCTTGTTGTTGAGAGCCACAGCCTGACCGTTTCTGCCGTTGGGGTTCTTCGGGTCAATGAAATCTCCCTGATTGCCCTTTCCAGCGTAGGTGTCCGAGATGTTCAGCCAGAGCGTTCCATCCGGACGCAAAACGCGCCTGACTTCGGTAAACACTTCCGTCAGGCGCGAGATGTATTCCTTCGGCGTTGTCTCTCTGCCGATCTGAGCCTCCATGCCGTAATCGCGGAGCGCGTAATACGGAGGGGACGTCACACAGCAATGAACGCTGTCATCGGGCAGAGTTTTCAGGATTTCAAGGCAATCGCCGGTATGAATGATGTCAAGCTCTATAAAAACCAGCTCCTTTCTTCGGATTTGAGCGCATATCAGTCGGAGTAATACTCGTCCGGCTCGTAGTCCTCATCTTCCATGAAGTCCTCGTCGAGATCGTCAATCTCGTCCGCCCAACGGTCGAAGATTTCCTCGGCTTCCTTAGCCGCCTCACGATAGAGGCTCAGGCGGTTCTTCTCAAAGGCAGCAAAAGCAGGGATGAACTTGCCGAACTCACGGATTGCCTTCACATCCTGCGTGCGCATATCTGCGACGCACTGAATGATTTCGGACATCGTGAGCAGATCGTCGATCATCAGCTCATACTCGCCCTTGGGGATAGAAACGGTTTCATCATCCGCCGCGTCAGCGAAAGGGGTATTCTCATCGCTGTTGCTGCACTTGGGAACATCAACCTTGAAGTAGAAACCGATCATATCCACAGATACCTTGGTCATAATCTGACGCGCCTCCTTGACCTTTTCGTCGATGTCCTCCCTCACATGGAGGTAGGCGCGGTGATGCTTCTTGAGGTCGCTTTCCAGTCGGATCAGATCGGTCAGCTCCCACAGAGCCTTAAACAGCGCGGAGGTGTTCTCTCCGTATTCGATAGCGTCCGCATAGGGAATGGTAATCATCTTGTTGTTCATATTCAAAAATCCTCCTTAGTTCTGTACGGTTTCTTCTAAGCGGGTGGTCATGATGCGGTAGAGCTGGGTGTCCTTCGGGAAATCGTCCTTGAAGGGAACGATGGTCGAGCCGTAGAAGATCAGCCCCTCACCGGCGTTGGAATTGGTGATGTAGTTCTGCTGGCTGGGCGAGATGTTCAGCGCCTTCGAGAGAATCTGCCGGTCGCCGGATGCCTGATTCAGAAGGTAGACAAAATCCGAGTTTTCAAAAATGTTCTCCACCTCGCGGGAGGCAAGAAGATCCTTGACGTTCTGCGTGATTCCGGTCGGGATGCCGCCCCATTTTCTGAAACGCTTCCAGATTTCCACGCTGTACGCGGCGGTCTGTTCCTCTTTCAGCAAAAGGTGGAACTCGTCCATGTAGTAGCGCGTTGCCTTGTGCTGGGCGCGGTTGATGGTAACTCTGTTCCACACCTGATCCTGCACAATCAGCATACCGAGCTTCTTGAGCTGCTTGCCGAGTTCGCGGATGTCATAGCAGACGAAGCGGTTGTTGACATCCACATTCGTTCTGTGATTGAAGACGTTCAGAGAGCCGTGAACATAGATTTCAAGGGCAGTTGCGATGCGCTGTGCCTCCGGCTCCTTCTGATTTCTCAGAATGTTGTAGAGGTCTTCGAGGATCGGCATTTTCTCCGGCTTGGGGTCTGCAAGAAACTCCTGATAGACCATGCGGACGCTGCGGTCAATGATGGTCTTCTCAACCGGCTGCAAGCCGTCCTTGCCGCCGACAATCAGCTCACACATGGAGAGGATGAAGTCGGATTTCAGCGTCAGCGGGTTTTCCTCTTCGGAGTAGTTCGTGTTGATGTCCAGCGGATTGATGTAATCCGTGCTGACCGGCGAGATGCGGATGACCTGACCGCCGAGCTTCTGCACAAGGGGAAAATACTCGGCTTCGGGGTCGCAGACGATGATGTCATCCTCCGTGATGAGGAAGGCGTTCGTCATTTCACGCTTTGCGGAGAAGGACTTACCGGAACCGGGCGTACCCAAGATCAGCCCGTTGGGGTTCTTGAGCTGCTTGCGGTCAACCATGATCATGTTGTTGGACAGCGCGTTCAGCCCGTAGTAGAGAGCTTCGCCGCCCTGAAAAAGCTCCTGCGTGGTGAATGGCACGAAAACCGCCGTGCTGGAAGTGGTCAGTCCGCGCTCAATCTCCACCTGATTGACGCCGATAGGCAGAGAGGACATCAGCCCTTCCTCCTGCTGGAAGTCAAGACGCTTGAGCGCACAGTTATACTTTTGGGCAATGGCGGCGGTTTGGAACACCGCGTTTTCGAGCTTCTGGCGATTGGTTGCCGTGTTCATGATGAGGATGGTCACAAGGAACAGTCTCTCGTTGCGGGTTTGGAGATCCTGCAACAGACGCTTTGCCTCACCGCCGAAGGTGGCGAGATCGGACGGGATGATGTCCATATCGTAGCCGGAGCGGACTGCCTTTTTCTGCTCTTCGATCTTCATCTTGTCGAGGTCGGTGATCTTCATCTTGATGCTCTTGATCGCCTTCGCCTGGTCAATCGTCCGGATATGAAAATTGACCGTGATGTTGCTGTCCATCTCAAGGAAGTCGGCAAGCATACGGTCATTGAGTTCCGGCGCGAGGATTTGCAGGAAGCTCACCGCGCCGATGGTTCTGCCCATCTTGAAGCACTTGCCTTCACGGAAGTCAAAGGAAGTGGGCGCGATGAAGTCCTTCGTGCTGAGTCCCGTCCGGGCTACCATGTCAAAGGAAAAGCGGAACGGCTCATTGGTGTCCATGTTGAACACATCATGAAGCACTTTCAGCCGTTCATAGCCGGACAGCGGCTCGGTTCTCACACCGAGGGTTTTGAAGTTGTTGAGAATGTCGGTTTCAATGCGTTCGAGCTTCGGCTTTGCCGTGCGGAGGGAGTCTGCCTCAATGCCGAAGGTGATGTACTTCTTCTTGACCAGTCCGTTGTTGCCCTTGGTGAGCTGGCTTTGCAGCATTCCGGAATACTCGGAGCGGATGTCGTTGAAGGCGTCCTCCTGTGCCGGAATGTTGATGCGCTTGCGGAACTCATTGAGGCTTGCCTTCTGATTGATGAAGGAGAGCTGGACGAAGATCGAGCTGTCGAAGTAGTTCAGAAAGTCGCACCAGTTCTCAAAGATGGCAGTTTTGTCCTCGTTCTGCGCAAGCTGGTAGTTGATGTCCTCAAAGGCGATGGACTTCGTGTAGAGGCGGCTGTTCACCTTGCAGATACCGTCGCGGCACATCTCCACATAGGGAATGGTCTGCTGGGCGGACTTGCGGACTTTCTTTGCCTTCCTGTCCTTTTTCTTCTGCATGACGATCCGCTTCTTTTCCTGAGCGGAAAGGGCATCGCCGTAAACGACGCCGTTTTTGACCGTCATCTTAGGCTTTGCCTTTGCTGTGCTGTTGTTCAAGCTGCAATTCCTCCTGTTCTTTGATTTTCTGCTGAATCTCAGCGTAGAGATTGTTTGTGCGATAGGGACGCACCTTGTCCCGGATGAACATGGACTGTACGATGTGGTACAGATACTTTTCGGCGGGCTGACCGTCCTTCTCGTAAAGCGCGAAGAAGATGAACGGGAGCATGATCACCACCATCAGCATTGCCGCCGTAGACAAGTCGAGATGCGCCTTCGCCAGAAAGAAGATCGGGACGCCGACCGCCGCAGCGATGGAAAAACAAATGAGCTGCCGCTTGGTCAGGTTGAACATGACCTTCGTTTTGACGCGGTTAAGATCCTTCGGGACCGGAACAAATGCCATTGACTGTTTCCTCCTTTCCAAGAGTAATGCTGCATTCGACCTCGTTGCCCCAAACGTCCCAGCCTTCGGGAGACTGACGGGCAAAAAGCTCTACGCGGGGAAGGTCTCCCATGAGCCGAACAATGCGCTCCCGCGCCTCATCCGGCTTTTTGGAATGCTCTTCGATGTGGCTGAGGATGACCTGACGCACACCGGCGTCAACTCGCTTCGGGTGTCCCTTCGTGGCAAGGATGCAGATTTCGGCATTCGCCCTTGTCCAATACCCCATGCCGGTGAAGAGGTCATCGTTCTTGCGGTTTTGCTTCACCCATACAAAAGCCACGGTCTTATAAGAAAATCCCCATGCCGTCAGCACTTCGAGTGCTTCACAGAGGCACGGGAACGTGATCCAGAGAAACAGAGCGCAGTCCTTCGCGGCAAGCTCACCAACCGGAAGCGCCTTGATGTCCTCAATGCACATTGTCGGGTAGTGGCTTTCTGCCGACCGTCCCTGTCCCTTCTTGGAGTAAGTCCGATACGCCCAAGGGGGATCGGCGTAGATGATGCTGTACTTCTTCATGCTGCCGCCCTCCTTAGTGCGCATGGAAAATGGATTTTGCGAGGCTTCCGGTCTTGAACAGCGAGAAGCACAGAATGACCGTGTACGCTGCCACAGAGAACAGAGCCGAGTGAATGTTGTCTGCGATAATCATGCCGTTGATCAGCACCGCATAGATGCCGACGCAGACCATGATGAGAAAGCCCTGAAATGCCAGAGCGAACAAGCCTTTCAGATAGTTCGTGCCGATGCTGCCCCATTCGCGGTTGCTCATGGTTGCGATGGGAATAGGCGCGATGCTCACGGTGCAGTAAATCTCAATCATGCGCCCGTAGAGAATGACCGTAATGAGGATCGCCATGATTTTGAGGCATAGGCTGATCAGAAGCGTTTCTATCGACAGTCCGAGCAGTTCTCCGACGCCCATGTTCTCCATGCCGGTACGCATCTGCGCAATCGTCGCGTCAATGTCAATGCTCGTGTTGCCGTGAATGACACCGGCTGCACCGGAAACTACATTCTGCCCGATGTCGAATACTGCCATCACGATGTCAAAGGTGTGCGTCACGAGGTAGATCGCCACAGCCGCCTTGAAAAACCACTTGAAGAACATCCAAGTGTCCATGTCATGAAGGTTGTTTTTCTCGGTGATCATGGAAATCAGCTCGTAGCACAAAACGAAGGTGATGATGATACCAGCGATGGGGACTATCACGTTTTCGGATAGTCCCCGGATCATCTGGTACACGCCGCCGTTCCAGCCGGACGGTGTTTGCCCGACCTCGGCGGCAATCGTTCCTACCTTCTCGTTGACATCGGTGAACATATTGGTCAGGTTGCTCTCGATCCATCCGATCAGCATATCCTTGAGAGCCTGTTCGATCTTTTCTAAAATGCTGCCCAATATTTCACCACCCTTCGGTTAAGCTGGGCTTGCCGTGGATTAGCCGAACAAACCGGAGAGCAGGGGGATGAGGGTCGTGCCGATCAGCACCACACCGCCGCCAGCCATGAGCTGCTTGATGCCCTGAGACTTGGCGCCGGGGTTGTCGTTGCCGTAGCCTTCCATGAGGTTGACAACACCCCACACTGCGAGACCTGCGCCGAGGGCGATAACGAGCGTCTGAAGAACCGTGACAGCCTGATTGATGAAAGCCATAGATTTTCCTCCTTGATTTGAAAAAGATTGGTTGTGTATTTTTGAAAATGGGCATAAAAAAAGAAGCCCCGTCGCTGTTCTGCTTTGGGAGCCATCAGGCTTTACCCACTGCGCAGTGCAGCGACGGGGCTTTAATCCGCTTCGACCTCGCCCATATCATAGAGGTCGAATGTGTCATCGGGCTTGACTACCAGCTTGTGCTGCCGGTACTTCTCGATGTCAAAGGCGTTCCGCTTGTTATAGTCGGAGAGCTGCCGGTACTTTGGATGCTTCGTAATGTCGTATTTGTTACTGAGAAAAGGTCTCACGCCTCGAAGCTGCAAAATACACTTGGCTCCGTCCATGACGGCGATCTCATCCTGAGACATCAGTTCCTTGCCGGTTTTCTGATAATTCAAGCCATAGGAGTTGTTGTTGGAACGGGTTTCTGAGGTGTTGTAAAGGTCGATTGTCTCCTTGCCCAGCACCTCGCTGATTTCCTTGAGGGTCGATTTCTCCTTGCCGCCAAGAAAAAGTGTGCAGTCGCAGTTGCCCGTGATGGTGTCCGCCGCATCCTTGTAGATGGTCTTGAGCTGAGACTGGGACTGCAAGATGATTGACGCCGAGATTTCCCGGCTTCGGATGGTTGCGATGAGCTTATCAAACTTCGGGATTTGACCGATGTTCGCAAACTCATCGAGCAGACAGCGCACATGGACGGGAAGCCGTCCGTTGTAAACGTCATCTGCCTTGTCGCAGAGAAGGTTGAAGAGCTGGGAATACATGATTGCCACGACGAAATTGAAGGTGTCATCGGTATCGGAAATGATGACGAACAGTGCCGTCTTCCGGTCTCCGATGGTGTCCAGCTCCATCTCATCGTAGCTCATCAGCTCCCGCAGCTCTGCGATGTCGAAGGGCGCAAGCCTTGCACCGCAGGAAATTAAGATCGACTTGGCTGTTTTTCCCGCCGCCAATTTGTATTTGCGGTATTGCTTGACCGCGAAGTGATCCGGGTTACGGGCTTCCAGCTCGTCGAACATCTTGTCCACGGGATTCTTGAAGGTTTCATCGTCCTCTCTGGCTTCCGAGGCATTGATCATTTCGAGCAGGGTAGTAAAGTTTTTCTCGTGATCAGGTGCCTCGTACCAGATGTAACCGATGAGGGCTGTATAGTACAGCTTCTCCGCCTTCACCCAAAAATCTTCGCCGGACTTATCGCCATCTCCCTTCGTGTTGACGATGATCGTATTGACCAGCTTGAGGATGTCCTTCTCGCTGCGGATGTACGCGAATGGGTTGTAGTGCATGGATTTTTTGAAATTGATGGTGTTCAGCGACTTGATGACATAGCCGCCCTTTTCGAGCATCTTGCCGCACTCCACCAGCACCGTACCCTTCGGGTCAGTCACAACATAGCTGCTGTGCATCTGCATCAGGTTTGGCTTGACAAAAAAGCGCGTCTTGCCTGAGCCGGATCCTCCGATGACGAGGATGTTCTTGTTTCTGGCATATTTTGGCTGCTTCGGGCGGCTGTTCATGGTCAGGAACTCCGTCTGCGTCAAAATGACGTTGTTAGCGAACTCCGGGTCCGTGTACGGCTTGATGTCCTCCGGCTTGCCCCATCGGGCAGATCCGTATTCTTCGCCCTGCCGGAACTTCTTGCGGTTCTTGCCTTTGACGTAGACCGCCAGCTTGAGCAGCGCACCGGCAATCAGACCGATGAGCAGATCGACGGGATGAAAGCTGGGAAGCGGATTTGCAAAGGCAGTGCCGAATACAGCAAAGCCGTTTGTCAGCTTGTCGATGAACTCCGTGCCGGGAGCGAGACGAAACACGGCGGCAATCTTATCCGCAAAGTAGAAGGCGAAGACATACGGAAGGTTCAGAAGAATGAGCTTCTTCACATCGGGTTTGCTCACAGCTCCACACCCCGATCCTTGGTTTTGACCTTGACCTTCTCCTTGTGCTGCGCCTTGCTCTGGGCTTTCTCCTGATCCAGCTTGTGCCGGATGGACGGCTGTTCCTTCTGCTTGACCGTCTTGGCGGAGAACTCCTTGAAGGCGGCGGTCATGACATCAACGTCCCGCCCCTTGAAGAAGACAAGATAGCTGGGCGGTTCTACGGAAAAGTCCTTCTTGAGCGCAAAGTCCAGACCGTATTTGCTGGCAGTCCGCTCAAAGGACTTGATATTGCCATCCGTCACTTCGATGTTGGAGATGGCGGCATTCTGGCTCATCAGATGCTTGATGGACTGCTTGCCGCGATAGGTTTTTGGCTGCTGCATCTGCTTCTGCGCCTTCTCAATCTCCTGCACGAACTTGTCCAGTGCCTTTTTCAGCACCTCGGCTGAGATTTTGCCGCCCTTGATCATGATTGCAACAACTTTGGTGTTGACTTCATCCTGCATTGCGGCGTTTACCTCCTTTCGTTGGAATGATTATGGGGACTGCTGCCGAAGCTAAGGCGGCACAATCCGGCGATAGATGATTTTCATTTACACTGTCCTCCTTTCCGAGCATTGCTCACGATGGTATTCATTAAAGAGTGTCTTCACAAAGGCTATAATCGTAGGTCTTCGGCTTCTTTGACCCTGCCGATCTGTCCTGCCCGTAGAAATCATGATTGACGAGCGCGGAGTAGTAATTGTCTATCGTCAGAGAGGCGTTATACAGAGCGGTCAACAGGTACGCCCGGATATTACGGATGTCTGACGGGTTCTTGTTCATTGCTTCCAGAACGTACTCTATGTGGCTGCTATTCAGCTTGAGAAAGCGGGACTTAACCACTTGCTGCGGCATATCCTCGCCATTGATACGGATGGTCGGAGCGGTAGAGCAGACGGCATCCAGCATGATGTCCATGATCTCCCGGAAGCGGTCTTTATCGAACTTCGGATCCTGACAGAGAATGTCGTAGTCAAGATTCTCTTTGATAATCTCTTCATACTCGCTTCGCTCATCCATCCTGTCCATCCCATCAAGATTGATGGATTGATAGTTCTTTGAGAGAGTATTTCTTTCTTGGGTAATTACTTGATCAGTATTTATTTGTGCGGACTTATCCCCGCGTGGATTATCCACATCTGGCTTCTCCACACATGGATTTTCCGTGTGTGGCATTTCCCGTTCTGGCGTGGACTCCTGCGGCTCTTCGTATATCTCAAAGATTGTGCTGCTCATCCTGCCTTTACCGTCTCTCTGCCGGTGCCTGACGAGGTAGCCGTGTTTCTCAAGCTCACGGAGCGCGGAGAGAACGGCATCCGGACCTTCCTTGCAGATTGCAGAAAGTCCCTTGGTCGAGAACTTCCAGCCATCATTGAACGAGAGCATCTTTGAGAGAAGACCGACTGCCTTGAGTGACAGGCTCTTGTCTCGAAGGTGGAAGTTCGCCATGACCGTATAGCCACGATTCTTGTTTACGCGATAGACTGCCACGAAAATCACCTTGCTATCTTGGGAAGCAGCTCTTCGCCGCACTTTTTCTGGAACTTCATTCGGATGACCTCCTTGCCCTTCGGCGTGAAGTAGGTCTGAGAACCGGTGTAGCAGTACGTCACAAAATCGCGGACGATGAACAGTCCGGCATTGCTGTCCTTGTTGTAGGGAAGAAGCTGACCGGAGGGAGATCGGAATAGGTACTTCTCCCTGAGAAGAAACTGGACGAACTTGCGCTCCGGGATTTTCAGTTCCTTCGCCGTCGTTCGGATATTGGTGCAGTCATCCGGATTGATGAAGGCGTCGTAGTAATCGGCTTTGGGCTTTGCCGTGTTCAGCTCACACTCAAGAGCCTTCACGCGATTCTTTTCCAGAATCAACGCTTGAGCGAACTCTACAATGACCGCTGGTTCCTTCTGAATACGTTCCAGAAGGGAGTCCGTCATGTAGCCGCCGGTCTTGCGGATCATGGGGATGACATCATGTGTGATCCAGCGTTTGAAGGCTTTGGCTTCGGACTTACGGCTGCTCAGAATAAGCGTGTAAAGTCCGGGTTCGTTCACCACCGTCATGTTGGGATTGCCTCGTTTATTACCCTCATTTGAAATGAGGGTAATCATCTTCTCGTCCGCATCCAGCCGTGAAATGGCTTGTGACGAATTGCCGATCTCCAAAGCCCTGCACACGTCTACCGCCACAAACCACGGCTCGTTTTCGATCAGGGCTGTTCGGATTTCTCCAAACTGTTCATTCTTGAAGACTTCGATTTTGTTATCCATGATTGACTTCCTTTCCGGCAGCAGATGTGCCACTTTGGTTTTTGAGGGTAGAAACGGGATTGCAGCAGTAGGGACACTCTGCAAACACGCAGGACTGATATTTCCAGAAGGGGCGATGAAAGCGGCAGCTTCGGCACTCAGGGAGAATGCCATCCGCGCCGCTGTCAAAATGCTCAAAGCCGGGTGTGGTCTGCATCAGCAATTCCAGTGCTTGCAGATCACCGGCTGTCATGCGTTTCATGCTTAAAAACTCCTTTCCTTCGCCGCATCGCCAGCAAATATTCCGGCTTTTGGGCAACAAAAAAAGAGGGTTTGCTTCTTACTCCAAATTGGAGAAGAAACAAACCCTCTTCGTTTACGATGTAGTTCAGATGATTTCTCGGATGGTATGAATGACACCGAGCAACAGCCCGATGAAGAAGGCAAGTCCTCCGATAAGACCGCCTATGATTAAGTTCAATGAGAAGATGCCGACTGAGCCGGAGATACCGTAGCCGCTGGGAACGAGCCAGAGGCACATCCTCCGGATGCCGAATGGCAAGCCGACGCAGATCCACATAAGGAAGTAGTCACATACGCCGTCAGGCATATAGATCGGCTTGAGAAATGACGCGAGGCAGAACGCAAGCGCGATTGGAAGCAGAACCTCCTTCAAGAAGACTTTGATAGCACCCACTATATCCTCCTTCTGCCGGAAGTGTGCAGCAGCACCCTCCGGCTTGCTTGATTATTGTGAAAGTCCTTTGTTTTCGGTCAAAAAAAGAAGGGACTAAGCCAGAATGCCTTGGTTTTCAAGGTCTTTCTGATTTAGTCCTATTATCGCACAATAATCTTTTACGATGACGCAGTTGATGTTGCCGTCGGTGACATCCTGCATCATTTCCTTGAATGCAGGGCGGTCAAAGATGATGCCGCTGTATCCATCGTCGATCTTTTCGGAAACGACCTCAATATCCGGGTTGCGCTCCACAAAGTTTTCAATGAGCTTGCGCTGATTGGAAACGCTGTCGCTCTCGCTGGAATGATCGTCGGTGTAGGACAGGCGGATATAAGCGGCGGCTTTGTATTTAGGCATGAAAAAGCACTCCTTTCTCCCGGACTGCTCCCGCATGAAAAGAGTGGTTATCTGGCTATTAGGTTTTCATCCTTTTCCACACCGATCATAGCACTCTCTGCGGAAAAAAGCGAGGATGTCGCTTAGCGCAAAATGCCTTGCAGACATTCCTCTAACGTAACACCGTTCCCGGCAAAGCAGGCGTTTACCACGAAATCGCCGCAGCGGAAGCGGTAAGGATTTTTGATCTGGCGGATAAAGGCGGCAATGCGTTCTTCCTTGGGAAGATTTTTGTCTACGGATACTTCCCGGATGTCCACCAGTTCATCCGTGTGGATTTGGGTTTCGTTTGGCGTCGGCTGCATCATGGCGATCTCCTTTCTCGGTTTGGTGGGTTTCCTCAAGGTCACATGAATGCGCTGACGGAAAGGCCGTCAGCGCATGGTATCTGACTTTGAGAGGCGGCTGCGCGGGTAGAATTGGAGCCACATAACATAATGGCGAATACCGGCGCAGCCGCTCTGCTTGTCCATTTGAGAAGATCCATCCTATTTGCCACGCGCCCCGGATAGTGGGCATGATGCAGGCCGCCCTTGGCAGGGCTGTCATAACTCCACGATACCGCTGCCTCAAAGAGCTGGCGCATACCGCAGGGTTCCCCCTCAAGTCTGTGGGAGGGCGTGAGCAAGTTTCATTATCCGCCGCGCTGTCATCGCGCCCGATTTGCCGAATCGGGTCTAAGGCTGCGTAGATCGCTCGGATGGCTTTTCCGGAATCACCTCCTTGAAGCCATCGTCGTGGCGGCGCACCTTATGCCGCTATCACGCGGGTTTTGTGCCTGCATCATGGTCTATTCAGTTTTCAACGTTCAACGAAAGGCTTCGTGGAGAATGTCCCTTCACCTATCGCCGATTTTGGGCCACTTTTGCAAGGTGTTTTTGAAAAACCTCAGAAATATTTTTTGATTTTTCTGATTGCTGCTGTAATGTTGAGAGAAATAGCCTGATGCGACACGCCTTCGACTTTTCCAATCTCGTCAATCGTCATTCCATCCACGAAATACATCCACATCCTGCGGAACTGAGTGTCCGTCAGGTGCTTCCTGATTTGCGTAACCTTTTGGGTGCTACGGCGGATTTCCGCCACCCGGTCATGCGCCTGCTCCATGCAGACATCCGCAGCGGGAATAGATGCTGCTTCCTCGGAAAGCTCGTCCAGTGCAAGGGTATGATTGGCGTAGACATGATCCTCTTTCTCGGAAGCATGATAGTCTGCATCCGACAGGGACTTCCATTTCAGAAATTCTTCCTCGCTGGCAAAGTCCTCGCGGGTCAGGCGGATGATGGCTTCGTTGGCATCCATGTAAACGATAGCGTTGGGGTCTTTCTTGTTCAGCGCATAGCTGCTCTTTCTGTTAAACATAATATCTCCTCCGTTTCGGTGTTGGGTGGGTGGTGAACCAGACCAACACCGGCGGAGAACGACAGCCGACAGGAAAACGTAAAAAGGCGCTCGAACAGGCATGATGACCTGAACGAGCGCCTTGCGTGCGAGTGAAAACATGAGTAACGAATACTGTACCGGGAGGGGCTAAATCACGGATGAACCAAACCGCATAAAAAGAGAGCTGCAACTCGCTTTCGTGAGTGCAGCTCGTCTGGGGGATAGCCGCGTGCTTTTTGAAGTGGACGGCTAATCGGTGCTTATGCTTTTTTACATGACCGCGAGCGGCCTTAGCAGTATCTCCTGTTCATCCGTGACATCATAAAATTACCTCCAACTCGCTGAATGTGATTTGCGGCTCATTCAATGTGAGCTTCATGTGTATTTAAGTGAATTGAGGCTCACTCTACAATGTAGTAGAGGTGATTTACAATGAACTTCCTTGACCTGTTCGCCCAAAAGCTTCGCGAAAAGCGGGAGCAGAAAAAGATCACGCAGCGCGAATTAGCGGAACGGCTTAATATGTGTACCCGAACTGTCATTGAGATTGAAAAGTGCAAGAGCAATCCGAAATTTGAAACGGTTGCGCTGATCTCAGAAGAAATGGACATCAGTTTGGATGGAATCGTGTTCCACGATAGAGCGCCGCAGACCGTTGCCAAGTGCGTTCTTGATTACTTTGCAGGAAAGAGTGAAGAAGAGTCGCAACGGTACATAGACCTGTGCATGAGCGCAGATAAGCTGAAGTGATGTACAGGGGAAAACAAAAGGGCCGATGATTGTCTTTCATGTGGAGCAGCCAGTGGGCTTATATTTTCCCCACTGGCTGCTCTTGTCCGCACAGTTGGAACGACGGGCATTAGTATCCTATTTTTCCTGTTTGTGTGCATCCCGGATCTTTTCAAAGGTGTCCTGACTGATGGCGTGTTCAATCCGGCAAGCATCTCGCTCTGCAATTTCAGGGTCAACGCCAGCTGCGATAAATTGCTCTGTAAAGAACTGATGCCGCTCATAAATTTTTTCGGCAACATTCCGGCCTGTTTCGGTCAAATGCAAAACGTAATCACTATCTACCGTTAAAAAGCCCCCTTCACGCAAAGCCGACACCGCATAGCTTACGCTGGCTTTTGAAACTCCAACACGCCGTGCAACATCAATAGAGCGGACAGCACCGTGATTCTTTTGAAGAACCAGCACAGCCTCCAGATAATCCTCTCCGGACGCATGAATCTTCACTATTGTCTCCTTTATGCAAGGCTCCAGCTGGAGGATTTTTTACGGATATTTACAAAATCCTGATAAATCCCGGCTTTTGCTATAAGCTCGTCATGGGTTCCTTGTTCACTGATCCGTCCATCGGCAATCACCAAAATCTGATCAGCCTGACAGATGGTATTTAGGCGGTGAGCGATTACAAGCAGGGTCTTTCCCTTCACCAATTCGGAAATGGCCTCCTGAATATAGCTTTCATTGTCCGTATCCACACTTGCAGTAGCTTCGTCCAAAATGACGATAGGCGCATCTTTCAGAATCTGTCTCTTATACACATCTGACGCTGCCGACGATCGCATAAGCGTAGATCTCGGT
>ENA-OZFB01000271-OZFB01000271.1-human-gut-metagenome-genome-assembly--contig:-NODE-271-length-19359-cov-14.293981_pt1 | contig 19359 bp, 15 predicted proteins | sample MGYA00244614_ERZ653626 | MGnify/ENA primary metagenome ERZ653626 (study PRJEB26926, sample SAMN06164992) | human gut metagenome | biome: ENVO:00009003; feature: ENVO:2100002; material: ENVO:00002003...
AGACGTCGCCCTCTCACGGCGAAAACAGGGGTTCGATTCCCCTACGAACTGCTAAAAGCTGAAATCATTAAGATTTCAGCTTTTTTGTGTTTTCATGCCATAGTGTGTGAAGCGGTGCTACACATTCTCCGCAATCTTCGTAACTCCCACATATATCTGTGAAATTTTATACCACGTTTTATAGTCGGTGACTCCGGTAACCGGAAGATTGAATATCTGCTGGAACTTTCTCACAGCATCAGCGGTTTCCTGACCATATACGCCGTCGACGGTTACGGTACCGATGGCGGGATAGTTGAGTGCGATCCTGGCGAGCTGCCTCTGGAGCTGGGAGACCTTGTCGCCGCTTGAGCCGATGGTCAGCTCGTAGCCCGGATATGATGAAGGTATACCGGATATGGTCTCCGAGGTGTTGATGTATATTGTATCTCCGTAATAGTATCTGAGAATCTGGATGGCGGTGAGACCGTCGTCTGCCAGGGATTTTGACCCCCACTGGGTCATCCAGCCCGGACAGGATACACGTTTGCCATCGCAGTATTGGGTGAATAGTGGCTGTGTAACGTTGGGCTTTGAGAGATAGTTGGCGAACATCTCATCGACGATCTGGGAGACATTTTCAAATATGGTTGCATTGTAGACCCACTTCTGGTCGAACGCAGTATTGCTCGTGATAGTAAAGTCGTATCCTTTTCCCCTGTACCACTCGGTATAGACCCTATTAAGGGTAAATGACTGTATCGCAAGTACATTTGCACGGATGGCTGCATCAGGCCAGGTGGAATATATCTCGTTGCAGGCAACATTCTTTATGTAATCCTTATATGGAACATAGTAGTCCCTGGCGGTGGAGTCCGCCGGGGCGCCGTCATGGACAACTATGGTCTCAGGTACAACGACGCGGCTCAACACTATGCCGCCTGATGGATTCACCGGCTTTATCATGTCCTCGGCGATCTTGGGTGGATACTGCTCCCAGAGGGTGTGGGCGTCGAGAACGGTAGGGTTCGTATCGCTTCCATCGGATGGTGTCAGCTCTATGTTCTGGATCCCGTTCTCACCGGAGAATATCTGAACCCCGGAGATGAAGCGCTCGTTGTATCCGGAAGCGTTCACAAGCACGTTGTATTCCGAGTATGGCTGGTTTTCGCCAGGCTCCAGACTGTAGGCGACATCGGGGGCGGGAAGCTCTTCGTCGATGACGATACCATTTTCATCGGTGACAAATTCCTCTGAGGTGGAATCGGGCATTCCCGTAGGGCTTATGTATACGGAAGCACCCTCGACGGGAAAGAAATTGTTGTTCGTTATCTGAATTTTTAGTGAGCCAACGTTATTTGTAATTGCCATTTCTTAATTCCTCATTTATAATTTGCTGTGAAAGTTTTTTAAGCAGCTTTCACAGTAAGTATATGACTAGATTTATAGAATATTCGGAGGAGATAAGATATGGCATACTTTCCAATGTACATCGATCTTGAGGGCAAGAAAGTAATAGTTGTAGGTGGAGGTAAGGCAGCACTTAGAAAGATCAATTCGCTGCTGTATTTCGGAGCGAAGATAGCGGTCATTGCGCCAAAGGTGTGCGATGATATAAAAGCGATAAAGGGAATAAATGTACATGAGAGCAACGTGGCACTTGACATACTGCAGAATGCAGACATTGTTGTGGCGGCAACCAGGCGCCCGGAGATCAATGCCAAGATAGGTACATATTGTAATGACAGGGGCATCATGGTAAATGTGGCTGATAACAAGGAGCTCAGCAGCTTCCTGTTTCCAGGCGTTATCGTCCGCGGAGATCTTGTGGTGGGAGTCACAACAGGCGGCAACAGCCAGGCGGTATCCAAGCAGATCAGGAATATGATAGACAGGATGCTTCCAGAGGAGTACGAGACGCTCACAAGAAAGATGGGAGCGTACACAGAGCTTGCAAATGTCAACATCAAGAGCACGGCACTTAGGGAGGAAGCACTGGATGAACTCGTCAAGGTTGCACTGTCCAACAAATGCGTTCTTGACGACAAGAAGGCGAACAAGGTGCTTGACAAATATTACCGTGAGGACGCAGCCAGAAGAAACGCATAAATATTTGTTAATATTTGTACTTGAATTATTTGATAATTATGATACAATAAGTGAGATTGTTATAGATTACAGCATGAGAGTGGGCCTTGGCCCACTCTCAATTGTTGTGGGGATAATATTTTACAGAAAGGTGGTCGTATTTACGAAGAGAGCGGATATTGAAGCAAAGACGGAGGCACTTGTGATGCCGATCATTGAGGCGAACAATCTGGAGCTTGTTGATGTGGAGTACGTCAAGGAAGGCAGTGATTATTACCTCAGAGTGTATGCGGACAAGGAAGGTGGCATCACGATCGGTGATTGCGAGATAGTGAACAGAGCACTTGGAGACCTGCTTGACCAGGATGATTATATAGGAGATGCCTATATACTGGAGGTCAGCTCACCGGGGCTTACGAGACCACTGAAGAAAGAGAAGGATTTCAAGAGAAGCATAGGTAAGGTCGTGGAGATCAAGACATTTGCCAAGGTGAATGGTGCAAAGGAATTCGAGGGTGTGCTCAAGGCATATGATGAGAATACAGTCACCATTGAGCTTGAGGATGAGACAGAGATAACGATAACGAGAAAAGATATTTCCATGATACGATTAGCATTTATATATTAGGAGGATAAAAAGGTGTCAGAGATCATTGAAGCATTGAATCAGCTTGAGAAGGAGAGAAACATTAGCAAGGATGTTCTGCTTGAGGCTATAGAGAGATCACTCAAGACAGCCTGCAAGAAGGATTTCAATACAGACGAGAACATTACAGTTTCACTGGACAGAGAGACTGGTGAGTGCCATGTATATGCAGCCAAAGAGGTTGTTGAGGAAGTTGAGAATCCTGCATGCCAGATAACACTGGAGCAGGCCAAGATGATAAGCAGCAAGTACGAGATAGGTGATACAGTAAATATAGAGATCACAACTAAGAACTTTGGAAGAATAGCAGCCCAGCGTGCGAGAAATGTCATCGTTCAGGCTATCAATGAGAATGAGAGAGCAGCTATATACGATCACTTCCATATGAAGGAGAAGGATATCGTAACAGGAATCGTTCAGAGACAGGTTGGAGACAGCGTGAATGTGAGCCTTGATGACAAGACAGAGGCACTCTTAAAGCCGTCAGAGATGATCGAGGGAGAGAGCTACGAGAGAGGCGACAGAATAAAGCTTTATATCACAGAGGTCAAGAAGACAAACAGAGGACCAAGGATCACTGTATCAAGAACTCATCCAGAGCTCGTCAAGAGACTTTTTGAGAAGGAAGTAACAGAGATCGCAGACGGAACAGTTGAGATCAAGAGCTTCTGCAGAGAGGCAGGATCAAGATCTAAGATCGCAGTATGGTCAAACGATGAGAACGTCGATGCAGTTGGAGCATGCGTAGGAATCAATGGTGACAGAGTAAATGCTGTCGTTGCAGATCTGAACGGTGAAAAGATCGACATCATTCCTTGGAGTGAGAACCCTGCTGAGTTTATTTACAATGCGCTCAGTCCTTCAGATGTTGAGGACGTATCAGTTGATCTTGATGAGAAGACAGCATTTGTCGTAGTACCTGATACACAGCTTTCACTTGCAATCGGTAAGAAGGGTCAGAATGCCCGCCTTGCAGCCAAGCTGACAGGATACAAGATCGATATTAAGAGCCATTCAAAGGCCGAGGAGATGGGTTACTTTGATGAGCAGCCAGAGGATGAGAACTTTGATCCTTATAACGAAGATGAATATTATGATGAAGTAAGCGAAGATAAAGATGCCGATGCTGCTTCATTTGACATAGATGAAACAGTAGACACAAACGACGAAGAGTAATCATTTGCATTGATGTAGTGGCACATGATAGAGAATAGGGAGTGATGAGATGGCAAAGAAGGTACCTCTGAGGCAATGCCTTGGATGCCGTGAGATGATGCCGAAGAGTGAGCTGATAAGGATAGTCCGAAGCAATGACGGGCAGTTCGCAGTTGATGCAACCGGCAAGCTCAACGGAAGAGGCGCTTATATATGCAAGAAATCCGAGTGCCTTAAGAAGGCGGTTGGAAGCAAAGCACTTGAGAAGGCTTTCAAGGTCAGCATACCTGCTGAGGTGTATGAACAATTAGACAAGGAGCTGCGTGACATTGAAGAATAACAAGATCTACTCGTTAATTTCTCTGTGTGCCAGAGCCAGAAGGCTGTGCAGTGGCAATTTCTCAGTAGAGAAAGCAGTTAAGAATCAGAGCGCGTACGTGGTCATTGTGGCGAAGGACGCTTCTGACAATACGAAGAAACTTTTCGACCAGAAATGTAATTATTATGGGATTCCTTATTATGAGTACGGGACAAAGGATGAGCTTGGCAAGTACAGTGGCAATGAGATGAGAACATCCATTGCGATACTTGACGAGGGATTCGGGAATCAGATCATAAAGTACATGAATGTAAATGAAAACATGGAGGTGTAACATTTGGCTAAAATCAGAGTACACGAATTATCAAAACAGTTAAACATTTCAAATAAAGATATCATAGATACACTTGGCGCAAAGGGAATAGAGATCAAGAGTCATATGTCCAATCTGGACGATTCGATGGTTGGAATAATTAAAGCTAAGTTTGGAGCAAAGACTGCGCCAAAGGCCGAGGCTCCAAAGGCTGAGACCCCAAAGCCTGCAGCACCAAAGCAGGAGGCTCCAAAGGCAGCGCCTAAGACAGAGCAGCCAAAGCCTGAGACAGCAAAGCCTGCTGCAGCGCCAAAGGCGGACGCGCAGAAGCAGAATCCTTCAAGGGATGACAATTCAGCAGCCAGACAGGGTTCTGGCAATCATGTAAGATTTGCCAGGGAGGACAGAAACGGCGGCAAGATGAATAACAACGGTAACAGAGTCAGATTTAACAACGACAGACAGGGCGGTTCAGACAGAGCCAGATTCAGCAACGACAGGAACCAGGGCGACAGAAATCAGGGTGACAGACCAAGATTCGGCAGAGATGGCCAGGGCGACAGAAATCAGAGTGACAGACCAAGAGTAGGCAGAGACGGTCAGGGCGACAGACCAAGGTTTAACAGAGATGGCGACAGAAACCAGGGTGACAGACCAAGATTTAACAGAGACGGCCAGAATGACAGACCAAGGTTTAACAGAGATGGTGATAGAAACCAGGGTGACAGACCAAGATTTAACAGGGACGGCCAGGGTGACAGACCAAGGTTTAACAGAGACGGAGACAGAAACCAGGGTGGCGGACGCTTCGGCAATGGCGATAGAAACCAGGGCGGAAGAGGCTTTAACAGAGATGGTGGCAACCGTTTCAGCAACCGTATCAATATGCCATTTGGCAAGGATGACGAGGATGACAGCCCAGCTCAGAAGAGAGCACCATTCAAGAGAGACCGCAAGGACTTCGATGCGAAGGAGATGCCGGGTAAGGATTTAAAGAGCCAGAACAGAGATAACTACAACAGAGATAAGAACAAGCCACGTAAGGGCAACAGAAGATCACCTGAGGAGGTCGAGGCTGATATCAGCAGACTTGCGAAGAATGTGAAGAACAAGCCACAGAAGAAGCAGCAGGCACCACAGGAGGATCCGGATGCAATCAGAACCATCACACTTCCTGAGGTTGTAACACTCAAGGAGCTGGCTGATGCGGTAAAGACTCCTGTAACAGCACTTATCAAGAAGTTGTTCCTCGCAGGTAAGATGGTCAATGTGAACTCAGAGCTTCCATTTGACGAGGCTTCAGAGATCGCACTTGAGTACAACTGTATAGCTGAGGAAGAGGAGAAGGTAGATGTGATCGAGGAACTCCTGAAGGAGGACGAAGAGGACGAGAAGGACATGGTTCCAAGACCTCCAGTAGTCTGCGTTATGGGACACGTTGATCACGGTAAGACATCACTCCTTGATGCCATCAGACAGACAAAGGTAACATCAGGTGAGGCTGGTGGAATCACACAGGCCATCGGTGCATCTGTTGTCGATGTAAATGGCCAGACTATCACATTCCTTGATACTCCTGGACATGAGGCGTTCACAGCGATGCGTATGCGTGGTGCACAGAGTACAGATATCGCTATCCTTGTTGTAGCTGCCGATGATGGTGTTATGCCACAGACAATCGAGGCTATCAACCATGCAAAGGCTGCCGGAATCGAGATCATAGTAGCGATCAACAAGATCGATAAGGAAAGTGCGAATATAGAGAGAGTTAAGCAGGAGCTCACAGAGTACGAGCTGATCCCAGAGGATTGGGGCGGTTCAACAATATTCTGTCCTGTATCTGCACATACTAAGGAAGGTATCGACAATCTCCTTGAGATGATCCTCCTCACAGCAGATGTGCTTGAACTCAAGGCAAATCCTAACAGAAAGGCAAGAGGTATCGTCATCGAGGCTGAGCTTGACAAGGGACGTGGACCTGTTGCAACAATGCTTGTACAGAAGGGAACTCTCCACGTTGGAGATTACATCGCTGTAGGAGCATCACATGGTAAGGTACGTGCCATGACCAACTCAAGAGGTGAGAGAGTTACAGAGGCTCTTCCATCAACACCTGTACAGATTCAGGGTCTTAATACAGTTCCTGACGCAGGTGAGATATTCATGGCAGTTGACAATGAGAAGGAAGCCAGAACCATATCAGAGACATACATCTCACAGGGTAAGGAGAAGCTTCTTGCAGATACAAAGCAGAGAATGTCGCTTGACGATCTGTACAGCCAGATCCAGGCCGGCAACCTCAAGGAGCTCAAGATCATCATCAAGGCAGATGTACAGGGTTCGGTTGAGGCCGTTAAGCAGAGCCTTTTAAAGCTCTCAAATGACGAGGTCGTTATCAAGTGCATACATGCAGGTGTAGGTGCTATCAACGAGTCAGATATAATCCTTGCATCAGCATCAAATGCCATCGTAATCGGTTTCAACATCAGACCGGATGCGAGAGCAAAGGATATGGCTGACAGCGAGGGCGTAGATGTTCGTCTGTACAGAGTCATCTACAATGCAATAGAGGATATTGATTCAGCAATGAAGGGTATGCTTGATCCTATATATGAGGAGAAGGTCATCGGACACGCAGAGATCAGACAGACGTACAAGGCTTCTGGTATCGGTGTCATTGCCGGTTCATATGTTCTCGACGGAACAATCAACAGAAACTGCAGCGTAAGAATCACCAGAGAGGGCAATCTTATATTTGAAGGAAAGCTTGCTTCACTCAAGAGATTCAAGGATGATGTCAAGGAAGTTAAGTCCGGCTTTGAGTGTGGTATGGTATTCGAGAACTTCCAGGACGTTGCAGAGGAAGATCAGATAGAGGCATACGAGATGGTAGAGGTGCCTAGAAAGTAGTAATAGATATGAGAAAAAACAGTGTAAAGAATAATAGGATCAACGGTGAGGTCCAGAGAGAACTCAGCAGGATCATCAGCCGCGAGATCAAGGATCCGAGAATATCACCTATGACTTCGGTCGTTGATGTGGTTGTCACACCTGATCTCAAGTTCTGTAAGGCATATATCAGTGTCCTGGGTGACCAGGATGCTGTTGATTCCACATTTGCAGGGCTGAACAGCGCAATGGGATATATCAGAAGAGAGCTTGCTCATTCTGTAAATCTGCGCAATACACCGGAGATAACATTTATCATGGACCAGTCCATAGAGTACGGTGTCAGCATGTCCCACAAGATAGATGAGGCTCTCGGAAAGCATGGCGATGCTGACGAGAGTACAGATGAAAACTCAGAGAGTGAAGATGAGTTTGAAGAGTAGGATATAATATGAGAATTTAAAAGGAGGTATATCATGAACGATCTTATAAGGGAGATAGAGAACGCAGACAGCATAGCCATAACAGGACATATCAATCCTGATGGTGACTGTATAGGTTCAACACTTGGAATGTATAACTATATTACAAGCAATTATCCTGACAAGAGGGTTCAGGTATATCTTCAGGAATTCCCGGATGTATTCATGTTCCTGAATGGTGCATCTACTGTAAAGCATGAGGCAGATGACGAGACCTATGATCTGTTTATGTCGCTTGACTGCGGAGATATGGACAGATTCACACCATTTGTCAGATATTATGAGACTGCGAAGAGAACCTTGTGTATAGACCACCATGTGTCCAATAAGGGCTTTGGTGATGTGTGCTATGTGGAAAGTGATGCGTGCTCCGCTGCGGAAGCTATATTCAAGCTCCTTGACGCTGATAAGATCAATCAGAAGTGTGCAGAGTGCCTGTATACCGGAATAGTCCACGATACGGGAGTGTTTAAGCACAGCAATACAACAAGGGCAGCCATGACTATAGCGGGAATCCTGATAGAGAAGGGGGCAAGACCAAGCTTTGTCATAGATGAGACCTTCTACAAGAAGACGCTCATACAGAACAAGCTTCTGGGCTATGCGCTTCTCAACATGAAGCAGTTTGCAGATGGAAAGATAACCCATACACTTCTGACAAAGGAGGACTTTGACAGATTTGGTGCCAGCAAGATGGATACGGATGGAATCGTGGATCAGCTCAGACTGACATCAGGTACTGAGGTTGCTTTCTTCATGTATCAGGCTGGTGAGGATAATTACAAGATATCCCTCAGGGCAAATGATATCGTGAACGTGAGTGAGATCGCGTGCAGCCACGGCGGTGGCGGCCATGTGAAGGCTGCGGGATGCAATATGTCAGGTGATCCGGAAAAGATAGTTGCGGAGATAGTTGCGGATATAGAGAAACAGCTTGGCTGATAAATTGCAGAAAAGATGTGATCTGGAACAGGTACTGATACAGCGGACTGATGTAAAAGACTTTGGATTGGATTTGAAATAGTTATGATAGATGGATTTATCAATATATATAAGGAGCAGGGGTTCACGTCATTTGATGTGGTGGCAAAGCTCCGTGGTATATTAAAACAGAAAAAGATAGGTCATACCGGAACTCTCGATCCCATGGCGGAGGGAGTTCTTCTTGTGTGTCTGGGAAGTGCTACGAAGATGTGCGACCTGCTCACTGAGAAGAACAAGACATACACATGCACCATGCTTCTCGGAAAGACCAGCGACACCGAAGATGTGACAGGAGTCATGACAGACGTGACAGATGTATATCCTGATGAGAAGACAGTCAGGGCTGCGGTGATGAGTTTTGTAGGCGATTACATGCAGATCCCGCCTATGTATTCAGCCATCAAGGTAAATGGTAAGAAGCTCTATGAGCTGGCGAGGGCCGGACAGGTTATAGAGAGAGAGCCGAGACTGGTCACGATACATGGTATCACCATACAGTCGGTAGGACTTCCGAGGGTGACATTCGATGTGAGCTGTTCCAAGGGAACATATATCAGAAGCCTGTGCAGGGATATAGGAGAGAAGCTTGGCTGCGGTGCGGTGATGGAGAAGCTTGTCAGAACCGAGGTGAAGGGCTTTACTATAGAAGAAAGTCTGACGCTTGATGAGGTGGAGAAGGCAAGGGATGACGGGACACTCATGCAGCATATATTAACAACGGATAAGCTCATGCCGGATATACCGGAGCTTCATATAGCTGAGAAGGGTGTTAAGCTTCTGGCAAATGGAAATAAGCTCAGTGCGGATGCATTTGCCGAGAATAAGATACACAGGGATACCTATGTCAAGGTGTTCGATGAGAATGGAAGATTTGCGGCACTGTATGAATACAGCGATGAGAAGAGGCAGTATGTGCCATTTAAGATGTTTCCGGTGAGTAATTAAGGACAGACAGTTATGATTCATATAAAGGACACGAAGAAGGTAAAACTGAATAGCACAGAGCGCACGGCGGTTGCCCTGGGCAAGTTTGATGGTATCCATCAGGGACACATGCTGTTGATAGAGCAGGTGTTGAAGCTTCAGAGACAGGGATATATGGGCGTTGTGTTCACATTTGACATGAGGGAGAATCATGTGTTTGATGTGAGCAATATGAAGACCATATACACATCTGACGAGAAGGCACAGGTGGTATCGGATACCGGAGTTGACGTCCTGGTTGAATATCCGTTTGACGATGCATTTGCGGCTACAGAGCCGAAGGCGTTCATCAGAGATGTTCTGGTGGACATGATGCGGGCCGGATATGTCGTGGTTGGAAGCGATTACAGATTCGGCAGAGACAGAAAGGGCGATGTGGATACCCTCAGAAGCTATGCGGACGAGTATGGATATAAGGTCATAGTCATAGACAAGCTGGAACAGGATGACGAGGTGGTCAGCTCAACTGTCATCAGGAAGAATATTTCTGAGGGAGATGTGAGGTCGGTCATTCCGATGCTCGGCAGACCGTACAGTATGACAGGTGAAGTGGTGTCCGGTAAACAGCTTGGAAGGACAATAGGAATACCGACTGCGAATATGCTGCCGGAGGAGCGCAAGCTGTACCCGCCGGCTGGTGTGTATGCTTCAAGGATCAGGATAATCCGGGGGAAGCATACGGGACATGAGGATCCTTTCAGAGTCTATATGGGAATCACCAACATAGGAGACAATCCTACAGTCAACGACAAGGGAAATATCACCATAGAGACGAATATCTTCGACTTTGACAGGAACATATATGGACAGGTCATCAAGGTGGAGCTTATCGAGCAGATCCGAGGTGAGAAGAAATTTGGAAGCCTGGATGAGCTCAAGGCCCAGATGGCAAATGACATAGAAACTTCAAAAAGAATACTTGCTAAAAAAGTATTGGTAAAATAGCACAGAAAACATTGGTAATTATGCGTATAAATAATGACGGATTATTGGGTCGCATGAAGATGTTTTCTGTGCTATATTTTTAATAATAGGGTATTTTTTAGGAGGAAAAAGGAAGTACAAGGAGGAAAAGTAAAATGAGAAAGAAAGCAGCGAGCAGGATCCTGGCATATGTTCTCACCTTATGCATGATCATCGGCAGTATAACCTGGCCGGAGATCACAGCTAAGGCGGAGAGCATCACGCTGGATCTGAAACCGGACACCGGCTGGAAGACGGTGACTGCGGCAACAGATGAGTGGAGTGATTATGGAAAGGCGGAGATCAGATTTTCGCCTTCATCAGATCTGGCATCCATGAAGGCTATTGCGGATGCGGGATACAAGACGCTCAAGATCACATATGCGGTTGACACATTTACCGCTGCAAGTGGACAGAATGCGGGAGTTATGCCATTTGCATCATATGGATCTTCATGGTCGAATAATGACAAGTGGATAGATCTGTCCAAGAGCGGTCAGTTTGAGACCGTACTTGATCTGTCATCTATCAGCACAACAAGCACGGAGAAGGTGGCATTTGGAATACAGGTTGCCAATCTTCAGGAAAACAGCACGATCAAATTCAGGATCGTGTCAGCGGTTCTCTCAGGAACAAAGAGCACCTCTGGTGGTTCATCAGGGGAGTCAGGCGGTTCAGGCGACAGCGGATCAGGCAGTGCGGACCTTGATTCAATTGGAAACACAAGTTCAAGCGTAACCGCAAGTCTTGCTGATGGAGATGGAACAGCCAAGGGAGACGGCTACTACGAGACAGAGATAACGATAAATAACAAGAGCAATTCATACATAGCAGACTGGATAGCGGTGGCTGATGTGAGTGGCTCTGTAACTGCAGTTAAGGATTACAGCAGCTGGTCAGCCCTCAAGGGTGTATTCAGTGATGGAAAGCTGTACATATATCCAAACACATCCAAGAAGTCAGGTGCAGTAAATGCAGGTTCGAGCGTGAGCTATTCAAAGCTTGGCTACACAGGTACGGCAAACGGTGTGTCTATAACAGGTGTCAAGGTGTACTACAGCTCACAGTCAGGTGCATTTGACTCATTTATCGGTTCACTTTCATCATCATCTGGCGGAGCCGGGGACAATACAGGTGAGATCAATACGGATGTTGAGTACAACTATGCGAAGCTTCTTCAGGAGTCACTGTATCTTTATGATGCGAATATGTGCGGAAGTGATGTATCTGCAAAGAGTGAGTTTTCTTGGAGATCAAACTGCCATACTGAGGATGCAAAAACAACATATAATGGAAAGACTGTGGATGTCAGCGGTGGATACCATGATGCGGGAGATCATGCCAAGTTTGGTTTGCCACAGGCATATTCGGCTACAGTTCTAGGACTTGCGCACATGGAGTTTGCCGAGGCATTTGCGGATACTGCTACAGAGGCACACTATAAGAGGATCATGGACAGATTCGTTGCTTATTTCGAGAGATGCACAGTCCTTGGAAGTGATGGCTCGGTTCAGGCTTTCTGTTATCAGGTCGGTGATGGAAATGTCGATCATGGATACTGGGGAGCTCCGGAAAAGCAGTCATCAAGAAGTGGACAGGCAACATTCACATCAGATTCGGATACGTGTACAGATATCGTTTCAGAGACAGCGGCGGCACTTGCGGCATATTATATAAATTACAAGGATAAGAAAGCGCTTTCCTATGCGGAGAAGCTTTTCACATATGCGGATACTAAGGCTAAGAAGAACAGCTCGGGTCCGGCATCAACTTTCTATAGCTCAGATTCATGGGAAGATGACTATGCCCTTGCGGCGGCTCTTCTGTACAAGGCTACAGGTAAATCGGCATATGCAACAAAATACAATAATGTATATGGTGGCAGAACAAATCCTAACTGGGCTCTTTGCTGGAACAATGTGGCTCAGGCGGCTCTGCTTTACAGTCCTAACTCATCAAAGAAGAGTGTGTTTGTAGAGAACCAGTCAGGACTTATAGCGAGCAAGACACAGTCAGGAGATAACAACTTCTGTCTGATAGATAGCTGGGGATCGGCGAGATATAACACCGCTCATCAGATGACAGGTCTCATGTATGACACGATATATGGAAAGACTGATTATTCATCATGGGCAAATGGTCAGATGAAGTACATACTTGGCAACAATGCTGGTTCAAAGTGTTTCGTTGTAGGTTACAACAAGTATTCATCAAAGTACCCTCATCACAGAGCTTCAAGCGGATATCAGGGTTCTGTAACTGGAAATGCATATACAAAGCAGGCACATGTACTAGTCGGCGCTTTGGTTGGCGGTCCGGCGGGTTCGAGTACATCCTATGTAGATAGCTCAGAGGACTATAACCAGAACGAGGTTGCACTGGACTATAATGCAAGCCTTGTGGGGGCGGCAGCCGGACTCTATCTGTATGTGAAGAACAACGGTACAGACGATGAGAAGGCAGCACAGAAGGTAGTTCCAAAGAGCGAGGTGTCGTCAGAGCTCAGGACGATAAGCGGGGAGTCAGGTGGAGGCATGACAACAGAGGACGACACGAAGGATCCTTCAACTGGCTCAACCGGCTCAACCGGATCGACTGGCTCAACTGGATCAACAACGGGTTCAACGTCTGAGAAAGACACAGAGACTCCGTCAGAGCCCCCAGCCGTAAAGGTTACAGGAATCTCATTTGACAAGACATACATAACACTTAATGTGGGCGACAGTGATGAGATCAAGGCAACGATAACACCTGCTGATGCAAAAGATACATCCCTTGTGTGGTCAAGTTCAGACAAGGCTAAGGTATCCGTACAGAATGGCAAGATAACAGCCCTCGCAGCCGGAACGGCGACTATCACAGCTACGGCTAAGGATGGCTCGGGAATAAAGGCGGCGTGTGTTGTCAAAGTGCTCACTCCTGGAAAGCTGTCATGTAGCAGTGCTGACAAGTCATGGACAGACCTCGTATATGGCTATTCAAATGCGAATCATGCAGCTATTGAACTGTCAAACTCCGGGGAGACAACCCTTACAGATGTAAAGGCCAAGCTTAAGGATGGAACGGCATTCCAGATCGTTTCATCACCGGCAGGGCAGATTTCTGCAGGAAATAAAACAACAGTAGTTGTAAAACCGGTAAATGGACTTGGTGCCGGAAGCTACAGCGATACACTGGTTATATCATCAGCAAATGGCTCAGCGAACATAACACTCAAGGCGACAGTGGCAAAGGGAGAAAATACCGCAGTTGTCACTGTGACAAAGACATCAGTAACATCTGATGCGGTGACTGTCAGCGGCAAGGTGTCAGGTATAGTGGGTGAGATCGAGTATGCAATATCCAGTGAAAAGGATGCTGATGCATCAAAGCTTGTATGGCAGAATGGTGCTCAGTTTACCGGATTCAAGGAATTTACTACATATTATGTATATGGCAGGGTAAAAGAAACTGCAAATGTCAAGGCTGGTCAGATCAGCCAGGCACTTGAGGTGACTACACCTTTATCAGATCCTTTCGTAATTGACATCGGAAGACTGAATGACAGCAGATATGTTGGAGCATTCACAGACAGTGAGGAAAATCCAACTGTAAAGGTATCACAGTCTGGTGGAATCATATCAGTTTCATTTACCGAGAATAAGGATTACACGATCACAGGAAATGGTGAGGATGTAATTGTAGATACCGGAAATGCAAGTGGAATAACCGTGGACAATGCTACTGTAAAGAAGATCACGGTTCGTCCGGGCAATTCTGAAACATTTGTCATAAAGGTAAGCGGAGAAAATAAGATTGCTGATGGTATAACATGCGTCAGCGATAACAGTAACGCAGCGGATGTAAAGGTATCTGGAAAGGATACATCTTCCAAGATATCAGCGACAACCCCGGGTGCGTCTGCGATCAAGACAGATGGAAATCTTGAGATAGACAACATACAGATAAAGTCCGATGGTAAGGGAATCGAATCTGCGGGAACTGTGAAGATAGCAGGTGGAAGCAACAGCATAGATTCTGTATCTTCGGCAATATCGGCATCGGATGTGGAGATCACAGGAGGCTCTGTTGATGCAAAGTCATCAGGACTTGGCGATGGGGAGTCGGTAATCTCAGCAGACAATTCTATCAAACTGGTTGGTGGAAGTGTTACGGCGGATGCATCCGGATCAACCGGTGGAAATTCATTTGGCGTAAAGTCAGATGATGGAACGATCATTGTTGATGGCGATGTGTCAATAGGTGGAGATCCAATTTATTCCAAGGATCCGGTAGACAGCAAGGGCGACAGTGTAACCATGGTAAATGTTGTGTTCACAGATGAGAATGGCAACCAGTTGTATGCGTCATCTGTAAACAAGGGATCAACTCTTGATCTGTCGAAAATAAATATCACCATGTCTGATGGTACTGATTACAAGACATCGAGGGCTGGATATGCGCTGGCATGGCAGGATGAAGCCGGAACAAGCTATAATGCTGATTCTGCATACGGCGCTGTATCAGAGGATATAACATTTAAGGCTGTATGGACATGGATAGTTGTGGATATAAGCGTTGATGCAAATATTACATTTGCGGCAACTGGAAATGCTTCGTACAAGACTACATATACAGGCGCAGCGATAAGACCGGCCGTAAAGGTTGTATCACGTGGAAGAACACTTGATGCGGGAACTGACTATATAGTTTCATATAGCAGCAATACCAATGCCGGTACAGCAAAGGTAGTTGTCAAAGGTCAGGGCAGATATAAGGGCTCGAAGACTTTTACATTTGCAATAAACAAGCAGGCGATAAGTAAAGCCTCTGTGACAATCACAAAGTCGGCTGTATATACAGGCAAAGCAATAACACCAGCGGTGAAGGTTACCTGCGGCAAGCGGACACTCACAGCGGGCAAGGATTACAGAGTTGCATATTCGTCAAATAAAGACTTTGGCAAGGCAAAAGTTGTGATAATGGGAATCGGTAATTACAGTGGAACACAGACAAAGTATTTTGACATAACTGCGGCTGTGGGTAAGATCTATGCAAATGGAAATTACAAGTACAAGATCACAAATGCATCCCTGAATGGCAAGGGAACGGTAACTCTCGTATCTGTTGTCAAGAAGACCAAGACAGTTGTGGTTCCTGACACTATAAAGCTTGGTGGCAAGACATTTAAGGTCACAGCGATAGGAAAAGCGGCGTTCAAGAAGAATGTAAAGGTTACAAAGGTGACCTTGGGCAAAAACGTCAAGACTATAGGTGCCAAGGCGTTCTATGGATGTAAGAAGCTCAGGACAGTAGTGATAAAGAATACACAGATGACAGGAAAAACAGTTGGATCTGGTGCATTTACAGGGACATACGCCAAGATGACCGTCAAGGTTCCGTCGAAGAAGCTTAAGAGTTATAAGACAATCCTTCTGAAAAGAGGAGTGTCAAAGAAAGCAGTCATAAAGAAATAAAGACTCAATAAAATAAAGAATAATTGGAGATCCGGGGTGGTTCATATGATCCCGGATCTTTTTTGTGCGTATGGAGGTGACCGAAGTTCGATTTGACATGGGTAAAAATATGTGTATAATATCGTTAGCATTCTAATAATTAGAATTATAACTATCTGGAGAGGAGAATCCATATGGACGAACATACAAAATCCATACATTATCTGCTGATGGCGGATCATTTCATGGTGCAGAAGGCATTGCTGAGTCAGATAAAGGATACAGAGCTCACCATGGGACAGCCCAAGGTGCTGGACTATCTGAAGGATCATGATGGGGCGTGCCAGAAGGATATCGCGGCGGGATGTCATATAGAGCCGGCATCGATAACCGCTGTGTTGAGTGGCATGGAGAATAAAGGTTATATACAGAGAAGTACAAAGTCAGGGGACAGAAGATCCCTGTACGTGTATTTGACAGATAAGGGCAGAGAGTATGTGGAGATGCTCAATAAGAAGTTTGACTTAGTTGAATCTTTGGCACTGAGGGGATTTACCGCGGAAGAGACGGAAGAATTGCAGTCACTTCTTGTAAGGGTGTACGACAATATGAAGGGCAGCGAAAAAAACAACAGAAAAGAGGAACGTAAGAGATGAAGAACATGAAGGTAAGAATCCCAATGTATTTTGTTGGACTGTTTATTATGACTATAGGAATAGCACTTTCAGTCAAATCCAATCTGGGAGTGTCACCGGTGAGCTCTATACCATATACGATGACATGTGTATGGGGAATCGAGATGGGAAAGGCAACGATCATATTCCATGCGGCATTGGTGCTTATACAGATCATTATACTTCGAAAGAATTTCAAACCGATAAATCTCCTTCAGATAGTGGTTGGAGTAGTATTTGGATACTTCACGACATTCTGCAATTATCTTGCCACATTTCTGCCATCAACAGATAACATAGTTGTCAGGGTTGTTTTGATGCTTGTGAGTACCATATTCATAGCAGGCGGAATATTCTTTTATCTGCCGGCGAATCTTATCCCACTTGCCGGGGAGGGTGTTATGCAGGCTGTCTCAGAGGGCACACACATTGAATTTTCAAAGGTAAAGATCGGATTTGACTGTTCTATGGTGGCTGTGTCGGTCGTAACATGCCTGATCTGTATACATAGTCTTGGAAGCGTGGGCGCCGGTACGGTTATTGCCGCATTCCTTGTTGGATTCAATCTGGGTAAGTTGAATAAGGCATTTGGCGGAAAACGAGATAAACTTCTTGGAAAGCACACATACACTGAGAAGGAAGTTCTCAGGGAGAGAATTGACGGAACGAAGTAGCAAGAGATGTGTATGTTCCAGGGGACAAGGTGTTCCATATCTGATATTTTCCCTTCATAAATGGCTAGCCTGGTGAGTTTTATTTGTTTGCTTTTGATATTACGTGGTGTATAATTTATAGCATACAAATTTTGGTTTGTTGTACGTGTAAAGGAGAATGCAAATGATAACAGGGGATTTGAAGAATAAAATAGACAGTTTATGGGACATATTTGCCGCAGGCGGACTCGTCAATCCACTTGAGGTTATAGAGCAGATAACATATCTTATGTTTATCCATGATCTTGATGATGTGGACAACAAAAAGGCTAAGGAATGTGAGATGCTAGGGCTTCCATTTAGCAGTATATTTGCTGATGAGGTGAAGATAGGAGACAGAAACATTGATGGAAAGCAGCTCAAATGGTCTGCATTCAGGGATTTCCCTGCTGAGAAAATGTACAGTGTCATGCAGGAATGGGTATTCCCATTCATAAAAAATCTGCATAGTGACAAGAACAGCGCATATTCAAAATATATGGATGATGCCATATTCAAGCTTCCGACACCGATTCTTCTTTCAAAGGTTGTTGACTCGCTGGATGAGATATATAAATTGATGAATGAAATCCAGTCAGTTGACGTGAGAGGCGATGTATATGAATATTTGCTTTCAAAGATAGCACAGTCTGGAAGAAACGGTCAGTTCAGGACACCAAGACACATCATCCGTATGATGGTTGAGATGATGGATCCGGCAGCGGACGAGATGATATGTGATCCTGCGTGTGGAACATCCGGTTTCCTTGTTGCGTCAGGGGAGTACCTCAGAGAAAAGAAGAAAGAAGACATCTTTTATAACAAAGCAAATAGAGATCACTATATGAATCATATGTTCTATGGATATGATATGGATAGAACGATGCTTCGTATAGGTGCCATGAATATGATGACACATGGTATAGACAATCCATGTATTGAATATAGAGACAGTTTGTCAGATCAGAATAGTGATAAGAATAAATATACACTTGTTCTTGCAAATCCGCCATTCAAGGGAAGTCTCGATGCCGAATCGGTTTCAGCAGATCTTCTCAAGATGTGCAAGACAAGGAAGACAGAATTGCTGTTCCTGACATTGTTCATACGAATATTGCAGGTAGGCGGCAGATGTGCATGTATAGTTCCGGATGGAGTTTTATTTGGCTCGTCTGCAGCACATAAGGCAATCCGTAAAGAAATAGTGGAAAATCAGAAACTTCAGGCGGTCATATCCATGCCATCGGGAGTGTTTAAGCCATATGCGGGAGTGTCAACTGCGATACTGATATTCACAAAGACAGATCACGGCGGAACAGATAAAGTTTGGTTCTATGATATGACGGCAGACGGATACAGTCTGGATGATAAGAGAACACCGATAAATGATAACGATATACCTGACATAATAGAGAGATTTGCACATCTTGACAAAGAAAATGACAGAAAGCGAACGGACAAGTCATTCTTTGTGTCAAAGGAAGAGATAGTGGACAATGCTTACGACCTCAGCATCAATAAGTACAAGGAAGTGGAGTATACACCGGTAGAGTATCCACCTACATCTGAGATAATGGCAAATATAAGAGATCTGGAGAGACAGATAAGTCAGGAAATGGATGAACTTGAGAAATTACTGGCTGATGATAACCAGTAATTGATTGAAAATATTAGGAAAGGGGAAAACAAACTCGACTTTAGCAAATTCGTATTTGTATGAGTAAATGACAATCGAATATATGTTTGACATGAAAGC
>ENA-OZFB01000301-OZFB01000301.1-human-gut-metagenome-genome-assembly--contig:-NODE-301-length-18423-cov-6.614493_pt1 | contig 18423 bp, 14 predicted proteins | sample MGYA00244614_ERZ653626 | MGnify/ENA primary metagenome ERZ653626 (study PRJEB26926, sample SAMN06164992) | human gut metagenome | biome: ENVO:00009003; feature: ENVO:2100002; material: ENVO:00002003...
ATGGTAACTAACAGTAGACAGTATAGCGCATTTTCATGCGTTCGTCAACCTTTTTTGAAAGATTTTTTGAAAAAACTCTCCGGCAAAGCGCCTGAATAATCAGCCCTTCACGGCCAGGTTGACCAGACGGCCCTTGACGTAGATCTCCTTGACCAGCTGCTTGCCTTCCAGAGCGGCAGCAACAGCGGGGTCAGCCTTGGCGGCGGCAATGGCGGCGGCAGCATCGATGTCGGCTGCCACCTTCAGGCGGGCCTTCACCTTGCCGTTCACCTGCACGGCGATCTCCACAGCAGCCTCCACGCACTTGGCTTCCTCGTAGGCAGGCCACGGATAGTAAGCCAGCTGCTCGTTGTGGCTGTGACCCAGCTTCTCCCACAGTTCCTCGGTCATGTGGGGAGCGAAGGGGTTCAGCAGCTGCACCAGCGTCTCAAACTCGGCCTTGGTCGCGCCGCCGTTGTCGTACATGGCGTTGACCAGCGTCATCAGCTGGGCAATGGCGGTGTTCATCTTCAGGCTCTCGATATCTGCGCTGACCTTCTTGATGGTCTGGTGCATCAGGGTCTCCATGGCGGGGCGGTAGCCCTCGCCCTCCACCAGCTTGTCGCTCAGTGCCCACACGCGGTCGAGGAAGCGGTTGCAGCCCGCAATGGCAGAGGTCTGCCACGGTGCAGCCTGCTCAAAGTCGCCCATGAACATCTCGTACAGACGCATGGTGTCGGCACCGTACTGGTCCACCACCTCGTCGGGGTTGATGACGTTGCCAAGGCTCTTGGACATCTTCACGATGGGATGGCGTGCCATCTCGCCGTACTTCTCTTCCAGTGCCTTCTCGGCGGCCTTCTGGCTGCCGTACTCCTTGAGCAGCTTCTCCTGCTCCTCAGCGGGCAGGTTGACAAAGCTGTGGGGGTTCAGGCCAAGGATCATGCCGTGGGCGGTACGCTTCTGGTAGGGCTCTGCCGTGGGCACCACGCCGATATCGTACAGGAACTTATGCCAGAAGCGGCTGTACAGCAGATGCAGGGTGGTGTGCTCCATGCCGCCGTTGTACCAGTCCACCGGAGACCAGTATTCCAGTGCTTCCTTGGAGGCCAGAGCGTCCTTGCAGTGGGGGTCCATATAGCGCAGGAAGTACCAGGAGGAACCTGCCCACTGGGGCATGGTGTCGGTCTCGCGGGTAGCAGGGCCGCCGCAGCAGGGGCAGGTGGTCTTGACCCAGTCCTTATGGCGTGCCAGCGGGGACTCGCCGTCCGGGCCCGGCTCAAAGTCGGTGATGTCCGGCAGGGTCAGCGGCAGGCTGCTCTCGGGCAGGGGCTGCCAGCCGCACTTGTCGCAGTGCACCATGGGGATGGGCTCGCCCCAGTAACGCTGACGGCTGAACACCCAGTCGCGCAGCTTGTAGTTGACCTTATCGCGGCCCTTGCCGGTCTCTTCCAGCCAGGTGATCATCTTCTTTTTGGCATCGACCACGGACAGGCCGTTCAGGAAGCCGGAGTTGACCAGCGTGCCGGTGGCAACATCGGTAAAGGCAGCTTCGTCCAGATTGGACGGGGTGTTGCCCTTGACCACTTCAATGATGGGCAGGCCGAACTTCTTGGCGAACTCCCAGTCGCGGGTATCGTGGGCGGGCACGGCCATGATGGCGCCGGTGCCGTAGGTGGACAGAACGTAGTCGGAGATGAAGATGGGGATCTCGGTCTCGTTGACCGGGTTGATGCCCATCACGCCGTCCAGCTGCACGCCGGTCTTTTCCTTGTTCAGCTCGCTGCGCTCAAAGTCGCTCTTGCGGGCAGCTTCGGCCTGATAAGCCTTGACAGCCTCGGCATTCTTGATGATGCCCTTTTCCAGCCATGCCTTGAGCAGGGCATGCTCCGGGGAGATGACCATGTAGGTAGCACCGAACAAGGTATCGCAGCGGGTGGTGTACACGGTCAGGGTGTCTCCTGCGGTGGTGCCGAAGTTCACTTCTGCGCCGTGGCTACGGCCGATCCAGTTCTTCTGCTGGGTGGACACGCGCTCGATGTAATCCAAGCCATCCAGACCGTCGATCAGCTTATCGGCATAAGCGGTGATCTTGAGCATCCACTGGCTCTTGACGCGGTGCACAACCTCGCTGCCGCAGCGCTCGCACACGCCGTTGACAACTTCCTCGTTGGCCAGCACGCACTTGCAGCCGGTGCACCAGTTGACGTTCATTTCCTTCTTGTAAGCCAGACCGTGCTTGTACAGCTGCAGGAAGATCCACTGGGTCCACTTGTAGTACTCGGGGTCGGTGGTGTTGATCTCGCGATCCCAGTCAAAGGAGAAGCCCAGCGCCTTGAGCTGGCTGCGGAAATGATCCACGTTGCTCTTGGTGACGATGGCCGGGTGGATGTGGTTCTTCATGGCGAAGTTCTCGGTGGGCAGACCGAAGGCATCCCAGCCCATGGGGTACAACACGTTGTAGCCGTTTTTACGGCGCTTGCGGCTTACCACGTCCAGCGCGGTGTAGCTGCGGGGGTGGCCGACGTGCAGGCCTGCACCCGAGGGATACGGGAACTCCACAAGGGCATAGAACTTGGGTTTTTTGTGGTCGATCTCGACGTGGAAGGTCTTTTCGTCCTCCCACACCTTCTGCCACTTGGCTTCAACAGCCTTGTAATCATACTTCATGTTTGTAATCAGCTCCAGACTTTAACCAAAATACCGTTGCTTGGGGGCGTATGCTTTTAAGGTACTTCCGGTATAAACCCTCTCAGTCAGGGCATTCGCCCTGCCAACTCCCCCAAGGGGGCGTTTTTGCCAACTTTCCCTATTGCGCCGCAATAACAAAGAGGACTTTTACCGAAGGTAGACCTGTTTGCCTTAATTATTCAATGCTGCTATCCGGGGTCAGGTACTCCGAGATGTCCACCGGCTCGCCGTCTGCCCACAGGTGCTCCAGATCATAGTAAGCACGGCTGTTGGGCACAAAGACGTGCACGATGACGTTGGAGTAATCCAGCAGCACCCAGTTCTTGGTGTCGTGACCCTCAACGCTGTAGGGTTCCAGACCCTTCTGCGAAAGCTCGTACTCCACCTCGTCGGCCAGAGAGGCCACCTGCGTGGTGGAGGTACCGGAGGCGATGACGAAGTAATCGGTCAGGACGGTCAGGCTTTCTACCTTGAGCACCCGCACATCCTGCGCCTTCTTCTTGTCCAGAATCTTGGCGATCTCAATGGCAAGCGCCTTGCTGTCGTTGAAATTATCCATGTGTTTCTCCCTTCTGTCGGAACATCCCCGCACCCGGTGTGCAGGGCCTTGTTTTCTGTTGTTACTGTCCGGTGCCCGCTGCCTGACCATCGGTGGTCACAGCGCCGGAAAGGTCGGTATCGCCGCTGAGGATGGCGTCATCGGATTCCTTATCGATGCGTCCCATATACTGCACATTGGCATCGGTGGATGCGTTGCCATGGGGCCACTGGTCGGTGACCATGTGCATCTCACTCACCTCCACCGGGCCGGTGTAGGTGCAGAAATACTGGTTGAGCAGGTTTGCGATGGAGCCGGCATCCGGCACCACGCAGGAGTAGCCGGCAAAGGAGTCGGTCTTGCCCACGTTGGGCACGCCCATGAACACCGGCGTCTGCGCCAGAATGATGTTGGAACTGTCGATCTTGAGGAAGGACGCCAGCAGCTTTGCGATGGTGGTGATATCCATATCCGTGTGGATATAGTCCTTGAAGATCAGCGGCAGCTGGTTCAGGATATCGGTAATGCCCATGGCGCGGGCGCGCTTGAACAGACCTGCGTAGAAGTAACGCTGCATATTCAAGCGGTCGATATCGGAGTTTGCGTAGCCGTCGCCGTGGCGGCAGCGCACAAAGAACTCTGCCGAGGCACCGTCCAGATTGCGGTAGCCCTTCAGCAGCTTACTGCCGCCGTAGGACATATCCCGGGGGATATACACCTCGATGCCGCCGAAGTTATCCACCATTTCCACCAGTGCCTGCATATCAATGGTAACATAGTAGTCGATGGGCAGGTGGTACTGGTCGTAGATGACATCTGCCAGCGCGGCAATGCTACCGCCGTTGGAAAGCGCCACCGAGTTGATCTGGTAGTTGGAAACGGCATAGGTCTTGCCGTTGGAGAGGGTAAGCTTACGGTTCTGGGTGGTCACCAGCGTATTGCGGGGGATCTGCAGCATCCGCAGCGCACCGCCCTTGATATCGAACTGGCAGTACAGGATCATATCCGTCATGCCGTCGTTGGAGCTGGCGTCGCTGTAAGAGCGTCCCTCTTCAAAGTCGATGCCGCAGACCAGAATGTTGACCACATCGCCCTTGTACTCCTCGGCGGTCTGGATCTCCTGTACGATGGAGGGGGCACTTTCCGCCGGGCGGATACTGTCCTCCACCTTGTTCACAAGGCTCACACCGTACACCACCACACCGGAGATCACGGCGATCACCCCCATCACAATGGCAAAGGGCAGCCACAGCGGGGTCTTTTTCTTCTTTTTGCGGCGGCGCGGTGCGTCATTCCCGCCCATGTCGGGCTGTGCCGGGCGGCGGGGCGGCGGGGCGTGCTGTGCCCCGGCGGTGCTGCGGGTGTTCTGCTCCGGGGCAGCCTGCGGGGCGCGCGCCGCCTGACCCGGGCGGCTGAGTGAGCGGTCTGTATTGATATGGCGTGGCGTTTGGCTCATGCTTTTTGTATCCTCCAGCTTTTCACTGCTCTGCAGAGTTTTTCACCTGCAGACCTGTCATATCCTTCAGTATAGCATGGTACGGCAAAATCTGCAATTGTTTTATCCGGGGATGTCCGGAACCATTTTTAATCGGCGTCCGGCTCTTCACCCTTCATTCTGCCCGCTGTGCGCTAAGATATCCTCGTAGGCGGCCTTGCTTTCGGGGTCTAAGGGCTTGCCCTCGGACAGCACAAAACCGTTCGTCTGCCGGAGCGCTGCCAACATGGCTGCGTCCAAGTCCTTCATTTCCAGCTTGCGCAGCTTTTCTACCCCGGGCCAGTCCCGCTCGGCACTGGTCATATCAGCCAGATACAGGATCTTGTCCAGCTGGGTCATGCCCGCCTTGCCTGCGGTATGGCAGGCGATAGCGCTGAGCACGGCTTCGTCCGTAACACCCCACTCGGTACGCGCCAGAATGGCGGCGCAGATGCCGTGCCACACCGGCGTGGGGCGTGCTTCGCCGCCCTGCGCGTATTCCGGGTGCGCCTGCATGATGGCGCGCATCTCGTCCTTGGGCAGTTCCTTGGCGGCATCGTGCAAAAGCGCAGCCAGTGCGGCCTGCTCCGGGTCGGTGCCGTAGTGCTTAGCCAGCTTGACGGCCATTTTTTTCACGTTGATGGTGTGCTCGTAGCGCTTATCGCTCAAGCGGCTGCGCACAAGCTCTTTTGCCTGTTTCAGATCCATTTATCTGCTACTTCCTTCTATGTTCCGGTATAGTCCTTCCCGCCGGATGACGCTGCGCACTTCCTCCGGCAGTTCGGCTTCGCACTCCTCTCCGGCGGCAAGCCGGGCCCGCAGCTGGCTGCTTGCCATAGGCAGCGCCTGCACGGGGGCAAACAGGATGCGTCCGCCCGACGGGTCCAGCTGCTTTGCCTTTGCGTGCAGCGCCGGGGCATCGCCGATATCCCGGCTGGTGACCACCACCCGCGCAATGCGCAGGATATCCTGCCAGCGGTGCCAGCCCTCAAAGCTGAGCAGCATATCGCTGCCAATGGCAAGGTACAGCACAGCGCTCGGGTTTTCCCTTGCCAGCATTTCCAGCGTGAGCACAGTATAATTGCGGCTGCCCGCTGCGGCCTGCGCCACCTCCCAGCCGCTTACTTCCAGCGGCGGCATTCCGGGCTCCTGCGCCAGTGCCGCAAAGCACCGGCACATTTCCAGCCGCAGCGCACCGGAGGCGTTCGTCCCCTGCTTAAAGGGAGAGGTGCCTGCCGGCATCACCACGATCTTATCCGGGTGCACACGGTCTGCCGCTGCACGCAGATTATTCAGGTGGCCGTTATGGGGCGGGTCAAAGCTGCCGCCATAGAGAAGGATCTTCATCTTACTTCAGCAGGGCAGCGTAGGCGCTGTCCTTTTTCTTCTGCAGATACAGCACGAACTTGGAGCCGATGACCTGCACGCAGTCTGCGCCGGTAGCCTCGGCCAGCTTGGCAGCGGCCTCGCGGGCGTTGTACATGCTGTTTTCCAGCACCTTGAGCTTGATCAGCTCCCGGGCATCCAGACAGTCCTTGACGCCCTGGATCAGGGTCTCGTCGATCTCGCCCTTACCCACGATATAAACGGGGTCCATGGTATTTGCCTTGCCGCGCAGAATAGCGCGCTGTTTGCTAGTCAGCATAGTTTTTCTCCTTTATTTTCAATAGAACTTATTTTTTGTCTGTGAAATGAAACTGACGCAGTCAGTTTCATTTCACTCCCCCAGAAAGCCCGGCAGCTGCTTTTCCAGCGCTGCCAGCGCGTTGCCGCGGTGGCTGATGGCGTCCTTTTCGTCCGGGGTCAGCTGGGCGTAGCTGCGGTTCTCGGTGTTGGGGCGCTTGTCCGTTTTGCCCACGCCGCAGTCAGCGGGGATGAACAGCGGATCATAGCCAAAGCCGTAGTCGCCGCACAGCCGCGTAAAGGCGATGCTGCCCGGGCACTCGCCCATGCAGGTCAGATGCCGCCCATCCGGCAGGATGAAGCACACCGCTGAGACGAACTTTGCACCCCGCTGCCCGGCAGGCACAGCCTGCATGGCGTCCAGAAGCTTGTCGTTGTTGGCTTCGTCGTCGCCGTGGCGGCCGCAGTAGCGGGCGCTGTACACGCCGGGCGCACCGTTCAATGCATCGGTGCAAAGGCCCGAGTCATCGGCCACGGTGGGCAGGCCGCTGGCCTTGCAGAAGGCCTCAGCCTTGATGCGGGCGTTTTCGGCAAACGTCGTGCCGGTCTCCTCGGGGTCCAGGGTGATGCCAAGCTCCCGCAGACTCTTGACCTCATGCCCCATGCGTTCCAAAATGCGGCGCAGCTCTTTCAGCTTGCCCGCGTTGTTGCTGGCGGCGCAGACGATCATGCTTCGCCCTCCCCTTCTTCTTCCTGTTCCTCTTTCTGCAGGGCCGATTCCGGCAGCAGGCTTTCCACAAAGGTCTGGGCGTCAAACTCCATCAGGTCGTCGATTTTCTCGCCGACACCGATGAACCGGATGGGCAGGCCCAGATTCTCCCACACCGAAACCGCGCAGCCGCCGCGGGGCGTGCCGTCCAGCTTGGTCAGTACCACGCCGGTGGCGCTGGCAGCCTTGCAGAACTCCTCGGCCTGACTGATGGCGTTCTGGCCGGTGATGGCGTCCAGCACCAGCAGCACCTCCCGGCTGGCCTCGGGGCTGGCCTTTTTGACGCTGCGGGAGATCTTGGACAGCTCGTCCATCAGGCCCTTTTTGTTGTGCAGGCGGCCTGCGGTATCGGCAATGACCATATCATAGCCGCGGGCCGTGGCGGATTTGACCGCATCAAAAATCACGGCTGCGGGGTCAGCGCCCTCGCCCGCCTTGACCAGCGGCACCCCGGCACGGTCGGCCCATGTTTCCAGCTGTTCGCTGGCCGCTGCGCGGAAGGTATCGCCTGCCGCCAGCATGACCCGCTTGCCCAGATCCTTGTACAGATAAGCCAGCTTGGCAATGGTGGTGGTTTTGCCCACGCCGTTCACGCCCACAACCAGAATAACCGCCGGTTTGCCGCTCAGGTCCAGGTCAGTTTTGGGGCTTACCTCGCGGCGGATGATATCGCGCAGGGCATCCAGCGCTTCCTGGCCGGTATGCAGGCCGTTGATCTCCACCTCGTCGCGCAGCTCGTCCACCAAACGCACCGCGCAGCTGGGGCCGACATCGGCCAGAATCAGCTGCTCTTCCAAATCATTATACAGGTCATCATCAATAACAGAGCTGGTCAAGGTGTTGACGATGTTCTGGAAAAAGTCCGTTCTGGTTTTTTCCAGGCCATCGCTCATTTTCTTCTTTTTCTTAAAAATATCGAAGAATCCCATGGCGGTTCCTCCTTTGAATTAACTGATCAGATCAGCGGAAACGTTTTCAAGGTCAAGGCGCAGGATCTTGGAAACACCATCCTCCTGCATGGTCACGCCGTACAGCACATCAGCTGCTTCCATGGTGCCGCGGCGGTGGGTGATAACGATGAACTGGGTGCGTTCGGTCATGCGGCGCAGATACTGCGCATAGCGCGTAACGTTCACATCGTCCAGTGCAGCTTCAATTTCGTCCAGGATGCAGAACGGCGACGGGTTGACGGCCAGAATGGCAAAATAAATGCTGATGGCCACCAGCGCCTGTTCGCCGCCGGACAGAGCCGACAGGTTTTTGATGACCTTGCCGGGGGGCGAAACCTGAATTTCAATGCCGGAATTCAGCACATCGTTCTCATCCGAAAGATAGAGCCTCGCCGAACCGCCGCCGAACAGCTCGCGGAAGATCGCACCGAAGTTGCGGTTGATCTCCTTAAAGCTGGCGGTGAACATCTCCTGCATTTCGCTGCACAGCTCGGCAATCATTCGGTTCAGCTCCGCGCGGGATTTCTCCACATCGGTGACCTGTGCTTTCATGAAGTCGTACCGTTCTTTAACTTCCTTGTACTCTTCGATCGCGCCCACATTCACGTTGCCCAGCGCGCGGATCTTGCCGCGCACTTCGGCCACCTGGCGGCGCAGGTCTGCCACATTGGCAAAGGGTACACAGAGCTTTTCCGCCTCGGCTTCGCTCAGCTGGTATTCCTCCCACAGCTTGGATGCCGTGGTGTTCAGCTCAGTTTCCGCCGCGGTCTTGCGCTCGGCCAGGCGGGCCATCTCGCCGCTCATCCGCTCGCGCTCATCGGTCAGGGTGCGGTTTTCCTGGGTCAGGCGGGTCACAGCGGCTTCCTTTTCCATGCGCTCGGCATTAGCCTTGCGGATGGTTTCCTCCGCCGCGGTGATCTTCTGTTTGTTTTCTTCGCTGGCTCGCTTGATTTCATTGGCACGCAGCTCATTGGCGGCAATGCGCTCTTTGGCGGCGGCCACATTGGCCTGCAGTTCCCGCACGCGGGCTTCGGCTTCGCCGCTGCGGCCTTTCAGGGTTTCCAGCGCTGCTTCGTTCAGGCTCAGGTCCTTCTCGGTGCGCAGCTTCTGCATTCGGTTATCCGAAAGTTTCTGCGATGCTTCCTCCCGCTGGCGGGTCACATCGCTGGTGGAAGCGCCCAGGCTTTCCAGCTCTTTGCGGTGCGTTTCAATCTCGGCTTCCGCCTGTTTGCGGGCGTTTTCTGCCTGGGCGGCGGCCGCAGTGTTCTCCCGCAGCTGCTGTTCCAGCGCGGCGATCTCCTGCCCGCGGTGGGCGGCAGCATTCTTGCCCTCTTCCAGCGCGGTGTTCAGCTGATCCAGCTCCATCTCGGCTTTCAGGCGGGCCGCAGCGGCGGTCATGCCCTCGCTCTCGGCACCGGCCAGCTGGGCGGTCAGGTTATCCACCTCCGCTTTGCGGGCGGCGGCTTCCTTTTCGGCTGCTGCGCGGCGCTCGTCCAGTTTCAGCACCTTGGCACGCAGTTCGTCCAGTTCCTGCTTGCGGCTGAACACACCCACGCTGCGCGCGGTGGAACCGCCGGTAAAGGAACCGCCTGCGTTGATAACCTGGCCGTCCATTGTGACAATGCGGTTGCGGTAGCCAAGATTTTTGGCCACCACCGACGCTTCGCCCAGATCCTCCACCACAATAATGCGGCCCAGCAGGTTATCAATAATATGCTGGTACTGGGGGGCGGTCTCCACCAGGTCGGCGGCCACCTCCGCCGTGCCGGTCAGGCGGCCATTGAATCGGCTGCCCTGCACGGTATCCAGCGGCAGGAAGGTTGCGCGTCCGGCGCGTTCTTCCTTCAAAAAGGTGATGGCCGCGCGGGCGCAGCCTTGGTCCTGCACCACAATGTTCTGCAGCGCAAAGCCAAGTGCCGTTTCAATCGCGATTTCGTACCCCTTGCGCACGCTCAGGATACCGGCCACCGGGCCGATGATGCCCCGCAGCCGCCCACCGCCCGCGGCGCGCATGACGGCTTTTACGCTCTGCTGATAGCCGTCCATGTTGCGCTCCAGATCCTCCAGAATGCGGATGCGCTGGGCGGTGTTGTTTTTATCCGCTGCGGCCTTCTGCAAAGCTTCAGCGGCTTCCGCCTGCTGGCGGCGACGGCTTTCCAGCTTGAGCTTTAAGCCGGAGCGGATGTTATCGTTGCGGGTCACGGCTTCCTCGCACTCTTTCAGGTGCTCGGCAGCAGCGTCCCGTTCCTCGGTCAGTTTTTGTGCCACATCACCCGCGGCGGCTTCCTGGTTTTTCAGGCCGTTCAGCTGGGCGCGGGCCGCTTCCACGGCGGATTGCAGCCCCGCACCCCGCACCTGCAGGGCAGTGGCATTCTGCTGCATGCGGGCCATGGCGGCGCTCACGATCTCCCGCCGCTCACCGCTTTGCAGCGCCTGCTGTTCCAGCGTGTTCAGCTGCTGGCGCAGCTTGTCCGCCTCGGCATCCAGATTTTGCAGCACGGTTTGCAGCTGGGTGATTTCCGCTTTGTGCTCGTCCGCTTCCTGCGCAATCCCCTTTGCGCCTTCCCCGGCGCGGGTCAGCTCATCGCTGGCGCTGCGGATCTGCTCGTTCGCGTGTTCGGTTTCGTTCTGCAAAACTGCCAGCTGGCTTTCGCTCCCGGCGTTCTGCTCGGTAATGGTGCGGATCTCAGCGTTCGCTTCCTCCACCTGCAGCATCAGCTGCTGGGCTTCGGCGCGCAGGGCTTCGGTGCGGGTGTCAAATTCATCCAGCTGGCGGGAAATGCGTGCATAGTCGCTTTCCGCCGCCTCATACTTGCGCTGCTGGTCCCGCACCGTATCCTGTGCGCGGCGGATTGAATCCACCCACAGGGTAATTTCCAGCCCCTTGCGGGTCTCGGAATATGCCAGGAACTGCTCCGCCTTTTCGCTGTCGCGTTTCAGGGGTCCAACCCGCTTTTCCAGCTCCCCCAGAATATCCCGCAGGCGTTCCAGATTGCCCTCCGCCGCGGCCAGGCGGCGTTCGGCTTCATTTTTGCGGTAGCGGTATTTGGCAATGCCAGATGCTTCCTCAAAAATCTCGCGCCGCTCGGTGGATTTTGCACCAACGATCTCCGCAATGCGCCCCTGACCCACAATGGCGTAGCCATCGCGCCCAAGGCCGGTATCCAGCAGCAGCTCGTACACATCTTTTAAGCGCACGCTCTGGCCGTTGATGGTATACTCGCTCTCCCCGCTGCGGTAATAGCGGCGGCCAATGGTTACTTCGTCCGCGTCCATTTCCAGCCCATGATCGGAGTTATCAATGGTCAGCGATACCGCCGCATAGCCCATTGCGCCGCGGGTCTGGGTGCCGCCAAAAATAACGTCCTCCATCTTGCCCGCACCGCGCAGCTGTTTGGAGCTGGTTTCGCCCAGAACCCACCGGATGGAATCCGAAATGTTGCTTTTGCCGGAGCCGTTCGGCCCCACAACACCGGTAATGCCTTCGCCAATGGTGATCCGCGTTTTATCCGGGAAGGACTTGAAGCCCTGTATCTCAAGTTCTTTTAAGCGCATAGATGCCCCTTTTTATGCCTGCTGTTCCAGCTTGGTCAGCGCCGCTTTGGCAGCCTGCTGTTCCGCAGCCTTTTTGCTGCGGCCTTCGCCCACAGCCAACGCCTTGCCGTTCAGCGCCACAGTAACCTGGAACCGCTTATCATGCGCCGGGCCGGATTCCCCTGTCACGGTGTAGGTCAGGCGGTCGTCCGGGTGTTTCTGCACCACTTCCTGCAGGGCGGTCTTGTGGTCATCCTCGGCGGTTTTGCCCTCCGTGATGAACGGCAGGATAAAGTTGCGGGCGGTCTCAATGCCGCCGTCCAGGAACAAAGCGGCAATGGTGGCTTCAAACGCATCCGAAACCACGCTGGGGCGGCAGCGCCCGCCGCCCAGCTCCTCGCCGCGGCCCAGCCGCAGGTAAGAGCCCAGGTCGATCTCCTGCGCAAACTGGAACAGCGCGTCCTCGCTGACCAGCGAAGCGCGCATGCGGGACAGTTCGCCCTCCGGGCGGGTGGAATGGTGGAACAGATAGTTTGCCACCACAACGGACAGCACACTGTCGCCCAAAAATTCCAGCCGCTCGTTATACAGCGTAGGGGTTTTGCTCTCGTTGGCGTAAGAGCTGTGGGTCAGCGCCGTGATGAGCAGTTCTTTATTCTTAAAATGGTAATGCAGCTTTTCTTCCAATTCCTCAGGGGTACGCGTGGTCATAAGATTGCCTTACCTTTCGTTCTCTCTGTTTTGCGATTGTATATCGGGATATTTTGCAGGCCGGGCGGGCAATGCCCGCCCCTGCAATGGGCTTTGGTTTTGCGGCTATCCCGTAGGGGCGCACATTGTGCGCCCGCCGCCTATATTTTGGTACCGGCCATTTCCAATGGGCGGGCATAACATTTCAATTTTCGCACGATATGCCGTTTTATTCCGCGTCTGTCTTTTCTGCTGCGGCCTTGGCGGCTACTTCGGCCAGGGCGCTCTGCATGGTGCCGCACAGGTCATTGGCAACGCACAGCTTTGCCTGGCGGATGGCGTTCTTGATGCCCTTGGCCTTGCTGGAACCGTGTGCCTTGATGACCGGCTTTGCCGCGCCCAGCAGCGGTGCGCCGCCGATCTCCTCAGAGTCCATCATGTGCTTCAGATTGCGCAGCCCGCCTTTTACGCCAAGGTAGCACAGCTTGGTCACAATGCTCTGCATAAAGATATCTTTCAGCATGCCCAGCAAAGTACCTGCCACACCCTCGGTCAGCTTCAGCACCACATTGCCCACAAAGCCGTCGCAGACGATAACGTCCACCTCACCAGCCATAATATCACGCGGCTCAATGTTGCCCACAAAGCGGATGGCCGGGTTTGCTTTCAGCAGGCCGTGGGCTTCGCGGTACATCGGGGTGCCCTTGGTGTCCTCGGCGCCGTTGTTCACCAGCGCGACGGCGGGGTCCTTGCGGCCCATGACCTTATTCATGTACACGCTGCCCATGGTGCCAAAGGCATTCAGCATCTCGGCACGGCATTCGGCGTTTGCGCCGCAGTCCAGCAGCAAAAACGGCTGCTTTTTGCCCGGCATGCAGGTAGCCAGCGCCGGGCGCTTGACCCCCTTGACGGTGCGCACGATCAAACTGGTGCCCACATGCAGCGCGCCGGTGGAACCGGCGGAAACAAAGGCATCCGCCTCGCCGTTTTTCAGCATCGTCAGGCCTTTGACCAGGCTGGAATCCGTTTTGTGGCGCACGGCCTTGACCGGGTCATCGTGCATATCCACATCCTCGGTGCAGTGAATCAGCTCAAAGGGGGTCAGGTCCACGCCAAGCTCCTGGGCAGCGGCCTTGATCTTGGCTTCATCACCCAGCAGGGCCAGGGTCATGCCATCACCAAACTCTTTTACCGCATCGGCTGCGCCCTGTACGGTCGATTTCGGGGCGTTATCGCCACCCATTGCGTCCAGTAAAATTTTCATAATCCACCTCAGTGTTCCGCTTCGGCTGCCCATGCCCGCATGGCGGCCTGTGCAGCATCAGAAAGTGCCATATACCGTTCGCGCTTATCCCGGATGGTGTCAATCTCCTCGGTGCGCGGCAGAATGCCCATGTTGGCACCCATGGGCTGGAAGTCCTTGTTGGGGGTGGTGATATAATCGATCAGTGCGCCACACATCGTTGTGGTCGGCGGGGGCGGCAGCTCTCTGCCCTGCAAACGGGCGTACAAATTGCGCGCTGCCAGCAGGCCGGAAGCCGCGCTTTCCATATAGCCCTCAAACCCGGTGATCTGCCCGGCAAAAAACACGTTGGGGTGCTCTTTCAGGTAGAGCCCCTTGGTCAGCACCGCCGGGCTTTCCAAAAAGGTATTGCGGTGCATCACGCCATAGCGGATGAACTCTGCATGTTCCAGGCCGGGAATCATCGAAAAAACGCGCTTCTGCTCGCCCCATTTCAAATTGGTCTGGAAACCAACGATATTGTACAGCGTGCGGGCGGTGTTTTCGGCGCGCAGCTGTACGTTGGCCCAGGGGCGGTGGCCGGTGCGCGGGTCCCGCAGGCCCACCGGGCGCAGCGGGCCATAGCGCATGGTATCCGCCCCGCGGCCCGCCATCACCTCAATAGGCATACAGCCTTCGTACACCGTCAGCTCCCCATCAAAGTCATGCAGAGGGGCGCGTTCCGCGTTCAACAATTCGTTATAAAATGCTTCATATTCCAATTTGTTGAATGGGCAGTTCAGGTAATCGGCTTCACCGCGCCCGTAGCGGGACGCCGCAAAGATCTTTTCCATATCCAGGCTTTCGGCGCTCACAATGGGAGCCACGGCGTCAAAAAAGCTCAGCCGATGGCTGCCGGTCAGCGCGGCAATCTGCTCCGCCAACGCACCCTCGGTCAGCGGGCCGGAAGCCACCAGCACCGGAACGCTTTCGTCCAGCGCGGTCACTTCCTCGCGGTGAACGGTAATGCCCGAGTTCTTTTCCACCATTTCCGTCACGGCGGTGGAAAACACATCACGGTCCACCGCCAGTGCACCGCCAGCCGCCACGCGGGCGGTCTCGGCAGCATCCAGCAGGTGGGACCCCATCATGCGCATTTCAATTTTCAGCAGGCCGGAAGCCGAATCCGGCCGTTCCGCCTTGAGGGAGTTGGAGCAGATCAGCTCCGCAAAGCCTGCACTTTTGTGCGCAGGCGAAAACTTGACCGGCTTTTGCTCGTACAGGTCCACCTGCACGCCGTGGTCCGCCAGCCAGAGGGCGGCTTCACACCCGGCCAGCCCGGCACCGATGATTTTGATTTGCATGCGTTATTTCTCCGCGTTTGTCTTTTCGATATTCTTCACAAACCCGCAGCCCTCTTTGGCGCAGTACAGCTGGCCGCGGCGCTTGAACAGCGTTTTGCCGCAGTGGGGGCAGGTTTCCGGCACGGGTTCATCCCATGTCATAAAGTTGCAGGTGGGGTAGTTGCTGCAGCCGTAATACACGCGGCCCTTGGCGCTTTTGCGCAGCAGCATATGGCCGCCGCACAGCGGGCACAGGCCGCCGGTATCCTTTACAATGGGGTGGGCGTTGCGGCACTCCGGAAAGCCGGAACACGCCACAAACTTGCCGTACCGCCCGCTTTTGATCACCATGGGGCGGCCGCATTTTTCGCAGATCTCGTCGGTGGGGATATCCTCCACTTTGATCTTTTTGCCCTCCATGTTCTTTTCGGCGGCTTCCAGGCTTTTTTCAAAGCCCTGGTAGAAATCGTCCACTGTTTTGACCCAGTCCGCCTTACCGGCTTCCACAACGTCCAGCTTTTTCTCCATATCGGCACTGAATGTCGGGTCCACGATATCGGGGAACTGTTCCAGCATGACCTGGTTCACCGCGCGGCCCAGCGGGGTGGTTTTGAGCTTTTTCTGCTCCTTTTCCACATAGCCGCGGTCCACAATGGTGGTAATGATCGGCGCATAGGTGGAAGGGCGGCCAATACCGTTTTCTTCCAGCGCATGGATCAGCGTTGCTTCAGTATAGTACGGCGGCGGCTGGGTGAATTTCTGCTCCGCCGAAAGCTTGTTCAGTTTCAGGTCCTGGCTCACTTCCAGCGGGGGCAGGGCGGTTTCTTTCTTCTGCTTATCGTCGGTGGCTTCCTCATACAAAGCGGTAAAGCCGTCAAACGTTACATGGAAACCCGATGCGCGGAAGATATAATCCCCCGCCGTGATGTTGGCCGAAACGGTATCCATCAGGCAGTCTGCCATCTGGGATGCCATAAAGCGGCTCCAGATCAGGCGGTACAGCTTGGCTTCATCGCCGGAGATGCTGCCCTCCACCTGGTCCGGCGTCAGTTCCGGCATTGAGGGGCGGATGGCTTCGTGGGCATCCTGCGCCGCTGTGGCGGAGCGGGATTTCCAAACGCGCTTTTTGTTGCAGACGTAATTTTCGCCCCAGGTCTTGCCGATAAAGGTCTTAGCGGCTGCGGCGGCTTCGTCCGCAATGCGCAGACTGTCGGTACGCATATAGGTGATCAGACCGATCTGGCCATAGCCGTGCACCTCCATACCTTCATACAGGCGCTGGGCGGCACGCATGGTGCGGGTGGCCGAAAACCCCAGTGCGCGGCTGGCATCCTGCTGCAGGGTGGAGGTGATGAACGGTGGCTGCGGCTGGCGGCGGCGCTGGCCCTTATCCACACGGGTCACGGTGTAGGGTTTGCCGTCCAACGCGGCCAGAATGGCATCCGCCTGTTTTTTATTTTTCACCACCAGCTTGGTGCCGTCCGCCTGGGCTGTCAGCCGTGCGTTGAACGCACAGCCGCTCTGGCGGGGCTTCAGGTTGGCGTCAATGTTCCAGTATTCTTCGGGCTTAAAGTTTTCAATTTCGATCTCGCGGTCGCGGATAATGCGCACCGCCACGCTCTGCACGCGGCCAGCCGAAAGCCCACGGCGCACCTTATGCCACAAAAACGGGCTGAGCTTATAACCCACCAGGCGATCCAGCGCGCGCCGGGCCTGCTGGGCGTTGAACAGATCCATATCAATGGTGCGCGGGTGGGCCATACCCTCCTGCACGCCCTTTTTGGTGATCTCGTCAAAGGTCACGCGGTTGGGGGCGGTGGGGTCCAGCCCCAGCACATTGGCCAGATGCCAGCTGATCGCCTCGCCTTCACGGTCCGGGTCGGTTGCCAGATAGACGGTCTGTGCTTTTTTCGCTTCGGCTTTCAGGTCCTTGACCAGCGCGGTCTTGCCTTTGATGGTAATATACTTTGGGGTATAGCCATGTTCCACATCAATGCCCAGCGTGCTGGCGGGCAGGTCCCGGATATGGCCCATGCTGGCCGTTACGGTATAGCCGCGGCCCAGGTATTTGCCAATGGTCTTTGCCTTGGCCGGGGATTCCACGATCACCAGCTTGGTGCCGGGCTTTGCTTCAGTCTTTTTGGTGGTGCGCTTTGCGGCAGGTTTTTCGGCTGCGGTTTCGCCGTCCTCTGCCTTAGCTGCCTTGGTTTTGGTCGTTGTCTTTTTCGTGGTTGCCTTTTTTGCTGCCGGTTTTTTCGCTGCGGTCTTTTTTGCGGCAGTTTTTTTTGCCGGGGTTTCTTCCGGCTGCGCTGCTTGCTGGGCAGTCAGCTCCAGTTCAGTTTGCTTTGCCATATCTGTTTCTCCCAAATTGGCGTATAAGTTCTATCTTAATCGGATACTTATCGGATACTTTCCGTAATGTCACCATACATGCGGGCCATATCCGCCCGCTGCGGCTGGGGCCGCTTGCCCTTATGCCGCGGTATACCGGCCCCCGCCGTTATCCACGGCGGCGCCGGCAAATTCCAGCTCCATGAGCGCCGCCAGAACAGCCTGCACGGCAAGCCCCGTTGCGGCAGCCAAGTCATCTGCCGTCTGCGCTTTAGGGCCCAGTTCTGCCAGCACGGTGCGGGCGTTGGGGGTCAGCGCATCCAGCATAACCCCCTCCTGCACCAGCTCGGTGCCGCCGGGTGCAATGTGCAGGGTATCCAGCACATCATCCGCCGTGCACAGGGCGCGGGCGCGGCCGGTGCGCAGCAGCTCATTGGTGCCCTCGCTGGTGGGGCTGTAAATGCTGCCGGGTACCGCAAACACCGGCCTGCCGTACTCTTCGGCATGGCTCACCGTGTTCAGCGTTCCACTGCGGGTGCGGGCTTCCGCCACGCAGAGGGCCTCGCTCAAACCGGCAATCAGCCGGTTGCGGGCCAAAAAGGTCCCTGTCATTTTGCCCGTATAATCCGGCGGGTATTCGCTCAGCACGGCACCTCCCAGAGCTTCCAGCTCTGTGCGCAGGGTCACGTTCACCGCTGGGAAGGTCTTGTTGATGGCCGTGCCCAAAAAAGCAACGGTCTGCTGCCCAGCTTCCACCGCCGCGCGGTGGCCTGCGCCGTCCAGCCCTTCGGCCAGCCCGCTTACGATCACCACACCCCGCTCCGCCATTGTCAGCGAAAGATCCCGGCAGGCAGAAAGCCCATACTTTGTGGGGCGGCGGGTGCCCACCATGCCCACATACCGCCGCCCGTTCAGGCAGGCAGGGTTTCCGGTGCCGTACAGCACCAACGGCAGGTCGGGCAGGTCCCGCAGCCGCTGGGGGTAATCGGCGCTGTCCGGTGTCAGGATAAAAATATTCAAATCATCGCAGCGCTTTTTCAGCCCCGCCATCTGGGCCGGGGCCACCGCCTGCATAAATTCGCGGGCTCTTGCGCTCAGGTATTCCGGCGGGTTCCAGCCCGCTTTTACCTGGCCATACAGTTCGGCCGGGTCCGGGTATTCTTCCAGAAGTCTGCCCGCCAGGCGGTAGCCGGACCCAAGCGCTTCGGCCAGCCACAGCCAATACAGTGTACTGTCCATACCTTATTATACACCCTGTCTCTTATACACATCTCCGAGC
>ENA-OZFB01000315-OZFB01000315.1-human-gut-metagenome-genome-assembly--contig:-NODE-315-length-17697-cov-5.841118_pt1 | contig 17697 bp, 19 predicted proteins | sample MGYA00244614_ERZ653626 | MGnify/ENA primary metagenome ERZ653626 (study PRJEB26926, sample SAMN06164992) | human gut metagenome | biome: ENVO:00009003; feature: ENVO:2100002; material: ENVO:00002003...
CTACACTTATGCGATCGTCGGCAGCGTCAGATGTGTATAAGAGACAGCCTCTGTTTCTTCCGGCTCCTGCGTATCCTCCGTATCATCGTCCAGGTCATAGATATCTATATTCATTGTCTTTTTCCTTTTATCATAACTCAGCGAGAGCGTATATCCATCTTTATTCTCTGCATCATATGAATCTTCCGTCCCATAATAATCCACATTAAATCCGTTTTCCTTACATGCATTTATATAATCTGCAAACTGTGATTTCGACGTATTAAAAACGTCAATTTCAAAAGAATCTTCTGCATCCAATACAATTTCTCCGTATTTCGATTCCGGAACAGGCAACGATTTTACCAGCGTACTTGTCGGCCAATGATACTCTGTTTCTTTCGTCTTCATAGCATTACAACCACTAAGATTTCCCAAAATCATTATTCCACAACACATTACCATCATTAATCTTTTTTTCATTTCTCTTTGTCCTCCCTTTTTTGATCCTGCTTCATTTTTCTCAACACTGCTATATGATCCATATAGGTCTTTTCCACAGTGTTTTCCTCTGTCGGAACCGGTAACATCCCATTTTGCTGCACATATGAAATAAATTCCATCTGCCCGTTCAGCTGTCTGATCTGTTGCCTGAGCCCTCGGATTTTCTTTTCCAGATACCGTTTTTGTTGTTTCTCCGAAAGTGTCAGAAGATACTTGATTTCCTTCAGATCAAGCCCCATTGCCCGATACACCAGAATCTCCCAGAGACGTTCCAGTGCAGCATCATCATACAGTCGATAATTGTCTTTCGACCGCTGGGCAGGCAATAGTCCTTCATCATCATAAAACTGCAAAGTTCTCTTGCTCACTCCTGCCAGCCGGCTCACTTCGTTTACTTTTTTCATTACGGCCTTTACCTTTCCCCGTACTTTTCAGCATAAACTATCACGCATACGTGACCGCAATACTGATTTCCAGAAATGCCATTTCTTGGTTGCATAAAGACCTTTGAAAATTTTGCGAGGTAATATTTCCAGAAATAAAAAAGCTCTGGAAAACATCTGTTTCCCAGAACTTTTTATCCTTTATTATTCATTTTTCTTACAAACCTGCCGGATCAGCTGAATCAGTGCCACCACTGCCAATGCTATATGCCCATAATCATCACAAGAAAACCCGTCTTTCTTCTTAAAAGCCCAGATTTTCATCCACCAGAATAATCTGAAACCGTCCTTTGACCCTGCTGAATCGGGTTGTCAGAATCTGACAGCAGATGCACTGTGGACTTTTACAGTCATAACAGCTTCCGTTTTTGGAACATGGTGTGTCAATGCCAAATCGCTGTGCATTAATCGGTGCCGCCTCATTCCGCGCACGGTGCAGGGCGTCTTCCTCGGATTTTACGACTTTGTTCATACCCACAATCAGCAGAACATGCTTTGGTCCATAGGCATACGCAGCCACACGATTGGCATTTCCGTCAATATTGATAAACACGCCATCCTCGCTCATGGCATTGACACTGCCCAAAAAATAATCCGAGCTGAATGCTTTCCGCGCAATCTCCTCTTTTTCCTCCGGGGTTTTTACTTTATCCCGGTCATAAAATTCATACTCACCGTTGGAAATGGCATCGTAGAGACCACACTCCTTTACAGAAGTTGCACCGCCCATGTTGATACTGCTGCCCTTCGGGATCAATTCGAGTGCTTTCTTTACAGCCTCTTCTTTTGTCTCTACATAATATGCTTCCATGTTGCGGGAGTTAAGTGCCTCCACAACACGCGCTCCCAGCTTCTCATTTCTCATTTTCCTTACGTCCATTGTGTAAACCTCTTTTCCAAATAGCTACGCTATGATTTCATACTGCATCAGCTCATATTTGAGTCTGCTTCCCTCCATAATTTCCGGTGGAAGCAGTGCCCGTGCCACAAGTTTCAGATCATCACTTTCGATATCTGTCCTCTTTAAATTTGCATAATCGCCGTCAATACTGACAACTTCATAATACCATGTTTCCATATGTCACCTCCATTTTTAATCTCACAGGCTGCTTAACGGTGCTACATGAATATGATGTTTTACATATTTGTTGATCCCCTGTACCAGTCCGTCCGCAAGTTTTTGCAATTTCCTGTCACTATGATCCGAATACTGGTTGCCCAGTTCAATATCAACGGAAGGAATTGTACTGTACGAAGTCTGCGTCAGATCAATCTCCGTAGCACCGGTCCCGTTTATTTTAATCTTTTGGGAACGCAGCCCCTTGATCAGTGATTTTCCCAATGCGTCATGTTCTTCCCAGTAAGATGCAACCGGACGCATTTTTTTGAGTTTTTCGGGAACAGAAGCATAAAAGCATCCTTTGTCGTAAGAAAGTCCATCGCTGTCCCAATGCAGCGCAATATGACAATCCGCTACATTGTTACATATGACGGTACGTGCCACGTTATCCAACTGTACATCCTTTCCATCCCGGACCATGAGCACATCATACCCCTCTGCCAGCAGTTTCTTTTTCAGAATCCGTGCCATACGAAGCGTCACATCACGTTCTGCCGTTCCGTCCCGAAATGCCATTCCATCTGAAACCGCCACTGCTTTCACAGAGCCTGCCGCTGTCGTTCCTCCGGTCACCTTTGCAGAGCCATCCGGATGACACAGCGTTTTGACCGATGAACCGCCTTTCGTTCCATGTCCCGCATTGACTGCAATCACAATGTCCTTCCGGTTCTTTTTCGCCTTGTACATAACGGCATAGCCCGATGTAATTCTGGCATGATCCGCATATTTCCAGGAAGAGTCCAGATAAATTTTCTCCTTCCCCTTCGCATATCCGCATATCGGGAAACTGATGACCATCAAAAATACAATTAGAAATACTATCCCCTTTTTCATATACACTCCTCTTTCTAAACATTCGACAGTTTTTATCCCCCTGTAGGAGCAAAATATCTTTTCACTGTCTTTACTCTACCTCATTTTTTATGGTAACACAAGATAAAATCCCCGTGTCGTTGCATTTCGGTGCCTTTAAGAGTATCATTACCATGATACGAATTTTAGGAGGATAAATTTATGAAATTAAAAACAAGACAAATCACCGTTACAGCAATTTTACTCGCAATCTGCATTGTCAGCCAGTTTTTCAAAAATGTGAGTGTATACTTTACAGGTCCGATCATCAACGCTGCCCTGATTCTGACCACTGTCTATGCCGGGCTGGCATGCGGCATTATCTTAAGTGTAATTACTCCCATCACATCCTTTTTCATCACCGGAAGCCCGATTATGGCAGCCATTCCGGCAATGTTTCCATGCATTATAATCGGAAATGCAATTCTCGTCCTTGCTGTTGCCCTGCTCCGCAAAAAATTCGGGGAAAAAGCAGGACTTCCGGTATCTGTTGTGATCGGTGCTGTATTAAAGGCTCTGTTTATGGGAATTCTTATTTCTCTTATTATCTTACCAAATATGTTGCCTGTGAAAATGCAGCCAATGTTACATGTTCTGCAGCTGCAGTTTTCTGTCACGCAGCTGATTACTGCCCTGATCGGCGGGGTGTATACAATCATTATTCTTGCAATATTGCAAAATACCACTCTCGGTGAGCAACTGTAAAAACATGAATGGATGCCATATAAAAAGAGAACCCCCCGGTAGCCGCCGCTACTGAGGGGTCGTTTTGTGCGCATCACTTTCAGCCACACATTTATAAAATTTTATTCCATATTTTTAAGTGCCTGATCCATCGGAATCTTCTTGATTCTCTGGAAATCAAATACCATAACAATCAGATATCCGATCAGCACAAATCCAAACATTTTTGCATAACCAATCGGTGTTACGCGAAAAGCGAACCAGCCGCTGTAGGAAAAGAGCATCATCCGCCATGCCGCGGCCATAACAAGTGTTCCAAGAATCACACTGATGAGATCCGCGATTACAACCACAATACTCGTCGAAAGCAGATACAGACTCGCGATCTCTTTGTTTTCGTATCCAAGGATTTTTGTCATGGAAATCGCATTTTCATTCTTCTCAATAATCAGTTTCGTCAGAAGATAGATCATAACCGCAGCCAGAAGAATACAAAGAATCTGGAAATAATTCATGTACGATCCCATCGAATGGTCAAGCTGATCTGCCATCTTTGTAATATCTCTTATCGTAATGGTCGTTGCAATATTTTCCTCATCAATATCTGTAATCCTGCTGTCGGATAAAAATCCACTGAATTCATTTTCCTTTAAGTCAAATACTTTTCCGTAATTGTCAATCGACATAAAGAGCGCAAGACTTTGGGACTTGTCATAAAATCCCGCAACTTTAAACTTGTAAGATTTGTTTTCATACTTTTCATCCAGCGATACGGTATCGCCAACGGTAAGTCCATACTTGTCAGCAAACGAAGTGGAAATATAAACTTCATTTTTCTTGAGCGAACTTAACTTTTTGATCTTTACATAGTTGCTGTTGTCCGCGATTCCATATACCGAGATCTCCTCATCAAGCACATCACTCTTTTTTACGAGTGAGGTCATGTCAAACTTCTCCGCATCTTTATTTTCTGTCGTAATCAGTTTATTATCGTCATCCTCATAGGATTTGAGCACATACTGGTATTTTGCAAACATCATGCCATCCGTATTGCTCTTGTAATAATCGAGCGTATCCGGCATACCGACCGCCATCGCAAGCATGATCATGATAAAGAAAATACCGACAAACAAGATCAGATAGTTTGCAACATTCTGGAACATGATACGCAGACGGAAACGGCTTAAAAAGCTCCATCTCGGCAGATGCATGGCTTTTTTGTTCTTTGCCTTTTTTAAATCATGACGTAAAAACTGCAGTGGTGTATGCTGCATCATGCGCACGATCACAATCAGGTTGACAACCAGCATCAGAATCACCGGAACCACCGTGGTCTTAAAGAATGCATCCGGATTCCAGATCGTGTAATACGTTGGCAGACTGTAACTGTTGTAATACATCGACACAACAATATTTTTAAACACCGTATAGCCGAGTATATTTCCGACAATCGCAGCCAGCAGTGTTACAATAACCGGCATGGACAGATAGTGCTGCACCAGCTCTCTTTTCGTGTAACCGGACGCGCGCAGTGTTCCGATCGCGGAGGACTCTTTTGCAATCGTATTGCTGATCGTCACGGCAAAGATAAATGCGATGATTACCACAAGGATATCCAGCAGCACACCGCCCATGGCTTTGTCCGATCCCATATCATCGGTTGCAAAATTGATCGCCGGATTTCCGTATTTCGGTGTGTAATCTTCGAGCTCATTGTCCGCAACAACCACCTGTGTGAGCAATGCACGCATAAAATTATCAGAGCGTGTTTTTTCCCCGGCCTCATCCGCAGGCTCCGTTTCATATTTCCATGCATAAGTATAGTGAATACTCTTGTGCAGCCGGTCGAAACCGTCCTGTGTCACCATTGCCACATCAAATTTCAGTGCATCAAACATCAGATCGGTGGTCTTTTCGTGTAAGGTGGAGTAATTGACATACGCAAGCAGTCCCACAACTTTATAAGTCTCTCCGGAAACTGTGACGGTATCTCCCACCTTTATTCCGACGTTGTCGGCGTGCATACGGTCAATGGCAATTTCATCCGCCTTCTGTGGAAAACTTCCCTGCAGCATACATGCCAGGTTGATATCCTTTGTCTTTGCAAATACGCGGATCGTTCCATCCTTTTTCCCGTCGTTATTATAATCTTCTTCCTCATTTCGGAAAAAGTTTTCATACAATGTTGTCTTTGTTGCCTTAAAATCCGCTTTTTCACCTGTCTCAATTGCCGAAAGCAAGGTGGCATCTGCCTGTTTTTTTAGCTCAAAATGACCGTCTTCCTGTTTGTATTTTGTCACGCCTTCGTTTGCCGAAGTAATCATACTCTCGTTTGCCACATACATACCGGACACAAAGCCGATCGTGAGCACAAGAAACAGAAATACAACCAGATATTTTTTCCAGTCCCCGATCAGTTCTTTCGGTATTCTCCTGATCAGGGGATTTTTGATTTTTTTCATAACAGCCCCCTTACCATTCCAGATCTTCCGCGGATACCTTGTTTGTATTGATGTCGTTGTGGCGCACCGCACCGTCACGGAGCTTGATCACATGGTCTGCCATATTTTTGATCGCCTCGTTATGTGTAACCATAATGATGGTATTTCCGTATTTTTTGTTGACCTCCTCAATCAGCTTTAAGATCTCCTTGGAGGTATTGTAGTCAAGCGCTCCCGTCGGCTCATCGCAGAGCAGAATATCCGGATTTTTTACAATTGCACGGCCGATGGAAACACGCTGCTGCTGGCCTCCGGACAACTGGTTCGGCAGTTTGTAGCGGTGCTCGTAAAGTCCGAGCGTATGTAACAGATCGTCAATATCAAGGGCGTTATCCGACAGATATGCCCCCACTTCAATATTTTCTTTTACATTTAAATTGCCGATCAGATTATACATCTGGAATACATAGCCGAGATGTTTTCTGCGGTACTGTGTGAGCTTTTTCTCACTCATATCCTCTAACTTATCGCCGTTGATATTGATGTAACCGGAATCGGCGTTATCAATGCCTCCGATGATATTGAGCAGTGTGGATTTTCCGGAACCGGATGGTCCTAACAGCACACAGAACTCCCCTTTTGCAACGGAGAAATTCATGCCGCGGAGTACTTCCTGACGCGTCTGTCCGCTTCCGAATCCTTTCTTTAAATCTACAATTTCCAAAAACTTCTTTTCTTCTTCTGACATAGAAACTCCCTTTCTTTTTGGTTTTACTTTTCATACTAATATTAGTTTCATCTAACCTCTGGTTCTTTTTTTAGGTCTCCCGCAAAAAGCGAAAGACCTGTGCTTCTTTTCTAAACCTTTTGTCCAAACGCGGACGATCTGTGCTTCTTTTCCCGACCTTCCGTCAAAACATGCGGACAGCCTACGGTCTGATGAGTCCGTACCAGCCTGCCAGCAGATATTTTACACCTTTTTCCGCAAACCGCAGTGCTTCTTCCTCATCATCAATGTGCGTTACCATAAATATAAACATATCGATCTGTGAATGAGACATCCAGTGTACAACGCTTTGTTCCACCATCGGCACATGGTAAGCTTTGCACATCGCTTCACAGATAAATGCATTGTGCTCATCCATCTGGTCGACCAACCGGTCCGGCATACGTTCCATGCTTGATCCCTGCGCTTTTGTCAGCACTAAAAGCACTTCATCCCGGTAGGTGTACAGTTCATGGACAACCTGTGCGACTGCTTCAAAATCGCTGCTGTCATCATGCTCTTTTGCCTTGCCGCTCTCCATCTCCCTGACTTCAAAAGAAAAATGCTCCCGCAGAATTTCATTGAGCCGATCCATAAAATTTCCTACCACCTCACAGAACAGATCGTCCTTGTCCTGAAAGAAAAAATACAGTGCCCCTGTGGTCACACCCGCCTTCTGGCAGATTCCGCGGAGAGACGCCCCCACAAACCCTTTTTCCATAAATTCTTTTTTGGCACATTGGATCAGGTGTATCTTCGTCTCGCTGTCATGTATTTTTTTTCCTGCCATGGTACGCTCCCTGTAAATAAAAATGCAACATAACGTTGTTATGTTAGATAACACCGTTATGTTACATCATTCCCATGTCTATGTCAATAGAAAAACTTATGCATTTTTCTGTTTGTGTTTATCATAAGCTGCAAACATGCCGGCAAGCAGTGTTCCGGAAATAGAATGCCAGGTGCAGGAAACTGCGCAGATGATCGCAGACTCCGGTGTTGCGGAAAACTGTGCGGTCGTTGTGGCAAGGTTTGTTGCCAGTCCCGCATTCTGCATGCCAACTTCGATGGCAATGGTTCTCTTTTTGGCGGTATTCATGCCAACAAGTTTTCCTGCTCCATAACCAAGCAGATAACCAAGTCCATTGTGAAGAAAAACAGCTACAAAGATTACAGCTCCGGACTGGAAGAACTTCGCGCCCTGGGAAGATACCACACCACCGACAACACACGCCAGCCCCAGTACTGCCACACCCGGCATAATTTTCTGTAACTCACTGAACATTTTCTTTTTTCCCAGCAGATAGTTTAAAAGGAAGCCCAGTGCTACCGGAAGAATAACCGTTTCCACAATGGAAACAAGCATTGGCAGTGCCTTGATGGAAATATTGGTTCCGCTTGCCAGAAGAGAAACCATAAGTGGTGTCATGATCGGGGAAAGAATCGTGGATACGGTTGTCATTCCCACGGAAAATGCCACATCTCCACCACAGAGATACGACATGATATTGGATGACACGCCACCCGGACAACAACCTACCAGAATGAGTCCCAGTGCAATGCCGGCAGGAAGATGCAGCACTTTCGTCAGTGCGAATGCCAGAAACGGCATAATCAGATACTGTGCCAGTGCACCAACACAGATATCGAATGGTCTCTGTGCCAGAATCTTAAAATCCTGCGTTGTCAGTGTCAGACCCATACTAAACATAATAATACCGATGATGATCGACTGACTTGTAAACTTATTGGAAACCGGATCGGTAAATAACTGATGGTTTACCCATCCCATCATTCCCGGAACGATAAATGTTACTACCGCAATTGCAATTACCACAATTGATGTGTAGTCCGATAACCATTTGCTGAGTTTTTGTAGTGCTTTCATAAACTTTTCCTCCTTGGTCTGTTCACTGAAAAACGAATTCAGACATTAAAAAAGCCCCTTCCCAGATACTACTCTGGAAAGGGACGAATAAAATCCGCGTTACCACCCTGATTCCACAGAAAAACTCTGTGACACTTCACATACCAACATATGCTATCCCATAACGGAGGAAACCGGCGAAGTTTACTCACAGTTGTCTGCTTTCAGCCCGCTTCTTAGAGAGGATCACCCATATCCGGCTACTACCTGTTCGCACCACCCACAGGCTCTCTGAAAATAACGATAAGATACGATGCTGTTCTCGTCAACGAATTTCGGTGAACAATATTTTCTTTTCGATGATTATTATATTCCCCTGTACAGATATGTCAAGGAAAAATTTTTCCACCAACGCTTTTCTGATTGACCTCTCCGTTTGCTCTTATGGGACATACATTACATCTTTTTCTCTATATGTCCCCACAACTTTCCATCAGTCTTTTTCAAAATGCTGATAATCCTTCGAATGTGTCCAATCGCCGCCCCAGGTAAATCCATATCTGGTAAAAAGCTTGTAACACAGATCATCGTGATCGATCTTGTGCGGAAAATCCCCACTCCGGTCAACATACGCTTTTGCATTTGCAGGCTCAATCGACAGCTTTCCGTTGACGGTTTTTACATAGGGGTTATAAAGTGTATTGATGTCAACTGCCATGCCCAGACCGTGTTTTGAGATTGTTGTCGTGTGGGAAATGAAACGGAAATTAAACGCAGAGGAATTGTTATCGCTCATGGATGCCTCATCATCCGCATCGTATTCATCCACCAGCCGGACTTTTTCAATGGGATATTCTGCCTCATACAACTGCCTGAAAATGGCAAGGACATCCTCTGCAATGGCTTTATTTACCACAAGTTCTCCCTCTTTTGTCTGACCGTCAAACCCCATGTGGAGCACATGAAGATAGCGGAGATCTTCCCGCGGTACGGTACAATCTGCCTTGTATGATTTTCCCTGCATCTTCTCAAAAATATCGTCCGGAATCTTGGAAATATAGAACGCTTCCTCTGTGATACTTTTCCCGGTACGGTCCGCATTTTCAACACTTTGTTCTTTCTGCGTATGATCCGGTTCGTTCATGTTTTGTTTTTTTTCACTCAGTTCTGTCCCTGAAGTCCTGTGATCCTGTTCTTTTTCACTGTTCTCCTGATCCGCAACCTCAGACTTTTTTGTGTTTGATTTTTCCGGATGCCGGATCAGACGGCTTCCGGTTACGACTGCGGCAGCTGCAAGTAACACGGCCGCAGAGATGATCATTCCTTTTTGTTTTTTCACCAGTTTCTCCTTACTGACACGTTTCCCTTTTCTGTAAACATAAAAATTCATCCGCTTCAACATGATAACACCGCTAAGCCTACGCTATCGAAAAAAGTGTCATGTGAAAGCCCGAAGGCCGCATTTCTGCACGGATGAATTGTGTATATTTTAGCACTGATTTTTGGGATTTGCTATATTTTCATAACAAAAAATGCATTTTTCTTTTAATGCACCCTCGAAAAATAATCCATCAGAATTCCCTTAATATGATTATACCTTCTGGCATAAGAATTCTCCACCCGTATAATCTCCATATTGTGTGCCTGACAGATGGCATTTTTCTTCCGGTCGCGCTCCTGCACCACCGCATCCTCAAAATGCTCTTTCCCGTCAAGTTCGATTGCCAGAACCGGAAGTTCCTTTTTTCCCTGTTTTTCGTACACAACAAAATCAAAGCGCCCCATATAAAACAGATCATCATATGTCATGTTGTCCTGAAACACCTGCGATATGGCAACTTCTTTGTGGATCACATACTTACTCTGGGAAAGCCAGATATTTTCGAGCGCATGCGTCAGGTTTTCGAGAAACGCATTTTCGGTAGCGGTAGAAAACGGCTGGATGCCAAGTGCACGGGAACTGATATGTTTTTCCGTGATCTCTGACTTCCCGTTGGTTTTGATGTACTGCGCAAGTTCATAAAGATCATCGTCTGCCTGTCCTGCATGCAGACGCTCCAGTTCTTTGCTGTCTGCGAGCAGAACAAGTTTGTCTTTCGCCCGTGAGGTTGCAACATTGATCAGTTCCTTATTGTTTTTCAGCCACTGATAGGTACCGGCATTGGTGCGGTCGGACAGTGCCGTGGAAAAAAGCACCACATCCTTTTCATCTCCCTGAAAAGCATGCACCGTTCCACAGACTAAATTTTCGAGGTGGTTTTCTTTGATCGCCTGCTCGATCAGTGCCCGCTGGTTTACAAACGGTGTGATCACCGCGATACTTTTGTCCGTGTTCTGCTTCGCGTATGCAATGACCTCGTCTGCTTCCGCCGGAGATGTATTTTTGATCTCGGCACGGTCACTTTTTACATCTACATAGACAAGTGGCTCCGGCTCTTTGCTTTTTGAACAGATCTGCAGTTTGGAATTGTAATATTTTTTATTGTTAAATCCAATAATTTCTCTGTTGCAGCGGTAATGGCTGCGCAAAAGCACTTCATCACTCACCGCATCACATGCCAGATACGTTTTGTAAATCGAATTCTTTCTGTAATCATATTCCTCTGCCACATGATACCGCCGTCGCAGCTTGCGGTTGATCAGTTCTCCGAGCAGAATAACCGGATTCAGCTGCTGCGGATCTCCCACAAGCATCAGTTTCTCTCCACGGATAATCGGGACAAGAGAGATCGCAACATTGCACTGGCTGGCCTCGTCCATAATGGTCATGTCAAACAGCGGCTCTGGTTCCCCAATCTTATGTGCCGATATGCAGGTAGTGATAATGATTGGAAAAACACGCTGCAGCTTTTTTACATTTTCGGATTTCTGCATGTATTTGTTGAATGCCCGCGCCTGTGTCTCTGGATTTTCTCCGGAATCTAAAATCTCCCGCAGTTCCTGATATTTGGGTTCTTCGAGTGTCTTGATATAACGCGCAGACGTATAAAATAAATACTGATAAAATTCTTCTTCGTTGCGGTCGAGAAGCTGCAGGGCATCCGAATCAGAAATTTCGCCAATCTGATGGATTCTCTGATCGAGCTTCTGCATCTGGTATCCCTGCAGATCCATCTGAAACGGGAGCAGATTCATGGCATTTTTAATATGTTCCTGGTATTCCATCAGATGCGAAAGTGTCTCTTTCCGCTCCTTTAAATCCAGAATTTCCTCATACTCTTTCAGTCTCGCAGAAAGACGTTTTGCACGGTCAACCCGGTCATCCTTGCGCTTATCGAGCGTGGACGTAAATATTTTTACGGTCTGCACCTGATTTCGCAGGCGGTTGATGTAGCTGATTGCAGCTTTAACTTTGTCTATATTCCCAAGCCGCAGTACCGGAAACGGAATGGTCTGTCCATGGTACTCAAGATGTGTCAGTTTTTCAAATACATTGTCGATTGGAACGTTATTGTAGGACGCAAATAAAACGGTCGTATTGTTAAAAAACGCCGTTACTATTGTGTTAATAATCGTATTTGTTTTTCCCGTGCCCGGTGGCCCCTGTATGTAGGCAAGCGGATATTTCATGGCGTTGTTGATCGCCAGCAGCTGATCCAGATTGATGTTCTGATTGATCAGTGCAATCGGATACGCCTTGGTGCGGCGCGGCCGTTCTAGCAATTCCCCGAAGAAGGCTTTGACTGGATAAGTAACCTGCTGCCTTTCAAACATATCAAGTATGGCTTTGTACTCGTCATGCAGATTCAGCACTACATCCATCCCAAGCCCCAGCACATACGGCATATCATCTACGACCGGCTTTTGCCCGCCATGACCGGTAATCGCATCTTTGATTTTTTCCAGATTGTTTTCAAAATCTTCCAGCAGTTCGTACTCGTCCGCATCCAGAAATTTACGCGCATTTTCTGTCTGTCCGTCAATGCCAAACTGTGTGCAGACTGTGATATCTTCATCCGGCTGAAACACTCTGTTTTTCACATCAAGGTTCAGGTTCCGGTATGCCAGAACATATAGCCCCTTCGCCGTGTGAATACTCAATACATTGAGTGCCAGTTTCTTAATTCTTAAATTGGTGCTCTTTTTCTTTTCGTGAGACAGGGAATACTGGAAATTTGACACGACCTCCTGAAACTGCTGATCGTTAAGTGCATACCGTCCGTTTTTCACACGATCCCCATCGATATAATGGATCAGATCATAATCGGTGATGTAAGGTGTCGTATCCATGCGGTTACACAGTTCCAGATAATTTAGTATTTTCAGATTTGCAGAGCTGGAAAAAATAGTTTTATAACGCTCCGGATGCATCTCGATATCTTCGATCAGCTGCCTGTTTTCCGGACAGTACGTTCCTTCAAGGACTTCCGTGGACAGAATGGAATCCACAAAAATTTTGTCATATTCCCCCAGTGTATACATTCCGAGGTGCAGACCATCTACTTTGAGGGTACGTTTTGCCGGATCAAGATCACGGATTCCAATCCAGTATTTTGTAATCTGATCCGCTTTGTTCCGATATTCGATTTTCAGCCACTTTCCCTCATGAATCGCCCGGAAAATGTCCCTGCAAATCTGATTCATACTATGCTCCGTCCTGTTTTACATGATATCTCTATCATTCATTATGATGTTCGGACAGAACCTTTGTCAAGCAAATCCTCAATTCCCCTTGCTGCTCAAAGGATTACTTCTTGTTTCAAAAAACTGATTGTTATCTATGCGTGCGCGGTTTTTGTCGTTGTACATACTGCTCTGCCGGATTGCGGCATTTTCTTTTTCCTGTTCCGGTGTGTTCTCCGCAAAATGTTTTGGTCCTGCGGTAACCGGATCTGCATCCGTTCCTACAAGCATCGCTGATTTATCCGTGTAATTTTTGGGTTTCATGACATACCTCCAACTTTTTTGTTAGTATGTCCGTTCTTTATCCTCTCCACTCCCGTAAGTAAAAGTTTGTAAAAACTTCCGTAACCGGTCTGTCTTCGGATTCTCGAAAAATTCTTTCGGGATTCCTTCTTCCACGATTTTTCCACCCTCAAGAAAAATCATGCGGTCTGCTACTGCCTTTGCAAACTGCATCTCATGTGTGACAATGACCATGGTTCTTCCCTCTCTGGCTAAAGCCAGCACAACATCGAGGACTTCTCTTACCATCTCCGGGTCCAGAGCCTCGGTAATCTCATCTTTAGCACCTTCATGCTTCCAAGGCTCCTCTTCTATAAGCGCATATTTCTTCGGCATAAAAGATAATGCAGCGATTGCATCACGCATTTTATCAAGCAACTTATTGGCAGCCTCTGGCGTTAGAAGTTCCGCAGAAATATAATGCACAATCTCTTTCATTTGTGCCATCGCTTGCCGAGTTACCTTTACTTCGTACTTTTTATCCATACACATTAAATCTCCGCTTTTAACTGGTTATATGCATCATCCATTTCATCCTTAGAAGAAGGTTGCCCCATACGAGTTCACCTCCTCCCGTTCCGAATGCCAAGGCTTTTGCCTTTTTTCCCTTCCGGAGTATCTCCCAAATGAAACCGGGGAGATGTTCGGGTGGATTGAAAAATTTTTATAGAAATTTTTCTGTATACAAAAAACGTCCTCGCAGGCACACACCCACAGGACGCTGTTCATATCTGATATTAAATTTTCTCCACACTCTACGAGTGCGTATAATGCACTTTCAACTGTAGCATCTGCCGCATTACTTAAAATGCGACCTATTTACCTGCCCTTTCACGCACGAAACGGTACAGTATTTTCCAAATACAAAAATATCCTTTCAACGGTTCAGAATCCATAACTCTCCCAAACACATTCAAAGGATAAAAACATGAGAAAAAACCTTTGAATACTGCGTTTTTTTATATGCAATATCCAAAGTTACTTATTTTATTCAAGTGCATTATATCCCTCTGATATAGTGCGTTATTAGTTCATTTTCTTTTTAAATGGTGAACTATACACTATATACGGAGGTGCATGACATGGCTAAATCTAAGAAAATTGATAAAGACATGGGTTTTCGCCTGAAGAAAGCCAGATTAGACCAAAAGCTGACTTATGATGAATTATCCGAAAAATCCGGTGTTTCATCAAGATATATCAAAGAGATCGAAAATCATGGTAATGTTCCAAGCCTTGAAAAACTCGGTCAGCTCATTCGAGCTTTACACATCTCTGCTGATCCGTTCTTTTATCCGGCAGCTCCAACTGATAATCTGGATTACCAAAGACTGTTGGTTTATCTTTCAGAATGTACAAACGATCAGATAACCACCATTCTTGCACTGGTAGAAGCCTATCTTCGTACATATAAGACCCATGAAACAGAATAGCAGAAAGATTTGGATTTTCTCTTGATTATTTCTGCATTTTTCTGAATAAAAACAGGGCGGTCAGCTCTCCATAGCCTTCCACCCTGTCATCTTATCTTTACTTGTATCATTTACATTGTTTGAAGCAAGAGTTCCAATGTGAAGGGTACTATCACTCATATGTTATCTCCTAAATAATTTTATATATGTCTCATCGTTGTCATTTTCCGTTTCTGTTCCAGTCAATTATAACTTTTCCAATCTTTCCAGAAACGCAACATAGAATTCTCTCTCTTTCATACAAGCCCTCTGAACTTCTATGCTTTTAGGAACATATTCCAGTGGATGGTCTAAATTATATAAAGCCTCCCGAACCAATACGCATTTAATTACCTCCTTCTGATGTTGTATCATAATACTTTCCTGAAACTGTACTCATACATATCCGAATACATGTTATCATGCGGTTGTGGCGTCAGCCTTCTATCCAATGCCTCCATATCCACCGTAAAACCACTGTCTGCCACAGAAAAAGCACCATTACTGAATTGAAACTCCGAAGTAAAGTCTGGAATCCCCAGATCACCGCTTGTCCGGTTATGTCCTATAATATTTATCAATGCATCCTTTATCCGCTCTATCTTGGCATTGTCCTTTGTTTTGTTAATCAGATTAGCAGCTTTTTCCGGCAACCCGCCAATTTTTCCGTCCGGTGTCAGATAATGGTTCTCCAGAGAAATATCTTCTCCCGTAACCCCTTTTAAGTAACGCCTGACTTCCTGCACATCCGTGGCATACTGATAGGTATTAGACGACAGATTTCCCACACTGTCAGCAATTCCTGTGTAATACTGATACATCCGGTCACTGTACTTTTCCTCTACCAGTTTCTGAACCTGCTCCCAGACTTCCTTATCTTCGATACCGCTCACTGTTACATTCCCATTGCTTTCAATCTTTATCTGCATTCCCTCCAGCTCATCACGGGAGATACCTTTGCTTTCCAGATCCTTTACAAAATCCTCGGAAAAATCATTTTTCAGTTCCGCCTTCTGCTGTGCTTTCTCAAAATCTTTCAGGTTTGCAAAAATCTTCACATACTCCGTTTCCGCATCATCCAGTGTCTTTCCTTCTGCCATGTCCTGCAACAATTCATCCACTGTGCGCCCGCCTTTGTATTGTTTTTCTTCCGGCAGACTTTCAAACTGCTTCTGGTGGAGTTTCTCCATTTCTTTTGTATAATTTTTCTCTGTATCCATCAGGACTTCATTATATTTGTCGAGGTATTCCCTCCAATTTTCATCTTTCCGGCTGTATGCACCGTGAAGGTTCCCGAATGCCTCCCTTATGGCATCGGTCTTTTCCTGTTCTTTATTTTCCGTAACCTTGAAACTGATTTTATAATAATCATGCGGAGAAACTTCTTCCCCATTTTTGTTTTCTATTTTGATACAATATTTATTGGTATTTGTATCCCAGTTCGGGATGGTCAGTGTTTTACGTCCTTCCCCGTCCCATTCTGCCTTTCCGACCTGATTGCCATATTCATCATATAAGGTGAGGTCATAATCACAGCCTTCCGGCATGTCCATGTATATTTGAACCCCAAAATAATTCTGTATGGTTCGATTAAATGGAATGGAAAAGTTGTAGAAATCCACATCCTTTTTATCACTGAGATTTCCTTTCAGACTGCTGGTTTCGTCCTTAATCAGAAAATCCAGATCCAGAAACGTACTTCCCTTCTTCTTGTCCGAAACCTCATAAGTGGTATGCTGTCTGCGATAAGTGTCATTGCTGCCAAGTGTACAGGAATCTTCCTGAAGTGTCATATTTTTCTTCAGTTTCCCTTCAAAAAATGCCACTGTTTCCTTTCCAGACATGAAAAAAATCGGTTTTTGACGAAATGCCGCCCCATATGTAGAATGATTACTGTTTATTTCCATTTCTTATCCTTCCTCCCGAAAAATATCTTACCTGTATTCTTATGCTTTCCTGTCAAAAGATGAGCCTACTGTATAACAGGATTATCTGGTAAAATAATACTGCTTTTCTCATATGCTGCCGCCGCCAACTGGCTATTTAGATATTCGTTTTGTACAGCTTTTCGTCTTGCCATCTCATCGTTGTCATTTTCCGTTTCTGTTCCAGTCAATTATAACTTTTCCAATCTTTCCAGAAACGCAACATAGAATTCTCTTTCTTTCATACAAGCCCTCTGAACTTCTATGCTTTTAGGGACATATTCCAGTGGATGGTCTAAATTATATAAAGCCTGTTTCGTTGCCTGAATTGCAGATTCTGTTGTGTTTCCCAAAATGTCGATGTTATCCACATCGCCCTCGCCCTTCATCTGCTTATTCAGCCTTTGTATCATCATCTGTGATATATGGCTCAACATTCCGTTTTTCTTTATTCCCATACCATTCGCATTTACTTCCTTCGCTGCTTCCATCCATGCATCTTTTACATCCTGCGGAGCATTCGGACCAATCATATCAAATGCTTTTTCGTTAAAATCCGTATCTTCCATATATGGATTTATACTCTCATTTTCCTGTTCAGCACGTTCTGTACTAAATTAAGGAATATCATTCTGTCTGCGTCTGTTTTCATATGGCACACCATTCATAGAATAGTTGGAACTAATCTGCATATATCAATACTCCTTTTTATTTGAATTGCATTATTATCATTAGGCTTTCGCTTCAAAAACTGGTCTTT
>ENA-OZFB01000333-OZFB01000333.1-human-gut-metagenome-genome-assembly--contig:-NODE-333-length-16945-cov-5.770634_pt1 | contig 16945 bp, 19 predicted proteins | sample MGYA00244614_ERZ653626 | MGnify/ENA primary metagenome ERZ653626 (study PRJEB26926, sample SAMN06164992) | human gut metagenome | biome: ENVO:00009003; feature: ENVO:2100002; material: ENVO:00002003...
GTGGAACAGAAAGTAACGAAGCTGGAACAGAAGGTGACGGAACTGGATCAGAGAGTAGCCGGAGTGGAACAGAAAGTAACGAAGCTGGAACAGAAGGTGACGGAACTGGATCAGAGAGTAGCCGGAGTGGAACAGAAGGTAACGGAGCTGGATGAAAAGGTAACGGAACTAGATCAGAAGTTTACGGTACTGGATGAAAAGGTAACGGTATTGGATCAGAAGTTTACGGTATTGGATCAGAAGTTTACGGTACTGGATGAAAAGGTTACCGGTTTGGAATTGGTAATTGAAAATGAAACAAATGTAAATATCAGACGGATTGCAGAAGGGCATTGTGATTTAGTGCGTAATTTGAGGGAAGCACGCAAAGTAGATGATGAAAAAGAATTGCTTGCCATTCGCGTGACGGTGTTAGAATCTGATATGAGTAAAGTAAAACATCAGCTTGCAATTACATAATCTTGCGGATCGCGGTGCCTCGGCACCGCGACTTTTTAGGATGGGGAAAATATGATTACATTGAATGATTACTTATATTCGGGGGATACAGTTCTTCGCATTTTAAAAAAATACATAGCGGATTTACGTATTTCGGCGGTACAGAAACATAATGAAGTGGATTTAGTACATTGTAACTTTTTGATACAGATTATGAAACTTTTGGAACACAATGATTTCCTGACTTCGCAATCGCAGAAGATTCGTGAGTTTTATAAATATATGGCACAGGAATATCCATATTTATCTTTTACTTTCAAGGGACGAATTAAGTCGTTGATTCGCGCAGAGGGAAAGTTTAATGGATATATTGTGGAATACATATACGATTATTATGAAAAGAATGGATCATATCCGTCTGTGTCAGAAATCAAGGAGCGTTTGAACTGTTTTCGTGATTTGATCGCGTACCGTATTGTGATTTCCATGCCACGGTGTCATATGAAACAAAAACAGGATCGCAAGAAGGAAGAGATCAGGTATTTATATCGGATTGCCAATGTATTGCCACAATTTTTGGAAGAACGTGGATTTACGGCAGAGCCGACAGGTGGGGTTAAAAGAAGTAATTCTTTACTATTGGATGATGTTGTGCGCCCATATTACAGGGATTATATTGATGGGGAAAGTACAAATTCATATCGTTCGCTTCATATAACGTTTTTTGACAACAGTGCCCGGTGTTATATGGAAATGCAGCTTAGAACAAAAGAGATGGATGATATTGCAGAAATTGGAGTAGCGAATCATTTATTTTATGAAAAAAAACAGGAAACTTCCAGAGGACGGAGAGATGCGATTTTACAAGGCGGCTGTATTTATTTTGACGAGGCTTATGAGCGTTGTAGATTGTTACAGGATCTTGATCTGTCAGGGGTAGATGTAAATATGTTTACGGCAGTGAATAATAGCCTTATGAATGATGGATGTGGTCTTTTTCGGGGGCGGCTGATTTTGCCGTATGAGCATTTATCAAAATTCCAGAATGATATGATTGATTAAAGGAGCTGTAAAATAAGTCCCTAATATAAGAAACGCCAATTCCGGCAAATGTCGGTTTTGGCGTTTCTTTGTATTAACTTTTCTATGGCAATCCTTCCGCAGGCTTGTTTTATTTTATATATGGAACCGTTTAATGTCAGGTCAATGCTGAAATCAATCAGACCGGATTTAATACATTTTTCCGGTTCTTTTCTTTTTTTGATGTTTTCATTTTGGGAACCTTTTCCTTTTTGGAAAATAAGGTATGTTTTTTCTGCAATTTTCCACGAATTTCTGCACTTAACTGGCGGTAGCGTTCCTCCGTCATATCGTTTTGTTCCCGGATGAGATAGTTCATTTCTTTCAGGACGGTTTCACGGATTTCTTTGCTGATATCGAGTGTGAGAGCTTCGTTATTCTGTGCGATTGCGTGCCCTACAATGTCACTCATCAACTCCCGAAATTGTGCCATGCGTTCTTCTGCGGAAAGGGTATTTACAGGCAGGTTGGTTTTATCTGCGTTCTGTCGATCCGGTTTGGCTGCAGCTGTGGGATGATGTTCCCGGTTACATGTGGGCAACGGATCAGTGGCAACAGAATCCGGCAAGGAAATACCGGAAGCTTCCGGTTTTTTATTATGTAATATCATGCGGATTGCTTTTAGCTGATATCCTTTTTCTTTTAGTTCTTTGATTTTTTGAAATTCCTGTATGTTTTCTCGTGTATAGTATCGATGTCCCATCTCGTTTCGCGGGATGGTCAGGTCGAGTTCTTCTTCCCAGTAACGTAACACATGGGTTTCCACACCGGCCAGTGCGGCGGCATCGGAAATCATGTAACGTACTTTTTCCACGATAACATGTCCTCCTTTTGAGTTATTTATTTTGGGCGATTTCACAATCGCCTTTTGCGTTTATTATAACTTTTTAAAAAGGTGAGTTCAAACATTTTCCATCGTATTTTTCTGACATTTCTCGCAGTTTATAAAAATAGACCTTGACATTTGAGGTTTATAAGAATAAACTGAAGACAGGTTGATAGCTATAAACCTATGGAGGAGAAAAAGATGGAATATATAAAATTATGTGACAGTGATTACCGGTTTATGTGTGTCGTATGGGAGCATGCCCCCGTCAACTCCGGGGAACTTGTAAAGTTATGTCAGGAACAGCTTGGCTGGAAAAAATCCACGACTTATACGGTTGTACGGAAAATGTGTGAAAAAGGATACATTGCCAATGAGGATGCAACGGTTTCTGTTTTAATTCCAAAGGAACAGGTGCAGGCAGAGGAATCCCGGTATTTTGTGGATCGCACATTTGACGGATCACTGCCAGGGTTTATCACAGCATTTCTTGGAGGAAAGAAAATTTCCAAAAAAGAAGCAAAGCTGCTCAAGAAAATGATCGACGAGCATAAAGAAGGGTAGGGGCAGAGAATGGAGAAGGCAAGTGTAATTTTTCTGGCATTTCTGCAGCGGAATGGCATGGTGGCGGTTGTAATTCTCGCGGTGTTTGCAGTGCGCGCGCTTTTGCGGAAATGTCCCAAAAAATATTCCTATGCATTGTGGGCAATTGTTGGAATCCGTATGTTATTTGATTTGCCCATTGCATCAGGATGGAGTTTGTTTAATCTGTTTCGTCTGGTAAAAAGCAGATCACAAATGAGTGAGATTGCACACTACACAGGAGTATCTGGAGTGCATGCGCAAACGGCAGTACAGAATGTGACGCAGATATCTGCCGGTTCACGTGTGACAGGGGATGCAGCTTCTGAAGCTGGTTTGACAGGAGCTATGACGACCTCACAGAAAATTTGTGCGGTGTTGTTTTTTGTCTGGCTGATCGGGATATTTTTATTTTTAGGATATGGAATGTATTCCTATATCAAATGCCGCAGTATGGTACGGACAGCAGTACGTTTAACCGTAAATGAAACATCTGGAAACGTCCGGCGGACCATAAAGATCTGGGAATGTGACTGTATTCCATCACCGTTTGTACTGGGAATTTTCTGCCCGCAGATTTATATTCCGTTTCGGATGAAAGAGGAGGAACAGCAGTACATCCTTGCGCATGAGAGCTGGCACATTCGCAGACATGATTCTTTATGGAAGCTGATTGCATTCGTACTTTTGGCTGTATACTGGTGGAATCCATTGGCATGGATTGCCTTTTTCTATATGACAAGAGACATGGAGATGAGTTGTGATGAGGCCGTACTTGCGCAGTTTGGAAATCAGATTAAAAAAGGATACAGCGCATCCTTACTTGCTTTTGCGATGGAGCGGCATCCGTATTCATTTGCCCCGGTTGCGTTTGGAGAGGCAGATGCAGGAAGGAGAATTAAGAACGTGTTGAATTTTAAAAAACCACATACCTGGGTGGCTGCGATTGCAACCGTTTTGGTTGCACTTGTGGCAGTAAGTTGTCTGACAAACCAGAAACCGTCGGAGACAAAAACAGAGCATACAACCGAGAAAGTGGATAGTACACAGCAGCCAGTGCAGGAAAATGCAGGAGCTGCGATAATAGAGCAGAATATCAGGGAATGGGCACAGGCATTTTGCGACCGGGATACAGAAAAAATTGTGCAGATGACATCCAAAGAGGTACAGTCGAATTTAGAGAAAATACATATTTTGTGGATGGATGGAGATACACCGTCATTTGGCTGGTCGAGTCCATGGCCATGGGGAGCCTTTGGCAGTTTCTTTGGTGGAACCGGAGAAGAAATGGATGGCTACTGGCTGCATGAAATCAATACGGAAGAACAGACTGCAGAGATTTTGTATTATGTGGAGTCATCAGATCCGCATGTGAGCGTGTGGATAGAGAATATCCATTATGCACAGGAAAATGGTCAATTTCAGATTACACAGGAAAAAATCAATCAGTTTGCTGACGGTCCGGATGCTAAAACGGATGGAATTGCATCGGCAGATGAGTTTGATACAGCATATGCGCAGGGAATCAGCGATACACAGATGGACTACTGTATAAACGGTATGGGTGAAGTGCTGAATAAGAATATGGTTCCAATTGGTGCATTGCTTGAGCCGACAGATGCAGCCCGGCAGCTTTTGAATTTATCGTCGGATAAAAAGCTTGTTTCCGTGGAAAAAGAATCTGAATCTGCAGATAAAACACAGGTCGGTATACAGATTACATTTTTAAAGGATGGACAGAAGCGGTATTTGTCTATGATCCAGCCATGGGGGAAAGAGGGAATCTGGGTTCCGGCAGAAGCGAAAGAAGGCAAGTAAAAATTGTTTGACAAACTGTGATTGTCTTTCTATAATAATATAATTATAGAATACAAGCGAAGATGGGAACAAGTACCAATGTGTGGAACGAACAGAAAGCAGCCGGTAGATGAGAGGCACACGGAAAGCACAGATGGATTTATGGAACAACCATAAGCCGGGCGATAAGGAATCCCCCCAGCAAGCTGGGTCCCCCCTTACCGCAGGGAATACATCCCTGAGCTTTACACCGAACGCGCAGGCAAGTAGGCTGTAACGGAGTAGTGCCCGTTAGACGCACTGGAGTGTAGCTGCACTCGCGGAGGCAGGCTGTGTGAACAGCATGCGAATTAAGGTGGTAACACGAGAGATCCCCCTCGTCCTTATAATTAGGACGAGGGGATTTTTATTTGGATTTTTATAGATATGGAGCAAAGGGACATAAAGCCCCAGAAAAATCAAAAAAGTTAAATTACAGGAGGAACCCCAATGACACTTTACGACGAACTGGTTGCCCGCGGTCTGATCGCACAGGTAACCGACGAGGAAGAAATCAAGGAACTCATCAACAATGGAAAAGCAGTATTTTATATCGGTTTTGACCCGACAGCTGACAGTCTGCATGTGGGACATTTTATGGCACTGTGTCTGATGAAACGTCTGCAGATGGCAGGAAACAAGCCAATCGCGCTGATCGGCGGTGGTACAGCCATGATCGGTGATCCATCCGGACGTACCGATATGCGTCAGATGATGACACCAGAAACCATTCAGCACAACGTAGACTGCTTCAAAAAGCAGATGAGCCGTTTCATCGATTTCGGAGAAGGCAAGGCAATGCTGGTAAACAATGCCGACTGGCTGATGGATTTAAACTACATTGATGTACTGCGTGATGTTGGTGCACATTTTTCCGTAAACCGCATGCTGACAGCAGAATGTTACAAGCAGCGTATGGAAAAAGGATTAAGCTTTCTGGAGTTTAATTACATGATCATGCAGAGTTACGATTTCTACACACTGTACCAGAAATATGGATGTAACATGGAATTCGGTGGAGATGACCAGTGGAGCAACATGCTCGGTGGTACGGAACTGATCCGCCGGAAGCTTGGAAAAGATGCTTATGCCATGACGATCAATCTGCTTTTAAACTCTGAGGGAAAGAAGATGGGAAAAACACAGTCCGGTGCCGTATGGCTTGATCCGAACAAGACTTCTCCGTTTGACTTCTTCCAGTACTGGAGAAATGTGGCAGATTCCGATGTGTTAAAGTGCATCCGCATGCTGACCTTCCTGCCATTGGAGCAGATCGATGAGATGGACAAATGGGAAGGTGCCAAGCTGAATGAAGCAAAAGAGATTCTCGCTTATGAGCTGACCAAACTGGTACACGGTGAGGAAGAGGCAAAGAAAGCCAAAGAGGCATCCCATGCACTGTTTGCAGGCGGCGGGGTTTCTGCACATATGCCGACGGTTGAAGTGACTGCAGATGATCTGTACAATGACAAGCTCGATATCATGGCAGTTCTTGTAAAGGCTTCTCTGTGTGAGAGTCGTTCCGATGCACGTCGTGCCGTACAGCAGGGTGGAGTCTCTGTGGACGGTGAGAAAGTTACAGACATCAGTACCAGTTACACGCTCGACGAGTTTGCCGGAGAAGGAAAGGTCGTAAAGCGTGGTAAGAAGAAGTTTGCAAAAGTCATCAGTAAATAAGAAGTTCGTATTGACTAACTTAAAGACCGTTTGTTATAGTTTACCTAATTCATAGACAAAAGTATGTGAGGGAGTAGTTCGCACATTGTGTGACTTGTCAACATACCGGTCATTTGGACCTGGCAAGCCTTAAAGAATGAGACTCATGTGCACCGGAAACCGTGGCTGCAGTCGCGGTTTTCGCTGGTGCGCATTGGGTCTCTTTTTGATATATAAGGACAGAAGCGCAAGGCATGAATCCCCTCACAAAAGGAGAACATAAGAATGGTAATCGAGTTATTTCTGATTGGTGTCGGACTCTCGATGGATGCATTTGCGGTATCCGTCTGCAAGGGTCTTGGCATGGAAAAAATCAACAAAAAACATGCGTTTCTGATTGGATTGTATTTCGGAGGATTTCAGGCACTGATGCCGTTTCTCGGCTGGGCGCTGGGAATCCGCTTTCAGAAATACATTACTTCGGTCGATCACTGGATCGCCTTTTTCCTGTTGCTGTTTATCGGTGGAAAGATGGTGATTGAAGCGGTTCGTGATAAAGACGTGCAGGAAATTGGAGCAAAAGATCTGCCGCTGGATCACAAAGAGATGCTGCTTCTTGCAGTTGCAACTAGTATCGATGCACTTGCAGTCGGTATTACATTTGCCTTTTTAAATGTATCCATCATGGAAGCCTGTCTGATTATCGGATGCACGACATTTGTATTATCGGTCATCGGAGTGGTTGTCGGTAATTTCTTCGGTACCCGCTACAAAAGAAAAGCAGAGATTGCAGGTGGGGTAATCCTCATACTTATTGGTTTGAAAATACTATTGGAGCACTTGGGCATTATTGCCTTTTAACACATTATTTTAAAGAAAGAGGGAAAAGATATGACAGAATTTATTTCAACATGTTCCATGCCGCTGGCGGTTATTTTTTTGATTGTGGGATTTTTCTTTCTTGTCAAAGGTGCAGATATCTTTGTGGAAGGAAGTTCCAGTATTGCAAAACGGTTTCATGTTCCGGCTATTATTATTGGCCTGACGATTGTTGCCATGGGAACCTCACTTCCGGAGACTGCGGTTTCCGTTGTTGCAGCAATCCAGCATAAGAATACGCTGGCAATCAGTAATGTGGTCGGGTCTAATATTTTTAATATGATGGTGGTCATCGGTTTTTGTGCCATAATGACTCCGGTTGCCGTACAGAAAGCTACATTGAAACGTGATTTCCCATATTCCGTGTTTGCAGCATTGCTGCTTATGATACTCGGTGGTGTGGGAATGAAACTGGGACGTTTTGACAGTGCTGTATTTCTGGTGTTTTTTGCCATATTTATCGGAACAATGATTCGTATGGCATTGAAAGCAGGAAAAGAAGGCGGGCAACCGCAAAGTGAAGAGATTGAAGCGGCAGAGGCACAGAAAGTGATGTCGATGCCAAAAAGCCTGTTGTTCCTTGTGGTTGGTGTGGCCGGTATTGTGATCGGCGGGGATGTCGTTGTGGACAGCGCCAGCAATATTGCATTGAAAATTGGAATGAGCCAGACACTGGTGGGACTTACAATTGTTTCTATCGGAACTTCACTTCCGGAACTTGTCACTTCCGTTGTTGCAGCACGCAAAAATGAAGTCGATATGGCACTTGGAAATGCCATAGGCTCTAATATTTTTAATATTCTGTTTGTACTTGGTCTGGCGGGAGTTATCAGTCCGATGCCGTTTTTGATGGAAAACATCATAGATATTATTATTTTGATTGTTTTGAGCCTGTTGATCTGGGGGTTTGCATGGACAAAAGAAAAAATCAGCAGAAAAGAAGGTATTGTGATGCTGGTTTTATATGTGGCTTATGTGATTTATATCTGCATGAGATAGAAACTTCTGTGACAGGATGAATTTTGGAAAATAGTTTTTACAGGGGACAGGATATCAGGACTTTAATTTGCAGAAGGTTTTTTGACGGGAACATCAAGCACGCGTTTTACAGCACTTTGTAGTTCCGGATGCCGGCGATACATTTCGATGACATGCCGTTCATCTGCAGTGATCGGGAAGGATTTGTCTGCAGGGATGTGCAGGAGATTTCCGGTGAATGTGTCACTCTGATACAGTTCACAGAGCAGCAGCAGTGTTTCCGTGCGGGGATAGGCCTGATCGCTTTCCCATCCGTACACGGTTTTTTCGGCGACTGCGATATTGTACAGGTCATTCAGCTGTACAACTACGTCATGGATCGTCCAGCCACGATTTTTTCGCATCGTCTTTAAGGCTGCCCCGATTTGTATATTTTTCATGTTGGTGCTCCTTCTCATTTATCTTTGGCAGTTTTGTACTGGAAAAAACTGGATAAAAGCATATTAGTCTACGGAAAAACAGGTCAGCAAGAAATTCTTGGCATATAAGAAAATATTCTTGAATAAACAGAAAAACGGACGAATGGGGGATACTTTACAAATGGCGTGGAATTCGGTAAAATGGGGAGAGCGAATGTGAGATAAGGAGGCCAAAAACATGGCAGAAAATAAAGGGAAGTTTTATATGACAACCGCGATTGCCTATACTTCAGGTAAGCCGCATATCGGAAACACGTACGAGATTATTCTTGCGGATGCAATTGCGCGTTATAAGAGAGCCGAAGGCTATGATGTCTATTTTCAGACCGGAACTGATGAACACGGACAAAAGATTCAGGAAAAAGCAGAGGCAGCAGATATTTCACCGAAAGAATTTGTAGATCAGGTTTCCGGTGAGGTAAAGCGGATCTGGGATCTTGTGAATTCTTCTTATGATAACTTTGTCCGTACCACGGATGAGGATCATGAGAAATGTGTAAAGAAGATTTTTAAAAAGCTTTATGATCAGGGTGATATTTATAAGGGATCTTATGAGGGAATGTATTGTACACCTTGTGAGTCTTTCTGGACAGAATCCCAGCTTGTAGACGGCAAATGTCCGGACTGTGGACGGGAAGTGCAGCCTGCCAAAGAAGAAGCTTATTTCTTTAAGATGAGTAAATATGCAGACCGGCTCATTGATTATATCAATACCCATCCGGACTTCATTCAGCCGGTTTCCCGTAAGAATGAGATGATGAATAACTTCCTGCTTCCGGGACTGCAGGATCTGTGCGTATCACGTACCAGTTTCAGCTGGGGAATTCCGGTAGATTTTGATCCGAAACATGTCGTATATGTCTGGCTGGATGCACTGACAAACTATATCACAAAGATTGGATATGATCCGGACGGTTCCACAGACCAGTTTAAGAAGCTATGGCCGGCTGATCTGCATCTGATCGGAAAAGATATTGTCCGTTTCCATACCATTTACTGGCCAATTTTTCTGATGGCACTGGATCTGCCACTGCCAAAGCAGGTATTTGGACACCCGTGGCTGCTTCAGGGCGGGGATAAGATGAGCAAATCCAAGGGAAATGTAATCTATGCGGATGACATGGTAGATCTGTTTGGCGTAGATGCTACCCGCTATTTTGTATTGCATGAGATGCCGTTTGAGAATGATGGCGTGATTACCTGGGATCTGGTCATTGAGCGTTTCAACTCTGATCTGGCAAATATTCTTGGAAATCTGGTAAACCGTACCGTTTCCATGAGCAATAAATATTTTGGCGGTGTGGTCACATCCACAGGAGTCACCGGTGAAGTGGATGCGGATCTGAAAGCTGTTGTGACAGAAACCCGCGACCGTATTGCCGGGAAGATGGCAAAACTTCGTGTGGCAGATGCAATTTCCGAAGTATTTGCACTGTTCCGCCGTTGCAATAAATATATTGATGAGACAACCCCGTGGGTACTGGCAAAAGACGAGGCACAGAAAGACCGTCTGGCAGAGGTTCTTTACAATCTGACCGAGTCCATCACGATCGGCGCAAGTCTTCTGCACCCGTTCCTTCCGGAAACTGCAGAAAAAATTGTGGCACAGTTATCGACATCATTGCGTGATTTTGATGAGCTCAATCAGTTTGGTCTGTATCCGGATGGAACAAAAGTAACCGATGCTCCGGAGATCCTTTTTGCAAGAATTGACGCAAAAGAGATCCAGCCAAAAGTGGATGCCATTCAGGCAAAGCAGAAGGAAGAGTACGAAAAAGAGCAGAAAGCATTAAATGGCGGAGAGACAGCAGATGAAGCAGTGATTGATATGGATCCGAAGGAAGAGATCACATTTGATGATTTTACGAAGATGCAGTTCCAGGTGGGAGAGATTCTCTCCTGTGAGGCAGTTGCAAAGTCAAAGAAGCTGCTTTGCTCTCAGGTAAAAATCGGAAACACCGTAAAGCAGATTGTATCCGGTATCCGTAAAGATTACACACCGGAAGAGATGGTCGGCAAGAAGGTTATGGTTCTTGTGAACTTAAAGCCGGCAAAACTTGCCGGAGTATTGTCCGAGGGTATGCTGCTGTGTGCAGAGGACGAAAACGGTACACTTTCTCTGATGACACCGGAGAAACCGATGCCAAGCGGTGCTGAGATCTGTTAGACGCATGTAAGTGGCTGGGGCGGATAAGTAGAAATAGGAGGCATAAATATGGAAATCCTTGATGTTGTAGATGAGACCGGCACACCAACCGGTGAAACCGTAGAACGCGCGGAGGCCCACCGGGAAGGGGTACGGCACCGCACATCCCATGTCTGGATTGCCCGCAACAGGAACGGACGGATTCAGCTTTTGCTGCAGAAGAGATGTATGCAGAAAGATTCATTTCCGGGCTGCTATGATATTTCCAGTGCCGGACATATACCGGCAGGGGATGATTACATTCCTTCAGCAATTCGGGAGTTGAAAGAAGAATTAAATGTGACAGTGCAGGAGTCGGATCTGATTTATTGCGGACAGGTGCATAAGGATGTTGACAGCGAATTTCACAGACAGCCATTTCATGATCACCAGATTTCAAATGTTTATCTGCTCTGGCTGGATCGGGAAGCAGAGGAATTTGAACTGCAGACCGAAGAAATAGAGAGTGTGCGCTGGATGGATTATGCCCAGGTGCGGGGCATGGTGGCTTCGGATACACTTCCAAACTGTATCATCATGGAGGAACTTGATCTGATAGAAAGGCACTTCTTATGATTTTTGAGACACATGCACATTACGATGATGCAAAATTTGATACGGACCGGGAGATGCTGCTTGCGGAATTACCGCAGCGCGGCATTTCGCCGGTGATTAATGCAGGGTCTTCCATTGCGACGACAAAGACAACACTTTCTCTGGCGCAGGAATACCCTTTTCTTTATGCTGCGGTGGGCGTACATCCCAGTGACGTGGATGATTTAAATGAGGACACGTATGCATGGCTCAGACAGCAGACAACGCTGCAAAAGACAGTTGCGGTGGGAGAGATCGGACTGGATTATTACTGGGATAAGGAACCGGAGATACAGGCGAAGCAGAGGTATTGGTTTGTACGGCAGCTTGCACTGGCACAACAGGCAGATCTTCCGGTGATCATTCATTCCAGGGATGCAGCAGAAGATACCATGCAGATCATGGAAAAGGCATATGAGGATGGCATAAAGGGCGTGATCCACTGTTATTCCTATTCGCCGGAGATGGCACAGGAATATGTAAAGATGGGATATTTCATCGGTGTAGGCGGTGTTGTGACTTTTAAAAATGCCAAAAAGCTGGTAAAGACCGTGGAAACGATTCCTCTTTCGAGCATAGTGCTCGAAACCGACTGCCCGTATATGGCACCGGAACCACACCGGGGAACGCGCAATGATTCGCGGAATATTCCGTATGTGATTGCTAAAATTGCGGAAATTAAAGGCATTTCCCCGGAAGAGGTCGAACAGACCACACGGGAAAATGCCTTTGCACTGTTTACGAAAGTACCACGATAAAGGAGAGATATTATGGAAGAGTATGAAGTAATCCGTATTCCGGTTTCGGATGGGACGGAAAAAGAGTTTGCCATCATGGATACCTTTACCGTTGAAGAGAAGCACTATATGGCAGTGTCTCTCATAGCGGAGGATGAGATTCAGGAAGGTGTGTATCTGTATCGATACCGTGATGCGGAAGACGGGGATATCGTTGTGGAACAGATTACGGAACCGGCAGAGTATAAGCGTGTATCCAGGGCATATGAAGCGCGGTAAGGCTGCAAAAGAAGGATGAGAAAGATGAAAAAGTGGAAGAAAAAGCGTGTGGTGGCGGTGCTTTTGACGCTGCTTGTGCTGTTACAGTTTCCGGCAGACTTTGGAAGTGTGGCACATGCTGCGCAGAAAAACGAAATCAGGGGAACGATTTCGGTAGCATCCAATATCTCCCAGCAGGATATGCAGCAGTACCTGGATGGGTTTAACAAGAAATATCCTGGTATTGAGGTGAAGTACCAGTCGTATTCGGATTATGACAATGAGGTGTCAAAACAGATTCAGGGTGGGGATTATCCGGATGTTTATTTGTTCCGGGATCGGTGCCGGGAGCATTTACGACAGGAAAGAACTGCCGTTTCTGTTTGCAATCATGGATATTGATAACTTTAAGTCTGTCAATGATACGCTTGGACACGCCGGAGGAGATGAGGCGTTAAAACTTTTAGCGGATACGATGCGTCTGGTGTTTGGAACACATGTCCTTATGGCGCGGTTTGGCGGAGATGAGTTTGTACTCTGTATACAAAACCGTGATCAGGAGGGTGTTCAGGCACAGCTGGATAAACTGGTCAGAAGCATGTGTCAGACATTTACATATGGTGGGTGTTCAGTGCCGCTGTCCATCAGTCTGGGTGCTGTGTATATGACGGAGAAAGTTCCTTATGAAAAACTGTTTAAGGAAGCAGACAGTGTATTATATGAGGTAAAAACCAGTGGAAAAAACAGTTTTGAGATTCGGAAAATTTGAAAAATGATATAAAATGAAATCCCGGAGCATGGGAAATGGCTCCGGGATTTTTTCGAAAATGATTAATTTTTATTTGGAATAAACGGGCTGATCGCTCCGGCGAGCTGTGCAACCGGCATGCTCTGCAGCCATACACGTCCCGGTCCGGTGATAACGGTATTAAAGATCCCTTCCCCACCAAAGAGCATATTCTTTACACCCGGTACAGTCTGGATATTGATGGAACATCCGGCTGTCATTGCTGCGAGGTATCCGGTATCGACGACAATCTGTTGTCCCGGTGCAAGTTCATATTCTTTGATGTGTCCGTCAAATTCGAGAAAGACGGTGCCGTTTCCGGACAGACGCTGCATGATAAATCCTTCTCCACCGAAGAGACCGCCGGCAATGCGTTTTTGGAAAAAAACAGACATTTCCACACCAGCGGTCGATGCGAGAAATGCACTTTTCTGGGCGACAATCTCCTGCCCTGGTGCAATTTCAAATGCACGGATATCTCCGGGGAAACTGGATGCAAATGCGATCAGTCCGGTGCCGCCCTGTGCGGTGTAGCGGTTGATAAACATGCTTTCACCGGAAAAAGCGCGTCCGAACATTTTGCCGATGCCGCCGCCTGTTGTGGTTTCCATTTTCATATTTGGGGACATCCACGACATTGCGCCCTTCTCCGTGAGCATGGTTTCGCCACCCTCTAAGTTGCAGATTACGACAGGCAATGGTGCCCCTTCAATTGTATAGTTCATAACTACCTCCCTGATATATTGTTTTTCTTTACAATATCATCTTAACGGAACATGGGGATCTTTTCAAGAAAATGTTTTTTGAATGGAGAGTAAATCATGACAGTGTATTTCGGTGACCGTTTAATGAAAGGAAATTGTAATTACCCGGTCAATCAGTTATACTATATGTAAATATGACAAAATGATCTGTTTGTTGGAGGCTCATATGGTAAATACTTTGAAATTACCGGTAGGAATTGACAGTTTTGAAAAAATACGCAGGAACGGATTTGCGGATGCGAAGAGGATGCTCGGCACGATTCTTGCCAATGAAATGGACCGGCATTATTATCTCAAAACAAGTGATGCACTTACGGACGAGGATAAGGCATGTTTCAAGAAGGATTGCAGGGTTGTGATTGCTGGTTAGCAGGAAGGAAACAAACATGGCAAAAGTAATCATGGTGCAGGGCACGATGTCAAATGCCGGAAAAAGCCTGATCGTTGCAGGACTTTGCCGTATTTTTGCGCAGGATGGCTATCGCGTGGCACCGTTTAAATCACAGAATATGGCACTCAACTCCTACATCACCGAAGACGGTCTGGAGATGGGGCGCGCGCAGGTCATGCAGGCGGAAGCGGCGGGTGTGAAGCCTTCCGTGCTTATGAATCCCATCCTGTTGAAACCGACCAATGATGTTGGATCACAGGTGATCGTAAAGGGTGAGGTGCTCGGAAATATGCGGGCGCGGGATTATTTTGCGTATAAGAAAAAGCTGGTTCCGACGATCTGCGAGGCTTTTTCGGAGTTGGAAAAGCAGGCAGACATTATTGTGATGGAAGGGGCGGGAAGCCCGGCAGAGATCAATCTGAAATCGGATGATATTGTCAATATGGGGCTGGCAAAACTGGTCGATGCACCGGTGCTTCTGGTGGGGGATATCGACCGTGGCGGCGTGTTTGCGCAGCTTTTGGGAACTTTGATGCTTTTAGAAGAGGATGAAAAAGCCCGTGTGAAGGGGCTGATTATTAATAAATTCCGCGGGGACAAGACGATCCTTGATCCGGGAGTGGAGATGCTGGAGGAACGCGGCGGCGTGAAGGTTGCCGGAGTAGTGCCATATATGCATTTGTCCATTGAGGATGAGGACAGTCTGAGCGGCCAGTTGGACAACCACGATGTAGGCGTGATAGATCTGGCAGTGATCCGTTTTCCACGGATCTCCAATTTTACGGATTTTAACGTGTTTGAACGGCTGGAGGGTGTGTCCGTGCGCTATGTTTCTTCGGTGCAGGAACTGGGACAGCCGGATATGATTTTTCTGCCGGGCAGCAAAAATACGATGGGGGATCTGTGCTGGATGCGGCAGAACGGTCTGGAAGCCGCAGTCAAAAAGCTGGCAGTGCATATCCCGGTCTGGGGGATCTGTGGTGGCTATCAGATGCTGGGGCGTACCATTTCGGACCCACATGGGGTAGAGAATGAGAATTCGCTACGCGAATCGCTCTATCCGGCTCATTGCGAAGCAATTTCTCATGAGCCGGATACAATTGCCGTGGAGCGCATAAGGCGCGACGGGGCACTACCCCTGCGTGGTATGGAACTGATCGACACCGACACGACCCTGATGCCGGAAAAAATGCGTACGCAGACACGTGGAAAATTTGAGAATGTAACCGGTATTTTTTTCACACTTTCCGGATTGGAATTTTCCGGCTATGAGATTCATATGGGAAAGACAACGGTTTCCACCGGGGAACATCAGATGCCACTGGTACAGCTGGCAGATGGCAGAACCGACGGGGTACAGCGCATGGAAAAAGGCAGCGAAGCACCCGGCGTATACGGCAGTTATGTGCACGGCATTTTTGACGATGGAGACATTGCCGTGCGCATAGTACAGGCATTGGCCGATAAAAAAAGGGTGTCATGGAAACCGGAGGCTGGCGGTGATTATCATGCATTTAAGGAACAGCAGTATGACAAGCTCGCACAGGGATTGCGGGAGCATCTGGATATGGAGTATGTATACTCTATTTTGCAGGAGAGCCGGATTTCCTCTTGATTTTTACAATGTTATAGATCCCGACACAAATCAGGACAATGGATAATACCAGAAGAATGGACAGTGGGTATTCGAAAATATAGTGATAGGAATCGGTATATGCACAACCATAGAGATCCATATATTTGAATTGTTCCCATTGACTCAGAAATGGAAGCACACACAACAGGAAAATTCCGGTTATGGTCATAAAAATAAAGGGAGTTCTTTTAGCAGGATTTTGGATTTTATTTTGGTTTTCTGCTGAAGCATCTGGTTTTTTGAGCATTGTGTCAATTGGAACATGGAATTGCTCACTGATTAAGAGCAGGGTATGGATGTTTGGAACAGAGATTCCCATTTCCCATCGCGATACGGCCTGACGAGTAACGCCTAATGTTTGAGCAAGCTGTTCCTGGGAAAGATGATGTTTTTGTCTTAAATCAAGAAGAATGTGAGCGATAGTTTGATTATCAATTTTGGTTTTATTCATATCAGCACCTCCTTTTTCTTATCATACATTTCATGGCTGAAAGAAGCAAGAAACAGGGAATTGCATTTGCGCAATTTACAATTGCAACAGGAGAAAATATTTGATTACAGGAAAAGAAATGGAGAAACTTAAAATCATTCCACCGGACGCACAGATCTACGCGCAAGTAAAAGCAAGCTGGGACAAAATTGCCAAACCGCTGGATGGTCTGGGGCAGTTTGAGACAATGTTTGCGCAGATCGGCGCAATCACAGGAAGCAGCAGCCTTTCCATTGAAAAAAAAGTGATCCTCACCATGTGCGCAGACAACGGTATTGTCGCAGAAGGGGTCAGCCAGTCCCTGTCTCTTATACACATCTCCGAGCCCACGAGACCCTAAGACATCTCG
>ENA-OZFB01000346-OZFB01000346.1-human-gut-metagenome-genome-assembly--contig:-NODE-346-length-16529-cov-10.012808_pt1 | contig 16529 bp, 16 predicted proteins | sample MGYA00244614_ERZ653626 | MGnify/ENA primary metagenome ERZ653626 (study PRJEB26926, sample SAMN06164992) | human gut metagenome | biome: ENVO:00009003; feature: ENVO:2100002; material: ENVO:00002003...
TTGATGGGCGGGTGCGGGAAATGGCCGGAAAGCTGAATATCACGGATATTCTGGACAAATACCCCTATCAGGTGTCCGGCGGCCAGAAGCAGCGGTGCGCCTGTGCCAGAGCCATTATCAATCAGCCTAAGCTGATTTTGGCGGATGAACCCACCGGTGCGTTAGACAGTCACTCGTCCCAGATGCTGCTCTCGACGATCCAGAGTATCAATGAAGATCTCGGAGCCACGATTCTGATGGTGACACACGATGCTTTCTCGGCAAGCTATGCCAATCGTATTCTCTTTATGAGGGACGGGGCAATCTTTACGGAAATCCGTAAGGGGGGTGATTCCCGCAGGACTTTCTTTGAAAAAATCCTGGATGTCCTTACCATGATGGGAGGGGGCATGAGCGATGTACGCTAAACTTATTTTCAAAAATGCAAAGCGGTCTGTGAAGGACTATTTGATTTATATTGTGACCATGACACTCTGTGTCACCCTGTTCTATGCGTTTTTGTCTATCAGCAGCACCCATTATCATCCGACCATTGGTGCGGAATATAATATTTCCCTGCTGGCTGGAGGTATGAAACTGGCAATTTGCGGGATTAGTTTGCTTTTGTTGTTTCTGATCCACTATGTCAATCGTTTCATGCTGAGAAAAAAACAATCGGAGTTTGCAGTTGAGGCAACCCTGGGAATGGAGCAAAAAACCATAGGACTGCTCTTTTTTGGAGAGACTTTTTTCCTGCTCATATTCTCTGTGTCGGTGGGAATCCTTCTGGGGATGGTCGTTTCTCAGGTCATTACGGCTATGCTGCTTGCTTCTTTTGGGGAACCCTACGCTTTTTCTTGGTCTTTTTTTCCAGATACCGTGCTGCTGACCGTGGGCTTCTTTGTTGTTTGCCAGATTCTGGTTGGAGTCGGGAATGTCAGAATTCTCAACAAAAGCAGGATTATTGAGCTTATGACGGCAAACCGTCAGAATGAAAAACCGCTTCATAAAAGCAGATGGATGCCGATGATCTGTATTATCTATGGCATTATGCTGCTGTGGATGCTGGAGGTAGGTGCTGTAAAATATCATTTTTACTCCGATCCCAGACATCCGCTTCCTGTAAAGCTCATGTATTGGGGGAATGTCCTTTTCCCTGCACTGACGCTGCTTTGGGCAATCGCAGGTGCTGTTTTACACAGAAAAATAGGGTTTTCCCGATATCTTTGCGGACTTCTGGCTGGTGCTGTATTGACCGCTATCCCGATTTTTTCCATCGCAGAACTGGAAAAAGCCTACTTCCTTGGATTTGACGCTCCAACTCTGAATCAATATTTGCTGTTTGGGGTTGCGGATATTTTGTTTATCATTTCCGCAGTCATGTATTTATCGAATGCGGCGCTCCTATACTGGAAGGAGTCTAAAGTGTCCCGCAAATATCATAATACGAGTTTATTTCTGTTTGGACAGCTTTCCTCTAAGCTGGCTACCAATACGAAAACGATGACGATCATTTGTGTGACCCTGACTTTTTCTATCTGCTTGTTTGTCATTGCGCCGGTTTTAACGGGATGGAGTCTGGGCTATTTGGACAGTCGGGCTGTCTATGATATTCAAATTTCAAGCCGCTACAACGATGTTTATGAAGTGGAAAATCTTCCGGATACAGACTATGGAGAAATTACTGCGTTCATAGAACAAAACAAAATAGCGATAAAGGACGATTTGACTTTTTCGGAATATCTTCCCAAGCAAAGCGACTTTCACCAGCGAGTAAAGTACAATTTTCCTCCCTTGGCGATCGCACTGAAGGATTATAACGCTGTTCGGAAAATGTTGGGATATGAACCTATTATCTTACAAACGGATGAATTTGCTACCCACTGGCATCGTGCAGCAGAGGACAAGGATATTGAAAACTACATTGCTGAGCATACCTTATTGGAAACTGACGCAGGCACCCTGAAACTCAGTGAGAACGCCGTGTTTCAGGAGCCTGTGGGGGAATCCATCTATAATCTTTATACAGATGTGGTGTATATCATACCTGACGAGATAGCGCAAGTCTTGCTTCCGGTACAGAGCAACCGATTTGTGATGACTCAATATCCGCTTCCCTTCAAAACGGCAGAAATGCTGGAACAGCTTCTTGGGCGTTCTTATCCAGAAGATCCTGATAAAGACAATCTGGCAGGATACAGTACAACTGTCCATACTACGGAAGTGAACCGTATAATCGCCCTTAACTTTATCCTAAAAGCGTCCTTGATCTATGGTGCAATTGTTCTGATGGTGATGTGTCTTACCGTGCTGGCTCTTCAGCAGCTCCTGGATGCAGAAAAAAACAACTACAGATTTTCGGTTCTGCGAAAAATGGGAGTGGAAGAGAAGGACCTGCATACTTTGGTTCTAAAACAGCTTGGTGTTTGGTTTGGGATGCCGATCACAGCGGCAATCGTTGTAGCAATTATTGTGATTGGCTATTTTCTTCAAAGTGTTTCTGCTGAAATCTCAGCTTATATTGGCTGCGGAGCCTTGATGGTACAAGTAGGGATTATCATTGGTATTCTTTTCTTACTGCTGATATGCTACTTCATAAGTACATGGATATTGTTTAAGCGGTCCATTTCGGAGAACTGATAAAGTCACAGTACAAAAAGGAAAAGCCGCCTGTATGAGCATTTGATATGCCCGCACAGGCGGCTTGCTTTATCTCTGGTAATCAGTCCAAAGGTTTATATTCTGTAACAGTTTTCAGGTATGTTTCCGGGTCGCCGTTGAGAACTAAATCTGCATAGGCTGCCGGATCGTTGTAAATCAGCCAGTCCAGCTCTGACCGCTGATATATATTATCGGCAACCTCATTCTCTACCGCAATCGTATCAATGGCAATCATGCTGCCATTTGCAAATTTCAGCTCCACACAGGCAGTATCCATATTGAACTCACAAGAAAGTAAACGCTTCATTTTGCCCTCCTTAGATCATGCCGAAATGCTTGAGCGCCTCCTTGATTGCTTTTTCCTTATCGGGCGGGCATTGGGGCTGTTTTGCATCATCGGACTTCGGTTTGTTGTAATTTTCTCGCTCGATGATACCGCATTTCTGCTTCACCTGAGCGATATACAAGCTGCTGACCTTGAGTCCGGTATGCTCCAGCACATATTCCTTGATTTCCGAATAGGTGGCTTTCTTCTCTGCATCGGTGAGATCAAGTTCGTCCATGTGGATGTCTACCTCGATATGTTGCTTTGCATTAAGTTTGGACAATAAACACACCGTCTCGACCATTGTTTCATTTTCCAAGGGCAATTCTTTCACTTCCGTCCCATTTACAGGAACAGGGAAGTTGAAGATGATCTTCCTGATCCAGTTACCGTCCAGCTGCTTTTCCGGGAACAATTCGATCCGCTCAATGAACGCCCGCATGAACTCCTTCCGCTCCACCTCGGAGGCGGCTTCATAGACCTGATCAAACGCAAGCAGCAGGCGGTAAATGTTGTCGCCAGAAATTTTCTCCTGTCGGATATTCCGTATCTGGCTTTGCACATCGTCAATCTGGACTTCGATCTCATCTATTCTACCATATTGCTCGTCATAGCGACGCTGCAAATCAGAAATTTTCCGGTCATAATACGGGTCATTCACATCCAAACCGTCCATCTGCCGTTCCAGGCGGGCTTTTGTGCCTAACGTCTGCCGAAGCTGCGCTTGCAATGCTTCCAGCTGCTTCTCCAAATCGTTCGTATCGACAGCGGAGCCAATTTTCGCCTTGATTGCATTCGCAAACCGTGGGTCGCTGACCATAGCGGAGATAATTGACGCTACCATGCGGTTCATCTCTGTCTGTTCAATGTTCAGCCGGAAAGTGCACTCATGACCAGTCGGTGTAACGGTATTCTTGCAGTAATAGTAATAGCGGGTCTTTTTGTCCTTACTGTGGGCTTTCGCAATATTCCCGTACAGGCTTTTGCCGCAGCAGGGGCATTTCAGAATACCGGACAAGATATGTGCGTGGGTAGGGTCATTGACTTTCTCACGCCGGTAAGCATTGATTTTCCGTTTTTCCTGCGCGAGGTTCCAATCTTCTTCTGAAATGATAGCCTCATGCTTCCCCTCGTACACAGGGAACTCCGATTGCTCAACCACGTGCATCTCATTCCGTGTGCCGATCTTCTTCTCTGTCCGGCGTCTGCCATAGGCAATTTTCCCCATATATACCGGATTATCAATGATACTTTTCACAAAGCTGGCAGAAAAACCAGGAATGGTGCCGTTCTGCCGCAACTTCTTCATAAAGCCCTGCCGGTTCAGATATTTCGCCACGCCGCTGACACCATCGTTGGTGTGAATATAACGGTCAAAGATAGTACGGATCACATCCACTTCATCCTCGGCAATCAGTAATTCGCCTTTTTCAAGGCGGTATCCATAAGGAGCAAAGCCGCCATTCCATTTTCCCTCACGGGCTTTCTGCTCTCGTCCAGCCATCGTCTGTGTCCGGATATTCTCACGCTCAATCTCTGCCACCGCAGAAAGGACAGAAATCATCAGCTTGCCGGAATCTTTGGAACTGTCAATGCCGTCTTCCACACAAATCAGATTGACGCCGAAATCCTGCATCAGCTGCAAGGAATTCAGCACATCAGCGGCATTCCTGCCGAACCGGGACAGCTTGAATACCAGCACATATTCCACGCCGTCTTTGCAGTCCTGAATGTCTTGCAGCATCCGCTGAAATTCATGTCTGCCCTGAATATTCTTGCCGGAAAAGCCTTCGTCAGAATATTCACCGGCCACTACCATATCTTCGTATTCAGCGTATTTCCGCAGCTTGTCTCGCTGAGCATCCAGACTATATCCGTCCACCTGCATGGATGTAGATACCCGTGTGTAGAGATAACATTTTGTTTTAGTTTTCTTCATGCAGGCCGCTCCTTTCTTCCAGCTCTGAACATTCATCCGTTACTTTCTTCTTCGCCAGACCTTCATTCTGAATGTAGTACTCCAACAAACGGAGTACATATTCCGGCGCATGGCGGTTATCCAGTTCCCACTCTGTCACAGTCCGATAGGGAATCCGAAAATATTTACAAAATTCCTTGCGGTTCATGCCGGTGCTTTCCCGCAGTTCTTTTATTTTGGTTTTGCAGTCCATTTCATTTACCCCATAAAGCAAAATACACGTTGCGTATTTATTATAGCATACGCTAAACAAATACGCAACGTGTAAATTTAATTTATATCAAGCGGCTTTGTCAAATTCCTGATACACAGGAACGGGTTGCTTTCCTGATACCGCAGACTGTGTACAGCCATCCTTCGCAGTCTCCTGCATCTGCTCCAACAGCTGCGGCCCGTACTTCTGCAACAGCCGCGCCATCACATCAACACAGCGGTCAAATGCCGCATTATATTTTGGATCATCATAAACTTTGCTCAATAGGCCGCTCCTTTCCTCTATGGCTGCTCTGCGCATAGATGTTCAAAACTTCTGCCGGTATCTGTTCCAAAATCGCCACGGCACTGTCATAGTCGCGCCGCAGCTTGAGGTCTTCGATCTGCTTTAGGGTGCTGACCTTCTGCGCCGATGCAAGAGATTCTTCCAGCTCGGCATTTTTCGTTTTCAGCTTTTTGTTTTCGGATGCTGTTTTCGTAAAAGCCACGCCATATTTCCGCAGCAGCGTGTCCATCTTCTCCACGCTGGGAATATAGCTATCCAGAATCTTGCAGATTTCCTCCGCCCGGCTTTTGGCGTTAAAGGGATTGATTCCAGTGAGCAGATCCTCCAGTTTGCTTTTCTGTTTGGTCAGTCTGGTCATCTCCTTAAATACGCGGGGCGGGATATGGTCGCGCCCGGTCAGGCTGGCGCTCTCGCCACGCTCCAAATCTGGAAACTTCTTGACCATGTGTTTCCAAAACTCATCCTGCCACCAGGTCAGCTTCTTTTTATTGCCCATGATGTCTTTGGCGCTGAGCCTGCCATCCTCCGTCAAAGGGACAAAACAAAGGTGCATATGGGGCGTTTTCTCGTCCATATGCACCACGGCGGATATAATTGTCTCTTTGGACTGATGCTGTTCCAAAAAGTGCAGAGCTTCCTCGAAAAATACCCGAATTTCCGCCCGTTTCTTTCCCTTAAAGAACTCCGGGCTGGCTGTGAACAGCGTCTCGATCATACGGATACTGTCTTTCCGGGTACGGCATCCGGCAGCGGCAATTTGCCTCTCTGACTCGGCCCGGTACTTGCCGGGCGGTTTGACCAGATGGAAGTTGTACTTGCTTCGGCTGGTATCCACATCGGGATTACTGGCGTACTTTTCCTTTGTGCGCTCGTTATGGGCCTCGATATTGCCGATTTCAGGCCCCTTATATTTGGCAAATCGCATAATCGCGTATTGTGCTTTTTCCATACTCAATCCCTCCGTTTCTGCCAGACAATGTCATATCCCAGCACGTCAGCCAACTCCACGGCCTCCCGATACCGCAGCGATTCCCGCTGCAATTTTCCGGAAAGATTGGATACGCTGTCGCTCCACCCATACTCATCGTGCAGCTGGTCAACGACTTCCTGCATGGTGTAACCGGCGCGGATGATCTGCGCCTTGATTTCGTTTCGGATACTTGACTTCATAAAATATATTCCTCCATTTTCGCAAGTGAAGCCCTTTGTCACTTGATAGATAAAACATGATTTTCGGTTGCGTCATAAAAAGAACCGGCTACGCTGGGGAGCGCACCGGCTTTGGTCAATGGTGAAATTTGTGCAAATGCTGTTTTGCGATAGAAATGATTCCCTGCGTATCGTTGGTCAACGGCGGAATATTCGACTTCACAGAAATGCGGGACTTTTCACTGTTCGGGCTGTATTGTCACAAAATGCTGCAATCTGTACGTCGTTCCGTGAGCCGCCATCCGGCGAACTGTATACGGATAGAAGAGAAACATTTCGCTGTTTTGAGATTGCTCTAAAATATGCCTGCAAAATCACCGCTTTTACTGACCGCTTCAGGTGTGGTCAAAATGACCACACCTACTTCACAGCACAAAAGCGCGAAGAATTTCACGGTTCTGGTGGTGGACAAAATATCCATAACCACTTTTACACATCAAAATAGGTGTACCCAAAATGGGCACGACCACTTTATCCAAATGAAGCGCCTCTACAATATATGAGGTAACAGGGTCAATCGCTGCGTACATACGTACCGGCGACCAGATCGGAAATCAATCCCGCCAGTCTTCCGGTACGTACGTACACTGTGAAGCGTCCGTAAACTCGTTTATATGCGGCCTTGCCACTGCCTCGATCCCCATAAAGCCCCATACCCGGCGTCCTGCCGAATTGGTAATCGTGTTGCAGTGTTCCAGATTGTACTTACCGCAGGCTGCCACCAGCGCATCGCTGAAGCTGCGGCGTTTGAGTGCAGTCAGGCTATTTTCCTCGCACCACATCCGGTAAATGTCGTAGCAATCCTTTGAACTGATGGACGCATCCGCTTTCAGCCGGATATAGCCCTCGGATTCCAGAAAATCAAACACGTTATTGTTGTCCCGCTTGACGGCCTCCCGGTTCTCTTTGGTGCGCTGGCTCTCGGTGAACTTGAAGTTGTTCGCTACCAACCGCTGCAATCCCGCAAAAGCCCACAGCAGAATGCCCTCCACCTCGGCCTTCATCTTCTCTGCCAGGTCGGGATCATCCACACGGTCGGCAGGTTTCTCTTTGGCGGTCAGCACCAACTGCCGCCGATAAAAGCCATCACTGCGGTCAAAGAGAGCCTGCAAGTCGCCATTGCTGAATGCCAGCAGCCGGGCGCACATCCATCCCTGATAGCTCTGCTTGCCTTTACGCTCCAAATCCATTTTACCCTGTGCGGTGACGATGGATTTGACATAGTTGGTCTGCCGCAGGGCCTCCATCCGCATATCATCATCGACACACAGCAGAATGTGTTCCAGATCAGCGCGGGCAAAACGGTTCTCGGAAATTTTGCCGATGCTGCCGTCCTTCATGTTGCTGCCGAACAGGGCGGACAGCACCGCGCCGATCTGGCTCTTACCCTCGCCGCCATTGCCCTTAATGACCATCATGCGCTGTCCCTTGTTGCTGGGGATCAGGCAGTAGCCGATATATTCCTGCAAAGTGGGAATGTCCTCCGGGTAAAGAAGCCCATCCAGAAAAGCCAGCCAGCGGGTCGGCGTGGGCGCATCGGGATTATAGGCCACCGGCAGGCGGCAACGCACGATGTCCGGTTTTCCCTCCGTAAAGGAGCCATCCAGAAACAACGTGCCGTTTGCCAGATGAATGCGGTCAGCCTCCGGCGGGAAATCCTCTACCAGCGCCGCCAGCTTCATCAGCTCCACGATATTGCTGATTTTGCGGGGGATATTGCTGACCGCACAGCATTTCAGTTCCTCAAAAATTTCTCCACGCAGTGGCAGCTCATCGGTCACGCGGCCATCAGGCGTGAAAAAAGCCCCGTTTGTGTAGATGATTTTGTGTCTGCCGAGAAAATCATCACAAAACAGGGCTTCATTGATACTCTTGCCGTCAAACCAGATGGGCTGGTTGGCCTCACGCGATTGCTCGTTCTTCGCCACGGTGCTGCACCTCCTTTTCCAGACGTCTGAGCCGCTGCTCCAGCGCGGTGATAGTGCCGTCCTTCAGCAGCATATCCACCGCCTTCACACGCTGCTCCAGTTCCGCAAACATGAGAACGTCCAACAAATCATTTACATACTCGATCATATGACAGGCTTCCACAAAGCGGTCATCCAGTTCATCCTCCGGCGATTGCGGGGCATATTCGACCTTCCAGCGTTCCAGCAGATGCAGATAATCGCAGAGCACCCGCTGGCAGTGTATCTCATCGTTGCGGAAAGCCCGCGCCAGCGGATAGGGCTTTTTCAAAGCCATCGCTGCCGGGGGCTTGTCCGGGTCGATGCCAAAGTCATAGGCCAGCTTCTTTGCGGCCTCGTAGCTGCTCAGGCCGAACAGCCGCGCCACAAAATCGATCACATCCCCGGTAGCCCCGCAGCCAAAGCAATAGAAATAATCCCTGTTCAGCTTCATGCTGGGATGCCGGTCATCGTGGAAGGGGCAGCAGATCATATCGCCCCGGTTGACCTTACAGCCGTAGTATTCGGCGGCCTGCTTCACGGTGACAGCGGATTTTACAGTTTCAAATAAATTCATAGGCTTTGTCCTCCATTATTTATTGACGGTATCTGCCCGTCTGCCTGAATATACGGGGAAAAAGCCTATAAACCGAAAAATCCGCTAAAAGTGCAAGAAATGAAAAAACGCCGCCCTGAAATCTTGCAAAAATGCAAGACCTCAGAGCGGCGAAGCCAGCGGAAAGCATTTGCCCGCGCTGGTTTTATCAGGTATAATGGATAAAGAGAGTTTTCAGAAGAGAGGTGCGTCACATGGAGGGAGCCTATCTGCCCGGCAATATCCGGCAGCGGATGCAGGAGCTTATGAAGGAACATAAAATTACCCAGGCACAGCTGGCGACCCGCATCGGCAGCACCGAGAGCGCCATCAGCCGGTTTGTCAGCGGTAAGACTGATAAGATCAGCACAGAACATTTGCTCCGCATTGCGAAAGTGTTTGAAGTCTCCACAGATTTCCTGCTGGGGGAAGTCAACACGCCCGACCGGACAAATTTTGATATTGAAGAACTGGGCCTGTCGGTGCAGGCGGCGCGGAATCTGTACACCGGAAAAGCCAATGCAGAGATCGTCAACCGCCTTTTGGAAAGCCCTCGCTTTGCAGAAGTCACCTATATGATTGAGCAATATTTTGACGATACGCTGGCCGCCGGTTTCGCCGGACAGAACCAGATGCTTACTACTCTCAGCGCCATGCTGCGCCGAAACAATAAAACAGACGCTGCGGTGCAGGCGGCCAGAACTGTCAACCGGCAGAAAGTTCCCGTATATCAGGCAGACCTGACGATGATACAGAACACATTTATGGCGGCGCTGCGGGAAGTGAAGAAAGAGATCGGCAACGATTTCACAGCAGCGCAGTCCTTGACCAAGGGCATCACTCAGCAGATGTTTACCGAACTCACCAAAGGGGCGGATGTTCATACTCCGACCATCACGCCCGAAATGATTTCCGCCGCCGTCACCCAGAGCGCAGCGGGGATGGACGGTGTGCAAAAGGAAGCATTAGACAAGTTCGGTCAGGCGCTGACGGAATTTCTCCAATCCACCTTAGACCACGCGCAGGAGAAGCAAAATGCCGACCCGGAGCAATGAGCAGCTGTGCAGACTGGCACAGAAAGGGGATACGGCTGCCCGTGACATTCTGCTGGAAAAGAATCTGGGATTCATCCGAAAAATTGCGCTGGAGCAATACCGAAACATGGGGCTGGATGAAAATGATATTGGAATTGATTTGGATGATTTGATGCAGGAGGGAAGTATCGGCCTGCTGAACGCGATCCCTTTGTTTGATGCCGGACGGGGCATGAAATTTCTGACCTATGCAGCACCGGCGCTCCGCAACGCCATGACGGACTGCATCCGCGCCGCCCTCGGTTTATTTGAGCAACGGATGGTGGATAAGAAAGACGGCCCCGGCTTCCAGAGAGTATATCTGGATGACGTTCTCTCAGAGGATGAACGGATGCTGCGGATCGAAGCCATAGCCGACCCTCACACCCAAACGCCGGAGCAAATCTATATCCAAAAAGAGCAGCTGATAGAATTGTATGCGGCGCTGGACAAGCTGACAGCCAGAGAGCAGACCTATCTGCTGTACCGCTATGGCTTTACCGATGGAATCGAGCACCCGCTGATCGGCGCGGCGCTCCATTTCCATCTCAGCGAGAGCTGGACAAAGAAGGTGGAGGGCGAGGCGATGGACAGCCTGCGCGGAAAGCTGCCGTGGTGGTTCTGATACGATGGGAAGCAGCGGCTGACGGGGGCTTTGATATACCCTTGTTCCGCAAATGACACGGCTGACAGACAGTGCTTGCCCGCACCGCCTGCCAGCCTTTTTCTGTCGCTTATGCTGCCCCGCAAGGGGCAACCTTTCCCGCCAGAACGCCGCAACTGTGGCCACACTTTTCAGGGTGTGCTACAATTCCGGCTGCCATCTGCTCCACAAAGGTATAACACACTAGACTTTCCTACGGAAAATCGTGTGCCACGAAACCGCCGGTTTCTTTGGATTCTTCCGGTCAAAGGGGAACACTATCCCCTCTGAACACCCCAGACAAAGGAGAACGCTGTTCCCTTTTGGAATCCCCTTGCCAATAGGGATGCTACCGCCCTATTGAATGATTTAGATAAAAAACAAAATAAAGCATAGTTCGCCAGCACACCGCTATTCTGTCATTACCTTACACAGACATCTTGTAACTTTTTCGTTAAGCCTATTGACTCTGATACTTCGGAAGAGATATAATATAGTTGCTACTTAGCGAGCCTAAATAGCAAAGCTAAAGAGAGGCGACGATATGAATAACAAATATGTCCAGCAATTCAAAAAAGGCTCTCTGGAAATGATACTTTTATGCCTAATCGGACGCAAGGAGACTTATGGATATGAAATTATAACTGAATTGAACAATAGTGCGTCTGTTTTGGGATATGCGAAAGAGGGAACCATTTACCCCATTTTGTATCGTTTGCAGGAAGCAGAACTAATCAAATGCCGATTGGCTCCGGCTGCGGCAAATGGCGGCTCAAAAAAGTATTATTCTTTAACGGATAAAGGCAGGAATGTACTTGATGAACTAATCTTATTTTGGTCAAGCTATGAAAACTGCGTAAACGGCTTTATAGAAAGTTATCAACAAGCGAGGGTGTCCAAATGAAAGAACAATATATCAAACAGGTTGAAAAGGAACTATCTTTACCACGCAAAATGAAAAAAGAGGTTGTACGTGACTTGAATGAAGTTTTTGCGTCTGCTATGGAGCATGGAGAAACAGAGCAGCAGATTATCCAGCGTTTGGGGACGCCAAAAGAATTTGCAGACAGCACCGCAGAACAGTTTGGCATTGATAACACCAAATCGAAAAAAAGGAACGGTATCATTTCTACTCTTGCTGCGCTTGTTATCGCGGCTGCTGCCTTTTCGGTATATGCTGTTACACAATCAGGAAAAGTACCAGAAGGAGCAATCGGACAAGCCGACGCGACAACAAATATACAGATTGAGGGCGCGTTTGCCTTTGATATTTCGCAAATCCTTTTGGCTATTGGGTTTGCAGCAACAGCTATTGCTCTTTTGTTAATTATCCGAACCATACACAAAAACAGGAGGTAACTAATGAAAAAGTATATTTCTGTATTCACAATCATGGTTATGATTTTTTTGGCTGCGTGTTCTAATCAAAATACCTCATCTACACCGACAAGCAATGAGAACAATACGCAATCTAATAGTGTTACAAAATTGGACGAGGGTGTTTGGCCTGAGAATGAGTACACAGAGGGGCTTCCTGTTGCGCCTGGTACGGTTGCATGGGCTACACTTGATACAGAACATGAGAATTGTAATATCAACCTTACCGGTATTAGCGAAAACGACTATAACGAGTATATGGAGCTTTTGAACCAAGAAGGCTTTTCCGTAATTGAAAATGTGTCAGAGGAAATCGAGGGAGAAAACTATGTTTCTATCGGGACACTTTTATCAAACGACGAAAAGTGGTTAAGTATCAGCTACATACCCAATAGTCTAACTATCTACATTTCCTTTGACAATAACTGAAAGAGATCACGGAATAGCAAAGCCAGCCGAGCCAGTCAACGGTCAAGATGAACGGCGCAAGCGCCGCCGTTGACAGCCCCGCCCGCCTTTGCAGATAGGCAATCAAGGGGCGACAGCAAGGAGTGCTGCCGCCCACAGTATTATCAGAGAGGGAGAATTCTATGAGAAATCGGATTGTAAAAGTGACAGAAGTTGTAGTCAGAAGCGCTTTTTACATCATCTCAAACTATGTATTTGTTAGCATGGGACTATCATTTCATACTCAATGGATTTCAATTCTATTTTTGCTTTCAATGGTATGGTCTACTATTGATTACGGAAAGTCCATAAATGAAATAATCGAAAAAAAGGTAATTGCTGAAATACTATGTATATGTTGCATTGCACTGAGTATAGCGATGGCATATTTTGTGGGATATATTCAAGGAGCATTCGTTTCCCTCTGAAAATACAGGGCCACAACTTTCCGCTTAATATATCAGTATGGAACAAGTTATCAAAAAGTCATGAATGCTCGTAGCTCACCGGCCCGGCCAGCAAAAGCAGTAAATCTGAAATTGATTTACTGCTTTTTTGCTCAATAGACTCTTAAATCATCTGAAAATATTTCAACGCATCCCTGATCGCCGCTTCCTTCTCCGGCGGACATTTTGGCACTTTGGCATCTTCCTTCTTTGACAGGTTATAATTTTGCCCCACATCCAGCCCGCACTTGCGCTTTATCTGTGAGATGTACAGGGAAGATACCTTCAAACCGGTATGCTCCAACACATACGCCTTGATCTGCTCATAAGTCGCGCCCTTCTGGAAGCCGGACATATCCATATCTTCCAGCGAGAACTCCACCCGCACCTTCTTTGAGTCGATTTCTCCCTTGGAAAGCAAAACAACCGTCTCCACATGCTTTGTCCTTGGGAACAAATCCACGGGCTGAACCTTTTCCAGTGTATACCCCTGTTCACACAGGAACTTAGCATCGCGGGCGGCGGTGGAGGGGTTGCAGCTGACCATGACGAGGGTGCGTGGGGCCATCTGGACAATGGCAGCCAGGGTGGCGTTATCGCAGCCTTTGCGCGGCGGGTCCACCACGATCACATCGGGGTGGGCACCCTCGCTGGCAAGGCGGGTCGCGGCTTCGCCGGCGTCCATGCAGTAAAAATCGGCTTCCTCCGGGGGCAGGCCAAGATGCGCAGCAACGGTTTTGGCACCTTCCACTGCCTGCGGCACAACCTCAACGCCGACCAGGCGGCGGCAGTGCGGCTTCATCGAAAGGCCAATGGTGCCCATACCGCAGTAAAGGTCCAGCAAAAAGTCATCCGGCTGCAGCCGGGCAAACTCTTTCGCCTTGGCGTACAGCAGCTCGGCAGCGGGGGTGTTGACCTGATAAAACTCGTGCACACCCATCTGGATGGGCACTCCGGCCAAAGTATCCTCAATCACGCCGGGGCCAAGCACGGTGCGGGTATCCCGCCCTAAAATCACGTTGGTGCGGGCGGTATTGCGGTTGATCAGCACGGTGGTCAGCTGGAACTCCTGCTGCAAGGTGCGGCAGATTTCGGCTTCGTTGGGCAGGCCGTTGCCGTTTACCACAAAGCACAGCAGGCGCTGACCGCTGTGCCAGCCCTGGCGCATATACAAATGGCGCACGCGGCCCTTGCCGGTTTCCTCGTCATAGGGGGCAATGCCGTTGGCTTCCAGTAACGCACAAGCCCGGCGGGCCAGGGCGTTCATCCACTCCGGCTGCAATTTGCAATCGGGGCAGGGGACGATACGGTGGGTGCGCCCGGCGTAAAAACCGGTCACGACATGGCCATCGGCATCCAGCCCAACGGGCAGCTGGACCTTATTGCGGTAGTGTGCGGTGTGGTCCGTCAGGGCGAGAACGGGCGAAAACTCAAAGCTGCTTACATCAAAGCCGCCAAGGCGGGCAAAAGCATCCCGCACAAAGCCGGTTTTCGCCTCGCATTCCGTAGCATAGCTCAAATGGCGCAGGCCACAGCCGCCGCAGGGAGTGCACACGGCACAATCCGGCGCAACGCGGCCGGGGCCGGGGGCTAAAATCGCGTCAATGCGGCCGAAAGCATAGCTTTTCAATGCCTTTACAATGCGGCAGCGGATCACATCCCCCGGTGCTGCGCCGGGTACAAAAACGGCCTGCCCTTCCACATGGGCAACGCCGCTGCCATCGCTGGAAAGGTTTTCAATCGTGGTTTCAAAAATCTGATTTTTCTTCAAAGACATGGTTTGCTCCGTTTGCTCTAATGTTATGGCAAATATATCAGTCTGCCGGTAAAAACTGAGCGGCAGCACCAAAAAGCAAGGTGCTGCCGTATGGTGGGACATTGTGTGAAAATGGCTTATACCAGCCCCAGCTGCGGGTCTTTTTCCAGCGCGGCAAGGTACTTGCTGGGGGGAACGCCTTTGACCTTTTTGAACACGCGGGAAAAATAGAACTGGTCAAAAAAGCCGACGGAGACCGCGATTTCGGCGATGGAAAGCCCGGTGTTTTTCAGCAGGGAACACGCTTCGCTGATGCGGTAGCCCGTTAAATAGTCAATCGGGCTTTGGCCTACATTGGACATGAACACGCGGTACAGATGGCTGCGGCTGACCCCAACCGCCTTGGCGATGTCATCTACCGAAATATCATGGGAATAGTTGAACTGAATATACTTGATAGCGGCCAGCACATACTGGCTGCTGGAAGACGGCGTGTTGGGCATGGCTTCGCGCGCTTCCTTCATCAGCTGGGCCATGAACAGGTACAGGTAGCCGGTCATCAGGGCTTCGCACTGCGGTTCCGGGCCGCGGGCCAGGTAGATATTATAAATGGTTTCACGGGTGCTTTGGGGGTCTTTGCAGTGGTGCACGGGCTGCACATCGCTGAACGGGGTCTGCTGCACCAGCTTGTTGGCGCAGGCACCGTTAAAGCCGACCCAGTAATATTCCCACGGGTCGGTTTCATCTGCCGCATAGGTGATGAGCTGGTTGGGTTTGGCGAGGAAGAGATCACCCTCCTGCAAATTATAGGCAGCGCCGTTGACCTGATACACACCTTTGCCCGCAACAACAAGATGGATCAGGTAATGGTCACGCACACCGGGGCCCCAGGTGTGGCCCGGCTGGCAGTATTCGTGGCCACAATTAAAAATGGAAAGCTCTACATTATCGGTATAGTTCTGCTTATAAGATTGCTTTGCGATGGTCGGCATACCAAATCCCTCACTCTTGCAAAATCTGGTTGTGGTTCGCCATTCTGCTCCCAAAACAGGGCCCACCGCAGCAGGCCGGAACAGGATGGAGCATATTTTTTACCATTATATCAGAAGATTCATCAAAAGTCCATAATCGCGTTGAAAAAAGATGTTTACATCCTGCTAAAATTTGTTATACTGAGTACAAGAAGCCGTGATACTGGCCTAAAATGCGCTGCATAGCTAAAAAGAACGCGCGGTTTTTGTGCATATTTTACAAGGGACAGCCAAACGAAGAAAGGTGTATGAACGATGGCAACGAGTGCGGAACTGAAACAAAATATCTTGAACGGCGGTTACGACCAGGCTTTTGCCAAGCTGTATGGGGCAGACACTGCTACTGTGGCAGCCCAGCGTGTCCGTTATGTGGATATGATCGACCATTTTGAAGAAAACTTTGGCACGGGCCGCACAGTGTGTTTGTACTCGGCACCCGGCCGCACCGAGATCGGCGGCAACCATACCGACCACAACAACGGTGTCGTGCTGGCAGGTTCCGTCAATCTGGACCTGTCTCTTATACACATCTCCGAGCCCACGAGACCCTAAGCCATCTCGTAT
>ENA-OZFB01000359-OZFB01000359.1-human-gut-metagenome-genome-assembly--contig:-NODE-359-length-16257-cov-6.050364_pt1 | contig 16257 bp, 10 predicted proteins | sample MGYA00244614_ERZ653626 | MGnify/ENA primary metagenome ERZ653626 (study PRJEB26926, sample SAMN06164992) | human gut metagenome | biome: ENVO:00009003; feature: ENVO:2100002; material: ENVO:00002003...
CGATCGTCGGCAGCGTCAGATGTGTATAAGAGACAGAAACGGGGGCGTCCAGCATCTGGATGCCGCGGGCGGCAAGCTCGGCGGCGATCTCCTTGCTGGCGATGGGGTTCAGCGAGGTCATATCAATAAAGGTGGAGCCGGGCTGCATGTAGGCGGCAACGCCGTTTGCACCCAGCATGACCTGTTTAACCTGCGGGGCGTTGGGCAGCATGGTCAGCACAAGATCACAGGTGGAGCCGATGGTGGGCTGGTCGGCTACTTTGGCGCCGCAGGCTTCCAGCTCAGCTGCGGCGGCGGGGGAGTGGCTGTCCACCGTAACGTCATAGCCGGCTTTGAGCAGGTTTTTGGCCATGGGGCGGCCCATGATGCCAAGACCGATAAAACCAATTTTCATACGATCACACGACCCTTTCTTTGTAAGGTGTATCTGAAAACAAAGAAATAGACTAAATTTTCGACTTTTCAGATACACCCCAGGAAAACATGGGATACCCTGCCGGGACAAAAGCGGCGGGCAAGATAAAAACAATTTTATTATAGTAATAGATTATACAAATTGCAAGAAGAACTTTTGTGAAACACATAAAAATATAGGTAAAAAGTCAGAAAAATAAGGGAGACTGCGTTGCACAAGGGCAAAACGTGTGATAGAATAATAGAAATATCTCCGGTTAATACGGATGCGCTGCGGGGGCCAACCCGCACAAGGGAAAGTGAAGGAAAGAGCTATGGAACGCCGCCCAATCAAAACGATCCGCAATCAGGTGTATCAGATCCTGAAGGATGATATCTGCGAAGGAAGATTTGCTCCCGGCCAGTGGCTGCAGGAAAACGAGCTGGCAGAGCGCCTGTGCGTGAGCCGCAGCCCCATCCGGGAAGCACTGCGCCAGCTGGCTTCGGACGGGCTGGTGGTGGAGATCCCCAACAAGGGTGTGTTTGTAAAAGAGTTTACCGCGCGGGACATTGAGGAAATTTTTGACCTGCGCGTTCTGCTGGAAGATTACGCCATCAGCAAGCTGCAGCACCACCTGACCACGGCGGATATGCAGCAGCTGATCGACTGCCTGAACGAGATGGAGCGGCTGCACGCCCAAAAGAACCTGCGTGCCTACACGGATATGGATTCTAAGCTGCACGGGCTGCTGATTGAACTGTGCGGCAACAGCCTTTTGGAATCCATGTATGCAAGGATCCATTCGCTGAACCAGCAGTTCCGTATTTATTCGCTGACAAGTACCCAGCGCTTTAATGAATCGATGGAAGAGCACCGCGATATTGTGCACTGCCTGCTGACCAACAATGCGGACGAAGCAAGGGCCATCAACAAGCGTCATTTGCAGCTGGCGAAAGATAAAATTATCCAGCATTTTTCTGAGCAGGAAGCCCTGAAACAGGCAGCGGATGCACAGCCCAAAACAACCGCCGAAGCGGACAAAAAAGCAAAATAACAAAATAACAAAATAACATGTGCCCCCGGCAGCTTTGCATTGCTGCAGGGGGCACTGCTGTTATGGAAGATAAAATCAGGAACTGAGCTGTTCTTTGTGGTATTGCAGGGTGTACAGCTGATAGTACCGCCCATGACGGGCCAGCAGCTCCTGGTGGCTGCCCTGCTCCAGAATTTTGCCGTGGGACAGCACGATGATGTTGTCCGCGTGCTGGATGGTGGAAAGGCGGTGGGCAACGATCAGCATGGTGCCGACGGTGCGCATTTTTTCCAGAGAATCCTGAATCAAAAGCTCGGTTTCGGTATCAATGTTGGCGGTTGCTTCGTCCAGAATCATCACGCTGGGCTTGTGGATGATCGTGCGGGCAAAGCTGAGCAGCTGGCGCTGACCGGCGGAGAAGTTGTTGCCGCGCTCGCGCACTTCCTCATCCAGGCCGTGGTCCAGCTTGTTGATGAAGTGGTCAGCGTTAACATAGCGGCAGACCTGCATGATCTCTTCGTCCGAGATGTTATCCTCCCGCAGGACAATGTTGCTGCGGATGGTGCCGGAAAAGAGGAAAACATCCTGCAGCATTTGTCCAAAATGGCGGCGGAGGGAAGAAATTTTGATTTTGCGGATGTCGATGCCGTCAATCAGAATTTCGCCCTTCTGGAACTCGTAATTGCGGCAGATGAGGGACAGGATGGTGCTTTTGCCGGAGCCGGTGGAACCGACAAAAGCCACGGTTTCCCGCGGGGAAACATGGAACGAAACGCCCTGCAGCACCCATTCGCCGGGAATATAGCTGAACCAGACATCGCGGAACTCAATTTCGCCTTTTACATCGGTCAGCTCAATGGCATCGGGGGCATCCACCAACTTGGGCTGAATGTCCATAATAGAAAAGACTTTTTCCGACGAGGCCAGCGCGGATTGCAGCCAGTTGAACTGCTCGGCCAGGTTCTGGATGGGGGTAAAGAACTTGGAAATGTACATGTAGAAGGTGACGATGGTGCCGCCGGTGATGGTCTGCCCCAGGAAAGAAACGTTGTTCAGGTGGCCCATGCCGCCCAGGTAGAACAGGCACAAAATAGAGCTGATGTACAGCATGTAGACCAGCGGGCGGAATACGCCGAACACAAAAATCTGTTCCTGCGTGACCTTGGAAAGGGTCTGGCTTTTTTGGTAGAACTCCGCCATCTTTTCGTCCTCGCGGCCAAAAATCTGGGTGACCTTGATACCGGAAAGGTTCTCCGAAAGATAGGTGTTGATGTCAGTGGTGGCATCCTTGACCTTACGGTAGGCCCGGCGGGAAAACTTGCGGAAGATGACAGTGAAGATGACGATGAAGGGAACAAAGCAGAGCACCATCAGGGTCAGCGCATAGTTCAGGCAGAGCATGGCCACCAGAATGCCCAAAATGACGAACGCATTTTTGGTCAGGTTCACCAAAAGGTTGGTGAACATCATGGAAATGGCGTTGGTATCGTTGGTAACGCGGGTAACAAGCTTGCCAACCGGGATCTCGTTGAGCTGCTCGTGGGAGAGGGACTCAATGTGGGTGAACAGATCCTCGCGCAGATCGGAGATGATGCGCTGGCCGACCCGCTGCAGAATGACCGCCTGAAAATAGGTGCTTGCCATCGAGAACACCAGAACCCCCGCATAGACCGCGACCGAAGCGAACAGGCGGCTGAGGGTAAAATCGGCGGCGACAAGTTCTTCGATCGCACCGACGATTAAGGGAGAGATAATGTCGTAAGCGATGGAGAAGAGCATCAGGAAGAGAACCAGAAGAAACTTGGCCCAGTACGGTTTGGCATAGGCGAACAGGCGGTGCAGAATCTCGCCGTCTGCCATGGTGCGCTCAAACCCCATGGCGGTCTTTTTATCTTTGACCGAAGCGTAAGCAAAAATCAGCAGCGCGGTAACGGCACCGATGACGCCGCCAACCAGCAAAAGCGGGTTTATATTAAGCATTGTCATCACCTCCGGCTTCATCTTCCAGCCGCTGCAGGTCCACCATGCGGCGGTACTTGGGGCAGCTGGTGTACAGCTCATCGTGGGGGCCGACGGCCTCAATCTTGCCATCATCCAGGAAGATGATCTTGTCCAGCCGCTCCACCGTGGAAATGCGGTGGGCAATCAGCAGGGTGGTCTTGTTGGCGCGGCTGGATTTCAGGTTGTCCAGAATGATTTTTTCGGTGCGGGTGTCCACAGCGGAAACAGAGTCATCCAGAATCAGGATGGGGGCGTCTTTCAGCAGGGCGCGTGCAATGGAGATGCGCTGCTTCTGGCCGCCGGAAACGGTCACGCCGCGCTCACCCAGAACGGTTTCGTAACCATCCTTAAAGTCCACGATGTTGTCCCGCACATCGGCCAGGCTGGCGGCGTGGTCGATCATTTCGGGGGAGGCATCGTCCACACCAAAGCCGATGTTGTGGGCGATGGTATCCGAGAAGAGAAAGTTGTCCTGTGGAACATAGGCGCAGGCAGCGCGCACAGAATGGATGGACAGGGTGTTCACGTCCTTGCCGTCCACAAACAGGGTGCCGTCCGGCACGTTGTAGGTGCGCAGCAGCAGGTCCACCAGCGCCGTTTTGCCCGCGCCGGTCTTGCCCACAATGCCCACGCTTTCGCCGGGGTGGATGGTGAAGGAGATATCCTGCAGCACATCGTATTCGCCGTCCGGGTAGCGGAAGGTCAGGTGGCGGAATTCCACACTGCCCTGCGGGTTCTGCAGCTCCTGCACGCCGGGGCGGTCGGCCACATCAATGGGGGCGTTCAGCAGCTCGGTGATGCGGTTCAGGGAAGCCTTGCCGCGGGAGGTCTTTTCGATCAGCATGGAAATTGCCATGATGGGCCAGACGATGGCCTCAAAATAGCCGATGTACTCTACCAGCTGGCCCGCGTTGAACCGGCCCTGGTAGACCAGATAACCGCCATACCCCAGGATGACACAGATGACAGATTCGACAAACAGGGTCACGAGCACTTCCAGCAGGGTGGCAATTTTGGTGTAGATGACGTTGATTTCCTCGTTCTGTTTGTTCAGCTTGCGGAACGCCATGAGCTCTTTCAGCTCTTTGACAAACGCCTTGATAACGGCAATGCCGGAGAAATTCTCCTGTGCAAAGTCTGAAAGATCGGAGAATGCCTGTTGGCGTTCTTCCCAGCGCTTGGTCATGGCGGTGCCCATGACGGTGCCGATGCCGAACATGATGAGGGCAGGGATCAAAGCCAGCAGGGTGAGCTTATAATCCATGCGCCACATTTTGTACAGGGCCATCAGGCCGAGAACCAAAGCGTCAAAGAACATCAGGATACCATCACCAAAACATTCCTGGATGGTATCAATATCATTGGTGTAAAGGCTCATCAGGTTACCGACCTTATTAACCTGGTAATACTGCTGCGAAAGCTGGCGGCTGTGGTCAAACATCCGCTCGCGCAGGTTGGCAGCAACCCGCACAGCGGAGCCGAAAAAGCAGATACGCCACAAAAAGCGCCCAATGACCATGAGCACCACGATCCAGATCATGGGCAGGCAGATGTACTGCAGCAAAACCTCTTTGGTAAAGGGCAGGGTCTGGCCGTTTACGACCACCTGCCCCAGGTTGACCCCATTGATGACCAGACGGTAAAACTGGGGGATCAACAGCTGGATATAGTCAACCATTAAAAGGGCCAGCAGCCCAAGCAGCAGCACGGGCGCATTTTTGAGGTAATAACGGTTGATGTACTTGCCGAAAATCACGGCATCTCCTCCTTTTCCTTGCAGGGATACAGCCGGGCGGCCCGGTCGGCGGCAAAAGTGCCGTATCTTTCAGTATATAGGACGGGAACGGTTGAGTCAACGCAAAACGCGAAAAAGTGGGGAATACAGCCGAACAGGGGGGAAGCGTCTTTTATTATGAAGCATAGCCCCTACGGTTTCGATAGGAAATAGGTTGTTTCTGGATACACAAATGTTTCTTCTTTATATAAGGATACAAAATATAAGGATACAAAATGAACTGCTTTTACACATAGATTTCGTTGTTGCGGGCGGGCAGCTTTTGTACCACGGCTTTGTGGGCGGCGGTTTCACGCCAGGCGGCGGGACTTAAACCCATTTCCCGCTTAAACACGCGGCACAGGTAGTTGGCACCGGAAAAACCGCACAGCCCGGCGATCATTTCCAGGCTGTACTCCCGCTCGGCCAGCAGCAGTTTGGCAGCTTCAATGCGTACGCTGGTCAAAAAGCGGCCCGGCGGCATGCCCATCTCGGAAGAAAAGACCCGCACAAGGTGGCACTTGCTGACCCCAAGCTGGGCGCTGAGTTCTTCCACGCCGTACAGGGCCATGTAGTTATCGCGGATGGCTTCCACCGCGCGGGCTACCAACGGCGAAAGATGGCGGGATTCCTCGTCCCCGTGGGCAAGGGCGCACAGCAGGGTGTAGGGGGCGGCGGCGCTGGCGGCATCGTCGGCATTCCCGGCACCGCACACGCGGGCCAGCAGCTCCGCTGCACCGGGGCAGGAAGCCCCATCCGCAAAGCGCGGCTGCGGCAGCCCGGCCAAAAACTGCTGCACGGCCAGCCCGGTCAGCCGCACGCACAGCAGATGGCAGGGGGTAACGGGCCGCAGCGTGAAAGTGCCAAAGCCCAGCAAAAGATCGCCGGAGGAGCCCGCCGCGCTCTGGCTGCCGGGGCATTCCAGCACGCACTGCCCGCTGGAAAGTACCCCCGCCCAAAGGCCCTCGCCGGAAAGGGCCAGCGGCGCTTCGCCCTGCAGCTCCTGCACTGCGGCGCAGGCGCAGCAGGTGGTTGGATCAAATATCAATTTCTGACCTCCAATATCAATAAAGTGCTATATCTTTTTCAATCGTACCCTGCTATTATAGATTTGTCAAGAAAAATACGTGCTGAGCGTATCAATAAAATCATAAAAACCAATTTGGAGGTAATGACCCATGGCCAGCATTAGTTGCCGTCATATTTACAAAATCTATCCGGGCAATGTTACTGCCGTTAAGGATTTCAACCTGGAAATCGCTGATAAGGAATTTATCGTTTTCGTCGGTCCTTCCGGCTGCGGTAAGTCCACCACCCTGCGTATGATCGCAGGTCTGGAAGAAATCTCCAAGGGCGAAATGTACATCGGTGACCGCCTGATCAACGATGTTCCCCCGAAAGACCGCGACATCGCCATGGTGTTCCAGAACTACGCTCTGTACCCGCACATGACCGTGTACAAGAACATGGCATTCGGCCTGGAACTGCGCAAGATGCCCAAGGACGACATCGACAAGCGCGTTCGTGAAGCTGCTAAGATCCTGGAAATCGAGCACCTGCTTGACCGTAAGCCGAAGGCTCTGTCCGGTGGTCAGCGCCAGCGTGTTGCTCTGGGCCGCGCAATGGTTCGTAACCCGGCCGTCTTCCTGCTTGACGAGCCTCTGTCCAACTTGGATGCTAAGCTGCGTACCAGCATGCGTACCGAGATCATCAAGCTGCACAAGAAGCTGGCTACCACCTTCATCTATGTTACCCATGACCAGACCGAAGCTATGACCATGGGCGACCGCATCGTTGTTATGCGTGATGGCGTCATCCAGCAGGTCGATACTCCGCAGAACCTGTACGATTACCCCTGCAACATCTTCGTTGCCGGCTTCATCGGCAGCCCCCAGATGAACTTCCTGGACGGCACCCTGCAGAAGAATGGCGATACCTATGTCGTCGATCTGGACGGCACCGTGATCCCCCTGCCGCAGGAAAAGACCGCCGATGGCAAACTGGCCGCTTACGTTGGCAAGAGCCTGAAGGTTGGTATCCGTCCTGAGGATATGAAGGATGACGAAGAGTTCCTGGAGAAGCATCCTTCCAGCCATATCGATACTGAGGTTGAAGTTTCCGAGCTGATGGGCGCTGAGATCTATCTGTACCTGACCTACAAGGGCCAGAACCTGATGGCTCGCGTTGCCCCGACCTCCAAGTCCCGCCGCGGCGACAAGGTCACCATGGCTATGGATACGCATAAGATCCACCTGTTCGATCCTGAGACCGAGCTGACCCTGCTGAACTAATCAACAGTAATTTGAACTTTTTAGGCGGCTCCGCTCTTGTGCGGAGCCGCCTTTTGTTAAGGCAAAAGCGCAAACAATTGCGCAAGCGTTGCACAGAGGCAGTGCAGCGGGTGTAAGAGCAAATGGGCAGGGGAAAGCCCTGCCGAGGGGTGTGCCTGAAAACAAAGAGAATGGCGGTTGTGTTTGTAAAAACAGGCTGTATTTTCGGCTTTTCGGGCTCGCCCCAGGATAGGATGTTTGAAGCAAAGGGGGACAGCCGACCGATGCAGATCACAGATCTACTGGTGCCGGAACGCGTTGCACTGAATATGCAGGTGGCGGATAAGGCCATGGCCATCCACGCAATGGTGGGCATGCTGGACCGCACCGGATGCCTGCGGGATGCAGTCGAATACGAAAAAAATGTGCTGGAACGGGAAGCCCAGGGCACGACCGGCGTTGGCGGCGGGGTGGCCATTCCCCACGGCAAAAGCAACGCGGTGCTGGTGCCCGCGCTGGCGGCAGTAACGCTGCGGGAGGCGATCGACTACCAGGCACTGGATGGTGCCCCGGTACGGCTGCTGTTTTTGATCGCAGCTCCGGATGGTGCAAACGACCTGCATATCCAGGTGTTGGCGCGGCTGGCTCAGCTGCTGATGGAACCGCTGTTCTGTGAGGAATTGAAGCAAGCAGCAACCCCGGAAGAATTTCTGGCGGTGATCGCTAAACGGGAACAGGGCGAGACCGCCCGCGAGGCCCGCGCTGAGGCAGTGGCCGAAGCTGCGCTGACCGAACCGCGGCTTGCCCCCCGCGTGCTGGCTGTAACGGCATGCCCCACCGGCATTGCCCACACCTATATGGCGGCCGAAGCGCTGGAAGCCGAAGCGGCAGAAATGCATATTGCCATCAAGGTGGAAACCAACGGTGCAGACGGGGTGAAAAACCACCTGACCGAACAGGAAATTGAAAACGCAGAGTGCATCATTGTGGCGGCGGATAAAGCCGTGGAGACCGCCCGCTTTGCGGGCAAACCGGTGCTTCGCGTGCCGGTTTCCCAGGCGTTGAAAGACCCGGAAATGCTGCTGCACCGCGCGCTGTCCGGCACAGCTCCGCTGGAACCGGAGGATGAAAGTGTGCCGGGCATGGGGTGCAACCGTAAAGCGGGCAGCGCAAAAGATGGTGCTGCCGCCACGCAGGAATTTGGGCGCAAGCTTTACACCGACCTGATGAACGGCGTTTCCCACATGATTCCCTTTATCACCGGTGGCGGTATATTGATTGCGTTAAGCTACTTTTTGGACCGCGGTAATGCGGGCGCAGAAATGTTCGGGCGGGGAACGTCCCTTGCCATGCTGGTGCGCACGATTGGTAATACCTCATTTAATCTGATGTACGTTGTGCTGGCCGGGTTCATTGCCATGTCGGTGGGGGATTTGCCCGCATTGGTGGCCGGTATGGCGGGCGGTATGCTGGCCATCCAGGGAACCTCGCTGGCACCGCAGGCAGAATGGGTGTCCTCCGGCTTTTGGGGCGCTATGATTGCGGGCTTTGCGGCAGGCCTTGTGGTAAAACTGCTGCGGACGGCATTCAAGCGGCTGCCATCGGCATTGGTGCATATCAAAACAGTACTGCTATATCCGGTGGCAAGCCTGGCTGTGGTCGGCTTTATGATGGTATTCCTCGTCAATGCGCCGCTTGGACGGTTTAATACCTGGATATACCAGCTGTTGGCCAGTATGCAGGGCGGCAGCCGCGTGGTGATGGCCGCGGTGCTGGGGGCTTTGATGGCCGTTGACTTTGGCGGGCCGATCAATAAAGCGGCGTATCTGTTTGGCACGGTTGCCCTGGCCGGCGGCCAGGAAGAATTTATGGCTGCCGTTATGGCGGGCGGCATGGTGCCGCCGCTGGGCGTTGCTCTGGCGGGAACCCTGTTCCCGGAGCGTTTTACCACCAAAGAACGCCACACCGCGATGACGAATTACCTGATGGGGGCCTGCTTTATCACCGAGGGGGTCGTCCCCTTTGTGCTGCGGGATCCGCTGCATGTCATTCCCTCCTGCATGGCGGGTGCATCCCTGGCGGCGGCGCTGTCCATGCTGTTTGGTTGTGCCGTACCGGCCCCGCACGGCGGCATGTTCTTGCTGCCGCTGAACCCGCATCCGTTCCGGTATCTGCTTGCCTTACTGATGGGCAGCCTGTTGACGGCGGTGACCCTTGCGGCTTTACGCAGAAAATACCCGCCTAAGGATGAGGAACAGCCAACAAATTGACCTGATGATTTAGAAAAAGGCTTTTGGGCGCTGCTCAAGCAATACACGACAGCCGATAGGCAAATAAAAATTTGCACAAAAGCCTGACTGATATGCCCCCTATATAGCCTTCAGTGTTTTATTTCACTGTTCGCTATATAGGGGGCATATCATTCTACTATATGATATCCTCAAAAGATTTAAGCGCCAAATAAGCGCCTAATGCAAAGTGTTTTGCTAAGGTGTATCTGAAAACAAAGAAAATGACGGATATTTCGCAAACACAAGCAGGATGTAAGGCAAAGAGCCGCAGGAATCCTTTGTAGATTTCAAGACCTTTTAACACAAAATCCCGCCATATTTGTAGAAATAAACAATATTTTCGACATTTCAAACACACCATTTTATTATACGGGCCGCCCCCCTGTTTGCGCAAGGGCTGTGCCTATGTTATAATAAGTTTATTTAACACACGTTCAATTTTGCAGGGTAAGGGGGCAGAGCGATGCGGCCGGATGTGGAAGAGTTTTTCTGCGGCATCAGCTTTGACGCTTACCGCCTGCTGGGTTCCCACCCGGCGGGGCCGGGGCGCGGCTGGCTGTTTACCCTGTGGGCACCGCACGCCCGCCGCGTGCAGCTGCTGGGGGACTGGAACGGCTGGGATCTCTATTCCGCCGCCGAGCTCACCTTTTGTGAGGACGGCCTGTGGCGCGGGCAGGTGCCCCAGGCGCAGCTTGGGCAGCTGTACAAGTATAACATTCAGGGGCCGGACGGCAGCTGGCAGCTGCGGGCAGACCCGTTTGCCTTTGCGTTTGAAGCTCTGCCCGGCACGGCTTCCCGCCTGGCGGAGCCGAATTACCCGTTCGCCGCTCCCTTGCTGCGCGGTGCCCGCCGGGATGCTCCCGTTTTGATTTACGAACTGCACGCCGCCAGCTGGCACCGCCATTGGGACGGCCGCTATTACACCGGGCCGGAGCTGGCAAAAAGTCTGGTGCCCTATCTTGTGGAGCACCACTACACCCATGTGGAGTTTTTGCCGCTGGCAGAATACCCGTTTGACGGCAGCTGGGGCTACCAGGGGTGCGGGTATTTTGCCCCCACCCAGCGCATTGGCGGGTTTGCAGGCTTTGCCGCGCTGGTGGATGCCCTGCCCGCCGCAGGCATTGCCGTGCTGATGGATTTTGTGCCGGTCCATTTTGCGCCGGATGCCGACCGCCTGGCCTGTTTTGACGGTGCGCCTTTATTTGAATCCGGCCCCAGCGACTGGGGCAGCCTGAACTTTGATCTGGCCAGCCCGCCGGTGCGCAGCTTTCTGCTCAGTTCGGCGGCGTTCTGGCTGCAGGTGTGCCGGTGCGACGGCCTGCGGGTGGATGCCATCGGCAACGCGCTGTACCACTGCCCCAACGGCTGGCAGGCAGCAGAGTTTTTCAAAACGCTGACAGCCGGGCTGCACGCGCGGTTCCCCGGCTGCATGCTGGTGGCAGAGGACAGCGCCGGTTCCATGAACGCCACCTCCGATACCGCCAGCGGCGGACTGGGCTTTGACTATGTGTGGGAGATCGGCTGGACACAGGATGCGCTGGCCTATTTTGCCGCGCCGTTCGGCGGGCGCAGCGCTCTGTTCCGGCAGTTGTGCGGCAGCTTTGGCCCCTTTGGCGCGGTGCAGGGCGTCAACGCGCTGAGCCACGATGAAAACCACCCCGCCAGCATTTTCACCCGCCTGTATGGCAATGTAGAAGAAAAGCTGGCCCAGATGCGGCTGCTGCTGTTATTACAGGCCACCCGCCCCGGCAAAAGTCTGCTGTTTGCGGGGGTGGAGTTCGGCCAGCCGGATGCCTTTACCGATGGCCGGGAGCCGAACTGGGCTATGCTGGCGGACGCCGGGCACCGCGCCCTGGCTGATTACAGTAAGGCGCTGAATGCTTTCTGCCTGGCACACCCGGCGCTGTATACGCCCCAAAGCTTTGCCTGGGCCGCGCAGGATGCAAGCACCGGCGTGCTGGGCTTTACGTTGCAGGCCGGCTGTGAAACACTTTTGTGCGCCCTGAACACCGGCACACAGGCCGTACAGGGGTTTGGGCTAAAGCCGGGCTGGGGCAGCTGTGCCCTGCCGCTGTTTGCCGCGGGCTGGGTGGATCATGCTCCCCGCCCCATTGCCAACGGATGGCTGGCGCTGGACCTTGCACCGTTAAGCGGCGGAATTTGGCAGATCGAGTAATTTTCCGCCTTGACAAACCGGCATTTCCTGCTATACTGGGAACCGGACATAAGAACAGGGGCGCTGGAGGGCATCTCCGGCTGAGATCAAAGCAACTGTGTTTTGAGCACCCTATACCTGATCCGGGTAATGCCGGCGTAGGAAGTTTTGCTGCGGTTATATACTGCTCACAACGCTTTTGGCGCCCGCTGTACCTGCGGGCGCTTTTCTTGTTTTTATGTACTATTTTTCAGGAGTGGTATGTATATGTCATCCTCTTACACCAAAACGCGCATTATGGTAGAATGCGCCCTGATGATTGCGCTGGGCACCATCCTGGCCAACATCAAAATCTATGAGCTGCCCAACGGCGGCTCCATCACGCTGTTCAGCATGGTGCCGTTCATTCTGGTATCCTTCCGCCACGGGGTCAAGTGGGGCCTGTTCACCGGCTTTGTGAACAGCCTGCTGCAGATGCTGCTGGGCTTTTATGCGCCCCCGGCGCCCGGCCTGCTGCCTTTGGTGGGCATGATCCTGCTGGATTATGTGCTGGCCTTCTCCTTTCTGGGGCTTGCCTGCGTGTTTGCCAAGCCGTTCAAAAACAAGCTGGTCGGCGTGGCCGTGGGCTCCGCCGCCGTGTGCGTGCTGCGTTTCCTGTGCAGCTTTTTGTCCGGCGTGCTGATCTGGGGCAACCTGAGCGATGGTCTGCCCGCGTGGATCTACAGCCTGACTTACAACGGCTCCTACATGCTGCCGGAAGGTATTATGACCACCATTGCCGTGGTGCTGCTGTACAAGGCTGCGCCCCAGCTGTTCAGCGCCAACAACTGATTTTGCCATTTTCAACTCCGTTTGCCTGGGGTGCCGTTTTTACGGCGTCCCAGGATTTTTTATTTCCTTTTTTCTTGATTTGCCCGTACCTGCTGCACAAAAGTTTTACCATGGCAGACATCACATTTTCCGCCCCGCCCGCCAGCCGCACCGCACGTTTTTTGCCCTGCACCAGCAGCTGCCCGTTTCAGCTGCTAACTATTACAGAAATGCGTTTTTGTACAGTTTTTTCAAATGTATTTTTGTTGCAATATTTTAGCAAAAAACGCTCACTTTATGTTATCTTTATCTATCTCTTTGTTTCGTTAAAGCGCCGGGGCACCTGTCTTTCTTTCAAGTTTCGGTCAAAATGCGTTATATTTTTAGCAATATAACCAAAGTCACCTTTGCTTTTTCGGCATTGTGCTATTTTGACAAAATACATTTGCAATTTATTGAAAATATGTTAAAATAGATTTAACAGATTGTTACACCGCAAACAATGTTCCTATTTACCACTGCATGAACGGGAATTTTGCTAACCAGAGCGGTTTTGCAATCCCCACCGGGGGCATTAGCTTCACCCCGGCAAAATACGTCCGTATTAGGAGGAATGTATCTTATGATGAAATGGCTGCAAAAGCTCGGCAAGGCGTTGATGCTGCCTGTTGCCGCGCTGCCCGTCTGTGGTATTCTGATGGGTATTGGCTACGCTTTGGCTCCCGCCGTTATGGGTGCTGAAGGTTCTACTACCGGTGCTGCTTACACGATCGGCTTCCTGCTGGTCAAGGCCGGCGGCGCTCTGATCGATAACATGGCTTGGCTGTTCGCCATCGGCGCAGCTGTCGGCCTGGCAGACGACCATGACGGCACCGCCGGTCTGGCTGGTCTGGTCAGCTTTTTGATGATGCAGCAGCTGCTCAGCCCCGCTGTTGTGGGCACCATCCGCGCTGCTGTTGGTTCCACCCTGGAAGAAGGCACCGTTGATTACATTGCTTTCAGCAAGATCGCCGGCAACTCCTTCATCGGCATCCTGGCCGCTGTCATCGGCGCCACCTGCTACAACAAGTTCAAGGGCACCAAGCTGCCTGACTGGCTGGCATTCTTCAGCGGCAAGCGCAGCGTTGCTATCGTGACCGCCGTTGTTTCCATCGTGGTTTCCGTTGTTCTGCTGTTCGTCTGGCCCATCATCTTCGGCGCTCTGGTTGCCCTCGGCAACGGCATTGCCAAGATGAGCGGCATCGGCGCCGGCATCTACGCTTTCCTGAACCGTCTGCTGATCCCCACCGGCCTGCACCACGCTCTGAACAACGTGTTCTGGTTCGACACCATCGGTCTGGGCGACCTGAGCCACTTCTGGGCCGGCGAGACCTCCGCTGATGTGAGCTGGAGCCTTGGTATGTACATGTCCGGCTTCTTCCCCTGCATGATGTTCGGTGTCATGGGCGCTGCTCTGGCTATGGTCAAGACCGCTAAGAACAAGAAGGCCGCTATTGGTCTGGTTCTGTCCGCTGCAATCTGCGCATTCGTCTGCGGCGTTACCGAGCCCTTCGAGTTCGGCTTCATGTTCCTGTGCTTCCCGCTGTACGTTGTGTACTCCGCTCTGTACGGCATCTTCACCATCATCACCTACTACTCCGGTTTCCGTGCTGGCTTCTGCTTCTCCGCAGGTGCTACCGACCTGATCTTCTCTGCATCCCTGCCCGCAGCTGCTAAGACCTGGATGATCATTCCTCTGGGCATCGCAGCATTCCTGGTGTTCTACTTCGTGTTCTACTTTGCTATCACCAAGTTCGACCTGAAGACCCCCGGCCGTGAGGATGACGACGAGGAAGCTGAGAAGAAGGTCGTTCTGGCTAACAACAACTACACCGAAGTCGCTTCTGCTGTTCTGGCTGCTGTCGGCGGCAAGGAGAACGTGAAGGACGTTGGTTACTGCGCAACCCGCCTGCGCTTTGAGGTGCTCGACAACGCTAAGGTTGACGAGAAGGCTGTCAAGGCTGCCGGTGCTGCCGGTGTCATCCGTCCCAGCAAGAACGCTTGCCAGGTCATCATCGGCACCAAGGTGCAGTTCGTGTACGACGAACTGAAGAAGATGCTGTGATCCTGCACTTCTGAAAAAGAATGAACTGCAAAAGTCTGGTTGATTTTGCAGTATGAACCGGGCCGCCGGGGGCGGGGTGCACAGCGCCCCCTCCCGGCGGCCCGCTCTTTTTGCACAGCGGTACAATGTTCACACAAAAGGACTTTTGAAAAAACACCCGGCGTGCTATACTGGGTGAAAAAGAAGAAAGAACGAGGTGTTTTGTATGATCCTTCAGAATGCACTGGTCTATACCCCGCGCCACACCTTTGAGCGCGGCACCATCGTCATCCGCGATGGCCGCATTGTGCCCTTTGCCGCCCCGGAAGAGGGCGAGGAGGTGCTGGATGCCGAGGGTCTGTACGCCCTGCCGGGCCTTGTGGATATCCACTTCCACGGGGCGATGGGCAAGGATTTCTGCGACGGCACCGAGGAGGCCATCCAGACGCTGGCGGATTTCGAGGCCAGCAAGGGTGTGCTGGCCATCTGCCCCGCCACCATGACCTATCCCGAGGAGATCCTGAACAAGGTGATGGACGCTGCTGCCGCCCATAAAAACGGCAAGGGTGCCGACCTTGTGGGCATCAACATGGAGGGCCCCTTCATCAGCCCCAAAAAGGTGGGCGCGCAGAACCCGGAGTATGTGCAGGGCGCAGACGCCGCCATGTTCCGCCGCCTGCAAAAGCGTGCAAACGGCCTGATCAAGCTGGTGGATGTTGCCCCCGAGGAGCCGGGCAATCTGGACTTTATCCGGGAGTGCCACAACGAGGTGCGCATCTCCATCGCCCACACCTGCACCGACTACGATACCGCTGTCAAGGCTTTTGAGGCCGGTGCCACCCACATGACCCACCTGTACAACGCCATGCCCGGCATCACCCACCGTGCGCCCGGCCCCATCATTGCGGCCATGGAGCACGATGCCGAGGTGGAACTCATCACCGATAATGTGCACATCCACCCCGCCATGGTGCGGTTCACCTTCAACACCTTCGGGGACGACCGCATCTGCCTGATCGCAGACAGTGCCATGTCCTGCGGCCTGCCGGACGGCCAGTACAGTCTGGGCGGACAGGCCATCACGGTCAAGGGACCTCGTGCTACCCTGACCGAGCACCCGGACACCATTGCGGGCAGCAACACCTGCCTGTACGACTGCATGAAGCGTGCTGTGCTGGAAATGAACGTGCCGCTGGAAAGCGCTGTCCGCGCCGCCAGCGAGACCCCCGCCAAGAGCATCGGCGTGGATAACGACTACGGCAGCCTTGCCGCCGGACGCTACGGCAACGTCATCCTTGCCGACAAGGAGCTGAACCTCAAGGCCGTCATCCAGAAGGGCGTCCGCATCGTCTGAGCTTTGTAAAAAAGTGATGCCGGGCAGCCGCAGACTGCCCGGCTGTCTCTTATACACATCTCCGAGCCCACGAGACCCTAAGACATCTCGTA
>ENA-OZFB01000374-OZFB01000374.1-human-gut-metagenome-genome-assembly--contig:-NODE-374-length-15666-cov-4.923195_pt1 | contig 15666 bp, 31 predicted proteins | sample MGYA00244614_ERZ653626 | MGnify/ENA primary metagenome ERZ653626 (study PRJEB26926, sample SAMN06164992) | human gut metagenome | biome: ENVO:00009003; feature: ENVO:2100002; material: ENVO:00002003...
TTATGCGATCGTCGGCAGCGTCAGATGTGTATAAGAGACAGGTGGACGGAAATATTCATGTGGGAGCCGACTACTTGTCGGAATTGTTTGAAAAGTACTGTGATGTAGGAATTGTACTCATGGTTTACCACGGAGAGAAGAACGCATCTACAAAGACAGAATTAAGTGATTACGCAGACTGGATATTAACCAGGAGCGCAGAACTGGAAAGGATGAATGGAAAATGACGAACAGAGAGAAATATGCGGAACAGATTATTGACATGGCACTTGATAGTATAGAGATAGCTGTGGACAAAGAAGGAAAGTTATGTGATTGCAATGTAATACTTTGTTCCGATTGCGCATGGAGTGATAAAAGCAGATGCAGGGAAGGGTTCAAAGAATGGGCAGAGCAGGAATATGTTGAACCACCTGTTGACTGGTCAAAAGTGCCTGTGGATACAAAGGTATTCGTAAGAGATTCCGACAGTGAACTTTGGAAGCCTAGATATTTTGCAAGATTTGAAGATGGGAAAATACTTGCATGGACTTATGGTGCTACGTCTTTTACTGCGGATGATTTAAACGATGTATCAAAGTGGAATCAAGGAAAACTTGCGGAGGGCACAGTATGAGTGCCAAAAAGCGGTTTACCGTCAAAGGGTGCATCGGAAAGATATTTTACAGTCCGAAAGAATGGGAAGTTGACCGTGAAACAGCATTCTATTACAGAATTGTAAACCGCAATACCGGGAAGAAAAAATGGTTAGGAAAGGAGTATTTTCATGCAGAAACAACAGATTATCCCCATCGTCCGTGCGAATGAGATTCTGATTGCAGGACTGTTAGATGCAGGAATCTTGTATATCGGAGAAGACAACGTGATTCACGTAACAGAAGACTGAAAGCCGGAGGAGTTAGGAAATGGAAAGGAAGATAAGAAAAATCTTGGTAGAACTGGGGCTGAAACAGTACTTGCCGGGATTCCAGTACATCATCGAGGTTGAAACGCTGATGTTTGAGAATCGGAACAGAAGACTTTCTGAAATCTACCGGATTATCGGAGAGAAACACAGCACAAATGAAAAAAGTGTGTACCGGGCGATCAAGTGGGTTGTTGATAAGATGAACCCAAGCACAGAGCTATACAAGGAGATCAATGAGACAGACAAGCCGGTCTCAATCTATATGTTTGTTAATTCACTGTATTTATATCTTTGGGAGGATAGGAAAAATGAGGATTAAACACATCTTTTTGCAGAATTTCTGCAAGTTCTATGGTTCTAACGTAGTGGACACTGATTTATACGACCGGACAGAGGTTTCCGGTGTAAATGAAACAGGTAAGTCCACAATCAAAAGAGCAATTCAGTATATTTTTGGATGCCGTGACGAGAACGGCAGAGAGATCACCGGAATCAGACCGCACGATAAGGACGGCAATGACATCGACGGAGATATTACCGCAGAAGTTACCGTGGAAATTGACGGTACAGACAAGGTTCTGAAAAAAGTATGCCGTCAGAACTTCAATAAGAAAGGCGAGTTTACCGGAAATGTCACGGATTACTATGTGAATGATATTCCAAAAAAGGCAGCAGATTTTGAAGCATTTTTGGAAGAGAGTGTATGCGGAAAAGATAAGTTTTCACTTTGTATCAATGCCATGACACTTTTGCTAAAAGGTGGCACGGATCAGAGAGCAATTCTTGCTGATATGTTTGGTCAGCACAGTAATGATGACATTTGCAATCAATTTCCGGAGTTTGAAGCATTAAGGACTGTTCTGCAGGATGGCACGGTTGATGAACTGAAAAAGCGTTGTAATACGCAGTTGTACGGCACAAGGGGAAGAAATGGAACCAAGGGCTTGCAGGACCTGTTAGATGAAATTCCGAGCCGTATTGACGAGGTGAGCCGCCAGAGAGTGGATATTGACCTTGCTGATTTGGAACTGAAAAAGAAAGCTTTACTGGATAAGCTGTCAGAGAATATTAAGCAGCAGACAGATACGCAGAACAGCATGAATTCCTACGATAAGCTTTCTGATGGAATCATTGAGTTAAAAGGTCAGTTGAGTGTATTACAGCAGAAAGCAAATGAAAAACTTGATAAGGACAGAAGAGAGAAGCGCACGGCATTGAACCAAGTTCAGAATGAGCATCAGAAAGAGTTGCTTAAGGCAGATACCATTCGTGAAGAGATCTCTGCACTGGAAAAGCGCATTGCACAGTATGAACAGAAGAGACAGGAATTGAAGAAGAGTTGGGATTTGAATAAAAGCATTAAATTTGATGAAAATTCTCTGATTTGCCCCTACTGTGGACAGGAATATCCGGAAGAGAAGAAAGAGCAGTTAAGAACGGAGTTTGATACGCATAAGGCACATGAATTGGAACTTATTACTAAAGAGGGTTCTTCCTGCGCTGAACATATCAAAGCGGATCAGGCAGAACTGGAGCATAAGCGTGAGGAACTGAAAAAGACCGAGGATGAAGTGGAGCGGTTGGAAAAAGAGATTGCCATTGCCGATAATGCATTAAATTCCATTCCGGCAAGCGTGGATATTTCCAACACAGAAGAATACAAAGCTATCCAGTCACAGATTGCTGAGAAAGAAGCTTCCATGAACAAATTCACTGACATGAATCTTCTCAGAATCCAGTTAAAAGGTGATGAAGAGCAGATCCGCAATGATATTTCTGTGGTTGATAAGTCTTTGGCGAGTGTAAGCATTAACGAGAGTGTGGATAAGCGTATCACAGAACTGGAACAGGAGCGCAAGAACATTGCACAGAAGATTACGGATGTGCAGGCACAGCTTGACCTGTTAAAGAAATTCAGCCGGAAGAAGAACGAACTGTTGGAAGCTGATGTGAATAAGTATCTTTCTTTCTGTACTGTGCGGATGTTCAGACCTCTTGTGAATGGTGACACGGAAGAATGCTGTGACTTTACATACCGTGGAGAGCCTTACAGCCGGAACATGAACCACGGAGCAAGGATTCTGACGGAGATTGACATTTGCAATGCGTTTCAGAAGCGGTGCGGTGTGGAATTGCCTATCATGGTTGACGATGCCGAGAGCCTTGACCCTTGGAAGATTCCTGATGTTGACAGTCAGTTGATTATGTTCCGCAGAAGTGATGATGCGGTTTTGAAAGTGGAGGAAGTGAAAAATGGAAAAAGTAATTAAGAGTTACAAAGGGTTCAACAAGGACATGAATTGCCGTGGATTTCAGTACGAAGAAGGCAAGGAGTACGAAGAGGAGACAGCAGATGCCTGCCACAGCGGATTCCATGCTTGTGAATATCCTCTGGATTGCCTTGGTTATTATTCTCCGAACGAATCTGTTTACCATGAAGTGGAGCAGAACGGTGAATTTGACAGAGGTGAAGATGATTCCAAGGTTGCATCCACAAAAATAAAGATTGGTGCGAGATTGGATATTTCTGGACTGGTAAAGGCGGCCATTGATTTTACTATGAGTAGAGTTAAAAAAGAAGCTGAAAGTGATGAAGACTACGGTGCATCCTCTGCCAACGATTCCGAGAGCGTTGCGGTTGCATGGGGATACAAATGGAAAGCAATGGGTGTCATTGGTTCCCATATCGTTCTTGCTGAATGGAAATATATTGGCAGTAAAGAGGATGACAGATACGACAGAGCAGAGCAGGAAGCATGGGAGTTTGTCGGTGCGAAGATGTTCCGGGTAGACGGTGAAAAAGTGAAGCCGGATACATGGTACAGATTGGAAAATGGTGAACTTGTGGAGGTGGAGAATGCAGATTAAGAAAGAGACAGTCATTTCTGTTCTGACAACAAGCGGAGAAACAATCAATGCCGGTGACACCGTGATATTCAATTTTGATGACAAGTGTTGCGTGGGTGTGTACCTGGGACTTTCAGACCGTGGAGCCTTGAAATTCAAAGGCAAAATTGCTGATACGGATGTGACATTTCATGTGATGCCTAGAAGCATCAAGGAGATTTACAAGGCTGATGTGACAGTGCATCAGGGAGTTGCAAGTGGATTTATGAATGAGCCGGAAAGTGAGGAATAATAGCATGGAAAAACGTAAATTTAAGGTTGGAGACAGAGTAGTTGAAAAAAAAGGTCAGAAAAAAGGTATTGTAGTCGATTTTTCAAAAGATTATGAGAATGTTCTTGTAAAGTTTGGTGGCTGGAACGAAGGGCATGACGGAAGAGGCTATACAGAAAGTGGTAAAACTTACTATGGAAAGCATTGTTGGTATTTTTGCGAAGAACAATTAGAAATAATAAAGGACGAAACAATCGTCATCTACCGCAAGGACAACAAAGTGATCGCACTGGACAAGTCCACTGGCGAGAAAGCAGAAGCAAACTGCAATCCGGCTGATGAATTTGATTTCCGTACTGGTGCTAAGTTGGCTTTTAATCGACTGATGGGCGAAGATGTGAAGCCTGATAACGGTGTTTGTGAGGTTAAGAGAAAAGCTAAGGTAGGTGAGTACATCAAAATTGTGGATACGCATCCTTATCTTAGTCCCTATAAAAAAGGAGATGTGTTTAAGGTTGCTTCTACGTGTGAATTAGGCGTTGTAATTGAGAAAGATAATGGACTAATTACAGCAGCATGGCACAGAGAGTACGTTGTCCTTGAAAACTACAAACCGGAAGAAAAAGCTCAGAAAGATGATGACAGCGAAATCCGTGTCGGTGACATGGTAGAGGTAACACGAAGCGGTGGTTGTTATTCAACGTACGATACATGGAGTGGACTTGGAAGTTATAGGCAAAATTATGTTAAGGAAGTTTCTGTTGAAGACGGAATGGTTGCAAAGGTTTTGAACATTGCGAAGCATGACAATCCGTATATTACTCTGCCAGACCTTGCGCTTATTCAGAATCCCAAAACAAGCCAGGTATTCATCATCAAAATTGACGGCATCAAAAAGGTAGAAAGGTAGGTAGAAACATGGCAGACGAAAAGAAGCAGGAAAACACAGGAATTGTGGAATACGAATCAAATGGGGAAATTGTAAAAATTTCCCCAACAACGGTAAGAAAGTACCTTGTAAGCGGTGGTGGAAACGTATCGGATCAGGAAGTAATGATGTTTATGTCTCTTTGCAGATATCAGCATCTTAATCCTTTTTTGAAAGAAGCATACCTTATTAAGTTTGGAAACAATGATCCTGCTACGATTGTTACCGGAAAAGATGTTTTTACAAAAAGAGCCGATGCAAATCCGAATTATGCAGGAAAAAAAGCAGGAATTATTATTCAGAAGAAAGATGGTTCCGTTGAAGAAAGAGAAGGATCTTTTGTCCTTAAGGACGAATCTATTGTAGGAGGTTGGGCTAAAGTGTTTATCAAAGGAAGAGAGACACCGGAGTACCAGTCAGTATCTTTCGATGAATATGTTGGAAGAAAAAAAGATGGAACAATCAACGGTCAATGGTCTAAAAAGCCTGCAACAATGATAAGAAAAGTTGCTGTTGTACAGGCATTAAGAGAAGCTTTTCCGGATAAATTCCAAGGTTTGTATGCGCAGGAAGAATTTCCTGATGTTTCCGATGTGAAACTTGATGTGGAAAAAGTTGTGGCAGAAGAGGTACAGGCAAATGCAAACACTATCGAGTTTCCTGACACAACATTTGAGGAAGTACCGCAGACCGCAGAGACGGACATTGCCAGCGCAGAGACACCGGATTGCTTTAAGTAGGAGGTTGCCATGAGAGTTATATCGCAAAATGGGGCGATTGATGTTCCGTATGAAAATTTTGTCTTTGGAATTATAGAAGATAATTCCATTGTTGCAATAAGAGATACCATTGCCCGACCATCAGAAATTGCGAAGGGTGTTGTTGCTACATATTCCGCCGCAGAAAAAGCAAAGAAAGCTATGGAAATGCTTAGAAAAGCATACGTTAGTATGCCGATTCTTTTTCAAAATGTTGAAATTACAGAAGATGTGGTAAAACAGTTTGAAAAATTGAAAAATAGTGGAATTATAGTTCAAGCCATGAACAATGAGCCATCAAAAGTTGAATATGTAAATAACTGCATATTTCAGTTTCCAAAAGATGACGAAATTGAGGTAGAAACATGAAGCTAAAATGTTTAGGCTCCGGTTCTTCCGGAAACTGCTATCTTCTAACGGCAGATAACGGTGAAACAGTTTTACTGGATGCAGGACTTCCTATCATGGACATAAAACGTGGTCTTAACTGGAATATTAAGTGTGTTGTGGGTGCGATATGCACCCATGCGCACAAAGACCACTCATTATCCGTATCAGACCTTGAACACATGGGAATACCAGTATTTAAGCCATATGAGAGTTTAGAACCTATGGAAATAGGGTTTACTGGTGGAAAAATAATGGCATTTGATTTGACAACACTGGACGGCAAATGGACACACACGAATGCAGATGGTACGGAATGCCCTTGTTACGGATTTCTGATTACTCACCCGGAAATGGGTAAATTGCTTTATGTAACTGACACGGAATTTGTTAAGTGGCGGTTCCATGAAGTAAACCATATCCTTATTTCATGTAACTATCAGAAGAAGTACATTACAGAGGATTCCAACGATGCTAAGAAATCCCATGTGTACCGTGGTCATATGGAACTGGAAACGGTAAAAGAATTTGTCATTGCTAACAAATCAGATGTCATGCAGAACGTCATATTGTGCCATTTAAGCCGTGATAATTCTGATGCCAAAGAATGTATCGCAGAGGTAAAAAAGATTGCTCCATTGGCGAATGTGGACTATGCGTCAGAAGGCAAGGAATGGATTTTACAGAATGGAAAGGAGTGTCCGTTTTGAGTAAAAGAGTATTAGATGCTTGCTGTGGTAGCCGGATGTTTTGGTTTGATAAACAGAATCCGGATGTCATATTTGCAGATAACCGTGAATTGGAAACCACTTTATGTGACGGAAGAAAATTACTTGTTAAGCCGGATATAAAAATGGATTTTCGCAATATGCCGTATAAAGATAACAGTTTCAAAGTGGTTGTTTTTGACCCTCCACATTTGATTCATGCCGGAGTGAAATCTTGGTTAAGACAAAAATACGGAGTACTTCCGGAAGATTGGCCAGCATACCTAAAAAAAGGTTTTGATGAATGCATGAGAGTTTTAGAGCCGGACGGACTACTGATATTCAAATGGAATGAACAACAGATATCTTTTTCAAAGGTTCTGAAATTATTCGGACAAAATCCGTTACTTGGAGACCAAAGAGGTATGACAAGATGGGTAGTTTTTATGAAGTGATTAAAAAGGAGAAGTGTGTATGAGTGGTGGAAGTTTTGACTATTTGTGCTATAAAGACGTGCCAGAACTGATGAACAGTTCAAGCATTGCAAACCTTGAAAGCATGGTTCAGCACTTGCAGGAGTACGGTTACGAGGACATAGCACGAGATACACAGCGGTTGATCGAGTATATCAGGTCGGCAAGTATTAGAATCGAAGTTTTGAGCGAGAACCTTAGCGGAGTTTTTCATGCGGTAGAGTGGCGTGCGAGTGGAGATATTGGCAGAGAAACCATGATTGCAGAACTTGAAAAGTACAGAAATGGTGGTGCGAATGGCTGATTGGAAGAAAATCTATGCTATGAAAGCAGAACGTGAGAAAAAAATAAAACAGATATGCCCCGAAATATCGAATGTTAGCGGAATCTATTTGTTTTACAGAGTGGACGAAGCAGGAATCAGAAGAGGGTATTGTGGGCAAGCTGTCAGACTTTTAGAGCGCACATCTTCTCACCTTGCGGAATACGACCATATAGCATTGAGCCTTAAAAAACATGGCTTCAAGAGCAAAGATAATCCGCATGGGTGGTCATTGCATTTTTTAACCTGTGGGATATCAGAACTTGATGAAAAAGAAGTCGAGTATATTAAAAAATGTTCTGATAGTGGTATTCAGATGTACAACGTCACGGCAGGAAGTCAAGGTAAAGGGAAACAAGTAACAGGGCAATATAAACAGCCTAAAACTTATTCGCAGGGCATACAACAAGGCAAAATCAACCTTGCAAGGGAACTGGCGAACATTGCCGACAAGCATCTAGTCATCAGTTTGAAGCCTGAGAAGCAGAACAATTCCGTGTCAAAAAGACAATTTGTTCGGTTTATGGAACTTTTGCATGGAGAAAAGGACGGTGAATAATATGAAAGTATATATTACAAAATATGCACTTAGTACTGGAATCATAGAAACTGACGATGCAGAGATTTGTTCAAATATTTCCGGAGATATGATAAGTTCTAAAAAATATGGATATTATCGCGGAAATGATTGGCACAAAAAGAAGGAAGACGCAGTTTTAAGGGCAGAAGTAATGAGAATAAAGAAAATTGAATCATTAAAAAAACAAATTGAAAAATTGGATAAAATGAAATTTTCTTTGTAGAGTTCAAGCATCACAGAACTTGGAGGTGATACATAAAATGCCAAAACGATATGACAATCCGCAGGAAATTTTAAAAATCATGCGGCAGACAGAACTTTTGAAGCAGTCTGCGGAGAGGAGTCCATTCACCGGAATACTGACACTGTTTTGCTATACCTTGTGGAAAGACTACAAGTACTCACAGACGAGACTTTCCGACTTCTGCGGTAAATTCACCGAGTACAACGAAAAGTACGAGAATGAGCCTTATACGGAGTTACAGAGCAGACTTAACGATTTTGCAGACTGGACGATTGAGTACAAGGAATTTACCGAAGCTGATTATCCACATTATAAGTCGGTTGTAGCGCAGAAATGCATCCGGGAACAAGTCAGATGTAACAATCTTATCAATGAGTTGTCCACCAGGTACATCTTATATGGAATGGTAATTCTTATGGAAGATGGATTCGGTAAGAAGAAGCTGACGAATTTCAAGGATAAGTTTTCTGACCACATGGACAAAGCCGGAGACAAGTGCAACGGAAAGGATTTCATGGATTTATGGAGAGAACTGGTGGAAAATACCGGGATCTATATTGAGAAGCCTATTTTTGAGTAAGGAGTTCTATATGGCAGAAAAAAGAATGTTCAGCGCAAAAATAATTGAGAGTGATGCTTTTTTGGATATTCCTGCTACGGCTCAAATGCTTTATTTCCATATCTGTATGAACGCTGATGATGACGGATTTGTAAACAACCCACGGAAAATCATAAGGATGTGCGGTGCTTCAGAAGATGATTTGAAATCCTTGATAGACAATAGATTCCTTTTATCTTTCGATAGTGGTGTTATGCTTGTAAAACACTGGCGCATTCACAACTACATTCCACCGGATCGTTACAAGCCGTCATGCTATATGGACGAAAAAAGCAAAATAGGTGTGAAACTAAACGGATCATACACTACAGACCCTAAAAAGATGGTTTCCCCAGTAGAGGGAAATCCGAAAAAGAGTTGTTACGACAAAGAAATCAAACTTGATAAGAGGTGATATAAATGCAGATGACAGGATATGAACTGTTGGCGAACTATGAAAAAGCAGAGGACAAGGACAAACAGATTCAGATTCTTGCGGATTTGAACCACATCCCAGTTGACATGGTGCGTTTTGTGATTGACAACAGAGAGAAATTCGATGTTTCAGAGACACCATTGTCCACAGAAGAATTTGCAAAGTGGTGTGAGACGGAACTTGACCGTGTGGATGCTCATATCCATGCACAGGAAATATATTACAGAGAAATTTGCAATGTATACAGAATCGCAAGTACATACGGAAAAAGGAGTGTAGCTGTATGAGAGAGGGAACAGGAAACTTTCAGAACGGTGACTTACTCTACATGGCTACACATCCGGTTGCTGATGCTATTAGAATCGGACGCACGAAGCCGTATGAGTGCAGCTATCCGGCAATGTCGGAGAAACCAAAGATACATGCAGGAAGAAGTGAGAACCATGAAGATATATGCCGTGAAGAATGACAATGACAGCTACCCGAATATTGGGGATGGACTGTTGGAAGTCTCAGAAAGCCGACCGACATTTTTCCGGTTGGTGGGGAGTAACCGGCATTACCAGTACAGAGATTTTACTTTTTATGACCGAAACGGAGTGCCGATACCGAAGCAGTTTTTAAGAGTGTGAGAAAGGAGTGGATGCAAGATGAAGTTTATCGTGACTTTATCAGATATGGTTGGAGTGGTATTGATCGCATTGTTGGTTTTTGTATGGATAATCTTTGGAATGATTATATTGGTAAACATTGTGAAAGATAACATCAAGTACAGGATCGACAAATGGAAAAGAGAAAGAGAAGTCATGAAGGAATGGGAAAGGATCAATGATGGAGAGACTGACAGAAAGAACTGCTGATGGAATTTTGGTAAAGGAGAATCACGGTGAAAATGGATTAAGAACATTTTATCAGTGCTTTGAAGAAAAGCCGAATGATAAATATACAAATTGCGATGGAGGATATTGCGCAATAGAGAAGCTGGCAGCCTATGAGGATGCCGAGGAGCAGGGATTGCTACTGCGGTTGCCAATCAGTGAAGATACACCAGTGTATTCTATTGAGTATTGTTGTGGAAAAAACAAAAGTAATCGGTCTGGAATGTGTTTTAGAGGATTTTGCGAGAATTGTAGTGATAAAGCGTACTACATACGTGAAAGCGTAGCTAAACATTGCAGCATTTGCGAAATTAATAAATCGGTATTCTTTACTCATGAGGAAGCCGAAAGCAAGCTGGCAGAAATGGAAGGTGCGGAATGAAGAGAGAAGAAGTTATTTACTGCTTAAAGGCTCAGAGTGAACGGTACTCAGAGGTTTGCGAAGAATGTCCATTGTATGGACAAACAGGAGTGGATCATTGTTGTGAGGATGCATTACAAATGGCAATCACCGCATTGCAGAATCAGCCAGTGTGGATTCCGGTAAGCGAGAGACTGCCGGAAGACTGTGTTCCAGTTAATGTAACATGGATAAATAGAAACCCGGACCCGTATTACAAAGACATAAAGGATGTTCCATTTGCAAATTCTGCTGTTTATTGCAATGGGAAATGGTACTGGTGGTCAAGTGTTTGCACTGATTATCTCGAAGAATACGGAGAATATAGCATTGATTTGGTTGACGAGGGTATTGATATTGTAGCCTGGATGCCACTGCCTGAGCCGTACCGGGAAAGCGAGGAATGATGATGCAGGATAGATATTTATTCAAGGCAAAGAGAATCAAAGGTCAGTGGGTAGAGGGTGCATTTTATATTGAGCCTTACACGGATCGTTGTTATATCATCCAGTGGAACAGCACAGGACTTGGCTTTAACGAGTTTATTGAGGTTGACGGAGAGACTGTCTGCCAGTGCACCGGACTTAAGGACAAGAACGGAAGACTGATTTTTGAAAATGACATTGTAAAAGACCTCTTTAGTGACACAGCCGCGCCAATCAGATATGGCAGTTATCAAAGCTGTTTTGATAGCACAAAAGTAGAGCATGTCGGTTTTTATGTAGATTGGTCGGGCAAGTACAATAAAAATTACAGAAAAGACTTGGGTTACTGGATTCATATGGTTGATGCAGAGATTATCGGTAACGCATTTGACAATCCGGAACTGTTGGAGGAGTAGCCATGACGGAGAATGAAGCAATCAAAGAACTTGAGACATCTATTGATTTAGCCAAAATGTGTACACAGAATTACGAGAGAAAAAACGAAATCCAAGGTTACGAGATGGCAATCAAGGCACTGGAAGAGGTACAGCAGTACCGCCAGATTGGCACGGTGGAGGAATGTCGTGAAGCTGTGGAGAAGCAGATAGCGAAGAAACCAACACTTATTGACTATAAAAAATATACAAATTTCGTAGATAATGCAGATTTTCTTCAAGATGCATATTGGTGTCCTAATTGCAAACGAGTTGTAAGAAGAGGTTCTTTTTGTAGAGATTGCGGACAGCACATTGATTGGAGTGATGAAGAATGAGCGAAGCGGAATATATGGAAGATGGAGCGGATTATTTAAAGGAAGGATGTCAAAGACAGACTTGTGATGGCTGTATGGCTTACAATTATTGTCTGATAAAAGAACAGGAGGACAAACGATGGGAAGATTGATTGATGCGGATCATTTGTTGTTTCTTCTCAACTCGGCGATAGAGTTGCGGAAAAAATTACACAGAAATACATCAGATTTAGATATGATGGTTGATGCTGTTAATGATGAACCGACCGCCTACGACCCGGACAAGGTTGTAGATCAGTTAAACGACAAGTTCAGAGTCGTGCGAACTGATGAAGACTTGGAATGGAACAGGGCAATGGATGAAGCAATTACAATCGTGAACGGAGGTGGAGTAGATGGCAATTAAACCGATTTTATTCAATACAGAAATGGTTCGGGCGATTCTGGACGGACGGAAGACCTGCACCCGGCGTATATGCAAAGATGCAAATGAGTATACTGTACCGGATATGGATTTTTATAATGCTGACAGGCGGACTTATGCAGTACATAACTATGCTGATAAGGAGCATATGGAACAGTTAAGTACGGCGGAGAGAACCTGTCCTATCTGTCCGGGCGATATCCTGTATGTCCGGGAAACATGGACGGAGGAATGCGGAAAATATTACTATCGTGCGGACTATGACAGCGATTATTTAGACCCATGTGAAACCTTATCAGGTGGTTATCCAGCAAGTTGCAGAAATCATGCAGGGTGTGAATGGTGTACCGCAACTTCAGCGAGAATACACTGGCACCCATCCATCCACATGCCGAAAGAAGCGGCACGTATCTGGCTTAAGGTTACGGATGTACGGGTAGAGCGGTTGCAGGAGATTACAGAGGAACAAGCATGCGTGGAGGGCACAGACCCTTGGGATGAAGCATGTTACGAAAACAACGGATGGCATCCAACGTTTTCGGACCCAGATAGTGGTGGAGACCCTAATATGATCGATGGATTTCATAAACTTTGGAACTCCACCATCAAGAAATCAGACCTTGACCGCTACGGTTGGGATCCTAATCCGTGGGTATGGGTTATCGAATTTGAGCGGTGCGAGAAGCCGGAAGGAGTGTGATGCAGATGGAACCCATTGATTACACCGCCCTGTACGAGCAGAACGAGGACTTTAAACGCTATGTTGACAGATATTGCGTAAAGCACCGGATCAGCGTGGAGCAGGCTCTACAGCACTATCTGGTGCAGATGGCGGGCAAGATGTACAAGGAACAGAGTGAAACAATAGTTAGATAAAATCAAGAAAGGAGCCGAGACTCTGGCCAGAGTGAAGCATATGCGGTCTCCTTGAAAAAAATGAAAAAATTAAAATGTGAGATTTACAGAGATTCAATGCAGAACTATAAGAAATATGCCATACCTCCGGCACAGCTTATCATTGCCGATGTCCCGTATAATGTCGGCAAGAATTTCTACGGAAGTAATCCTATGTGGTACAACGGCGGGGATAATAAGAACGGTGAAAGCAAGCTAGCAGGTAAGGCGGCATTCAATTCTGATTTCAACTTCAATCTGTATGAGTATTTCCATTTCTGCTCAAAGATGCTGAAAAAGGAAGACAAGAATAGCGTTACCAGGGGAAGAAGTAGCAACAGCCCTTGCATGATCGTGTTCTGCTCTTTTGAACAAATGCCTACGCTGATTGATGCCGCCTATAAGCATGGATTCGTCCATTACATACCGTTGGTATTTGTTAAAAATTACAGTCCGCAGGTGCTTAAGGCAAATATGCGTGTGGTTGGTGCTACTGAATATGCTCTTGTGTTCTACCGTGACAAGCTGCCGAAGTTCCGAAACGGTGCAATGGTTGACGAGGACGGAAAGACGATCCGTGGCACTGGAAAAATGATTTTTAACTGGTTTTCCTGGGAGAAAGACGGAAAAGATATTCCGAAAATCCATCCGGCACAGAAGCCGGTAGCAGTCCTTAAAAAGCTGATTGAGATTTTTACTGATCCCGGTGATGTAGTGATTGACCCTTGCTGTGGCAGCGGTAGTACCTTAAGAGCAGCCGCAGAGATCGGGAGAAGTGCATTCGGATTTGAGATTGACCGCAACTTTTATCAGAGAGCCAAAAATGAGATGATTGTCTTTGAAAGAGATAATCAGATTAGTTTTGAGGATATTCCGGGGGTGATGCCGTAATGGATTTTGGATATTACAACATGGATTGCATGGATGGGATGAAAGAGTTCCCGGATGGTTACTTTGACCTTGCGATTGTGGATCCACCGTATGGTATTGGAGAAAATGGGGATAAAAACCATACAAGAGGTAGCCTGGCAAAAGCAAAGGATTACAAGAGTTTTAGCGGAATGGATATAAAGCCACCAAACGAAAAATATTTCGATGAACTGTTTAGAGTGTCAAAAAATCAGATTATTTGGGGGGCAAATCATTTTATAAGCAAAATGCCGTTTGATAGTAGTTGTTGGATTGTTTGGGATAAAGATAATGGAAATAATGATTTTGCTGATTGTGAACTTGCATGGACTTCGTTCAGTACTGCAGTAAGGAAGATTAAATATAGGTGGAACGGAATGCTTCAGCAAAATATGAAACACAAAGAAAACCGTATCCACCCTACACAAAAGCCAGTGGCACTATATGAATGGCTTCTGAACCGCTATGCAAAGCCCGGAGACATTATCTTGGACACTCATGTAGGCAGTGCCAGCAGCTTGATAGCCTGCTACAGAACCAACCATCCATATGTTGGCTTTGAACTGGACAAGCATTATTATGATTTGTCAAAAAAGAGATTAGATGCAGAAATGGCACAAATGCGATTATCTGATTTTATTCCGGGGGTGATGCCATGATTCAGATGAGCATTTTTGACATTATACGTGAACCGATACGAATTACAAAGCCTATAAGGCTGATAGAACTGTTTGCCGGATATGGTTCGCAGGCAATGGCACTGGAAAGAATCGGCGCAAAATTTGAGCATTACAGAGTTGTTGAGTTTGATAAGTATGCTGTAGCAAGCTACAATGCGGTGCATGGCACAGATTTTCCTACAATGGACATAACAAAGGTTCATGCGGATGATTTGAATATCTGCGATACTGAAGCCTTCACTTACTTACTTACTTACTCGTTTCCATGCACCGATTTATCGGTTGCCGGGAAACAAGCAGGCATGAAAAAAGGTAGTGGCACAAGGTCCGGTCTTTTGTGGGAAGTGGAGCGTATTCTGAAAGAGATAATAGATGGTGGCGGTGAGTTACCGCAGATTTTGTTCATGGAAAACGTGCCACAAGTTCATGCCGATGCAAACATGGTAGATTTTCAAAACTGGATTGATTTTCTGACAAGTCTTGGATATGTAAGTTACTGGCAGGACTTAAACGCAAAGAACTACGGAGTGGCACAGAACCGTGAAAGATGCTTCATGTTTTCATTTTTGGGAGAATATAACTACCATTTCCCACAGCCGATACCGTTGAAAAAGAAGTTGAAAGATTACCTTGAATATGATGTGGACGAGAAGTATTACATCAACAATGAAAAGGCTGAAAAGCTGATAAAACAGCTTATTGACAATGGAACGCTGCCACAGCACAATCCTGAGAGCAGAGCAGAGCAGAGCAGAGCAGAGCAGAGCAGACTTGCATTGACGGAACAATCTGCAATCCACAGCCTGTCTCTTATACACATCTCCGAGCCCACGAGACCCTAAGACAT
>ENA-OZFB01000401-OZFB01000401.1-human-gut-metagenome-genome-assembly--contig:-NODE-401-length-14992-cov-13.571400_pt1 | contig 14992 bp, 13 predicted proteins | sample MGYA00244614_ERZ653626 | MGnify/ENA primary metagenome ERZ653626 (study PRJEB26926, sample SAMN06164992) | human gut metagenome | biome: ENVO:00009003; feature: ENVO:2100002; material: ENVO:00002003...
GCAGAGGCATATATATAATCTGCAGAGATTTTATATGTTTCTGATTCATTTAGATGGTTTTTTGGTGCTTTTTGTCACGACAATGGATACAAAGATAATAGGATTTTATATAGCACAGCTTGTGCTTTTTGAATCAATTTATTTGATTTATCATAAGTTTTATAAGAATGCCTCAGAGCTTGTGCTAAACAACATGGTGATGATGCTTTGTATTAGCATGATTATTCTAACGAGAATTTCGTTTGACAAGGCATTAAGGCAGTTTGTTTTTGTACTTGCCGGAACGATATTTGCGTTTTTAATACCGCTTATCATGCAAAAAGGCACGATGTTTCGAAAACTGACATGGACATATGCCGGCGTGGGAATACTTGGTCTTTTGTCAGTGCTTGTGGTAGGAGTGGCGAGCAGAGGAGCAAAGCTTTCTTTGACATTTGGTCCTGTTTCAATTCAGCCGTCTGAGTTTGTAAAGATACTTTTTGTGTTTTTTATAGCATCCATGCTGTATAAATCAACTGATTTAAAGCAGCTTGCCATAACAAGCGGCGTATCGGCAGTGTTTGTGCTGATACTTGTTGCATCAAACGACCTCGGTGGAGCGCTTTTATATTTCTTTACATATCTGGTCATGATTTATGTTGCGACAAAAAGGTTTTATATTTTTGCCGGAGGACTCGCGTTTGTTGGGCTTGGAATGTACGCAGGATATCATCTGTTTTCACATGTGAAGAACAGAATTGTTGCATGGCTTGATCCTCTTTCTGTCATAGATAAGGCCGGCTATCAGGTGTGCCAGTCGCTTTTTGCCATAGGTACAGGCGGACTGTTTGGCTTTGGACTGGGACAGGGACTGCCAAATAAGATACCTATTGTGTCAAAGGACTTTATCATAGCGGCTATCTCAGAGGAGATGGGCGGTATATTTGCTGTCTGCCTCATTATGGTTTGTGTCAGCTGCTTTCTTATGATATTTAATCTTTCCATGCAGATGAAGGATGCGTTTTACAAGTATGTAGCGCTGGGACTTGGCAGTGTGTATGCGCTTCAGGTGCTTTTAACTGTCGGCGGCTCAACCAAGTTTATACCGATGACCGGTGTGACGCTGCCGCTTGTGAGCTACGGTGGCAGCTCGCTTCTATCTACGATGATTATTTTTGGAATGATACAGGGCATGTATATTATGCAGGCAGCCCCTGAAAAAAGGAGAAATATAGATGACAAGAGACGAAAGGACCATGAGACAAAAAACAGACAAAAGCAGACAGCTAAAGAGCCGGGGGCGCAGGGAAGTCAGCAGAGAAGGAGAAAACCGGCAGCAGGCAGCAAAAACAGCACGAAGACACAGAAATAGAGAGTATGCGGTTGTTACATATTTTTTCCTTATAGTTTTTGTTGGATTGATAGGTTATTTCTTATATTTCCAGTTTGTAAAAAGCGACGAATTCATCAACAGCCCATACAATTCGCTGCAGGATCTTTTCTCTAAGAATGTAGTGAGGGGCGAGATACAGACTAAGGATGGACATGTCATAGCTCGGACAAATGTCAGTTCGGATGCATCTGAGACAAGGGAATACCCTGACGGCAGGATGTTTGCGCATGTAGCGGGCTTTGCCGTAAATGGTAAGGCCGGGCTTGAAAAGCAGGAAAATTTCTCATTGCTTCGCTCCCATGAGTTTTTCCTTGACCAGATAGTAAATGATATAAGCGGTAAGAAAAATACCGGTGATAATGTCATAACCACACTGGATTACGAAGCACAGGCGGCTGCATACAAAGCACTTGACGACTATGAAGGTGCTGTCATTGCAATTGAGCCTAAGACAGGAAAGATTGCAGTTATGGTGTCAAAGCCTGATTATGACCCAAATACCATCGCAAGTGACTGGGAGAGCGTAAACGGTGAGGGCAGCACTTCTCTTTACAACAGGGCAACACAGGGACAGTATGCTCCGGGCTCAGTGTTTAAGATTTTTACAGCACTTGAGTATTATAACGAAAATCCGTCTACATACAACGACTATAGCTTTGATTGTGACGGCAGTATTACAAAGGACGGCTTTACAATCCACTGTGCCGGCAATAAATCACACGGACAGGAGGACTTAACAAAGTCGTTTGCCAAGTCGTGCAACTCGTCATTTTCCAATATAGGTCTTTTGGTGGATAACAATAAGCTTAATACCTTGTGTGACGATATGCTTTTCAACAAGAATCTGCCTATAGCATTTGATTCAAAAAAGAGTAAATTTGCACTGGATAACAATGCTTCGTCAGCTCTGACCATGCAGACCACGATAGGACAGGGAAACACGCTTGTTTCACCGCTTCACATGTGCATGATTGCCGGTGCAATCTGCAATGATGGAAATCTGATGAGGCCATATCTGGTAGACCATACGGAAAATGCTAGCGGGGCGCTTGTGGAGCAGAATAAACCGGCTTCATACAAGCAGATTATGTCAAAGGATCAGGCAGCTTTTCTTCAGAATCTTATGGCAGCAGTGGTATCTGATGGAACAGGCGCAAAGCTAAGCAATCAGAGCTATGAGGCCTTTGGAAAGACCGGAACTGCCCAGGTATCAGATTCTACAGACCAGACCAATGCCTGGTTTGTGGGCTATGGAAAAAAGGATGGCTACAATGATCTGGCAATCGCAGTAGTTGTGGAGGATTCGGGTGCCGGAAGCACATATGCGGTGCCGGTGGCAAAAAAGGTATTTGATAAATATTTCAATGAATAGGCTTGTTGCACTTTTTTTAGAAGTAGGTTATACTTAAGTGTAATGACAGACGTTATCGTTCATATTTCGCTTGAATTGACAGATAGCGTTTAAACCACACTTGGAGGAATGGCAATGATAGAAGCAACGAGCTGTGGCGGTGTGGTAATCTTTCGTGGCAAAATATTACTCTTATACAAGAACTACAGGAACAGGTACGAGGGGTGGGTACTGCCCAAGGGAACTGTGGAATCTGATGAAGAGTACAAGGACACTGCAATCCGTGAAGTGAAAGAGGAGACTGGTGCCAGTGCAACGATAATCCAATACGTGGGTAAGAGCCACTATTCTTTTACCGTGCCACATGATACAGTGGAAAAGGATGTACACTGGTATCTTATGATGGGCGAAAGTTATTATAGTAAACCGCAAAGAGAAGAGTATTTCATGGATTCAGGGTTTTACAAGTATCACGAGGCATATCATCTGCTCAAGTTTGCAAATGAGAAGCAGATACTTGAGAAGGCTTATAATGAGTACCTGGATTTAAAGAAAAGCAACTTATGGGGGACACACAAGTATTATTAGTATTATTAAAAAGCAGTTTTAAAAACTGCTTTTTGAGGTTTTGGAATGAAATGGTATGAGGATTTATTTGTAGGAGAGTCTGTTACCGGAAAGATAAAGAAAATCAAGTGGAAGATAGAGCATAATGCCGGCATGCTTCACACATACATCATCACGTTTCCGTCAAATGAGGAAAATCTTTTGGATATCATTCCGACAAGAGAATTGCTGCAAAAGGGATATCCTAAGAAGAATCTGCACATAATCGCAGTAGCGGGTAATTATGATGAGGCACTTTTGCTGGCCTGTGATATTGTTAAGGAGACATACGAAAATACAGGTAAAACTGATGTGAAGAGCTATTTAAAGAGCAGACGGAGGAATTAGATATATGATATTTACGATTTTAAAGGTCATAGGCATCATACTCCTTGTAGTGCTTGCTCTTATACTTACAGCGCTGCTTTGCGTACTGTTTGTGCCGGTCAAGTATAGGGCTGTCGGAAGCTTTGACAATACAGACATAAGAGCAAAAGCGCATGCGTCGTGGCTTTTTCATTTGTTTGCACTGCATATAGAGTATGCGGATGAAACTGACGGATATATAAGACTTGTCTTTGTGAAGAAGAAGCTGTTTGACAATTATGAGGCTTTTAATGATGATGTAATGGATGATGCAGCTAAAACTGAAACAGAAGATAAAGTCAGTGAAAACACCGGAGATGAGCATAAAATACCGGCAGATGAGTCAGAACACATCACAGATGAACATGCAGAGGATGAATGCACAGCATGTACGCATAATGAGTACAGGTCAGTAACTGATGAGAATCAGCATATAAAACAACAAACAAAGCCCACTCATAAAAAAACGTATAAAAAGCGAAGCAAAAAGCCACATAAAAAACAATTTAAAGATAAGTCAGATAAAATAAAAAACTGTATCTATAAGCTAAAAAGAGAATACAGTGATGAGAGAAATAAAGCCGCTTTTTTACATCTGAAAAAAGAGCTTTTTATCATTCTTAAAAGAATATGCCCAAGGAGGCTTAAGCTTACAATGGTTTATTCAACCGGCTCGCCTGATACAACAGGTATTTCATTGGGAATTTTAGCATGCTTTCCTGTCGGCTATACAAACAGATGGCGGATTACACCTGATTTCGAGAGTGAAAAGCCGTATGCAAAGGGCAGCTTTGATATAAAGGGGCATGTGATAGTAATAAGTATTTTAGCGGCAACACTTAGAATTTTATTTGATAAAAACTGCCGCAGATTATATAATAGGATAAGCAGATAGGAGGAAGATATTATGGCAGATAATAGTTTCAATAACACAGTAGAGTCACTTTTCAAGGGGATGGACAGCTTTATCACTACAAAGACGGTGGTCGGTGATGCGATTCATATAGGGGATACAATCATACTTCCGCTTGTGGATGTGTCGTTTGGAGTGGCAGCAGGAGCATTTTCGGCAGAAAAGAAAAATAACGGAGCCGGCGGTATGGGCGGAAAGATTCAGCCAAGTGCAGTGCTTGTTATCCAGAATGGACAGACAAAGCTTGTCAATGTAAAGAATCAGGACGGCATGACCAAGATACTTGATATGGTGCCGGACATTGTAAGCCGCTTCTCAAAGGGAAAAAATGATGACCTTAATCTCGACGATGTAAAGGTAGATGATAAAGAGGACGATAAGCAGGATTAATATCATATATGAGAGCAAATAAAAAGGACATCCTAACGGATGTCCTTTAAAATTCAAAAGATTCAAAAATAAAGACTAAGCTCTCTCAACTTTGCCAGATCTTAAACATGAAGTACATACATATAACTTCTGTGGAACTCCATTGACCTTGCAAGAAACCTTCTTAATGTTTGACTTCCAAACATGATTTGATCTTCTATGAGAATGGCTGACATTATTTCCATAATGAACACCTTTTTCACAAATTGCACATTTTGCCATGATATTGCACCTCCTTGCATTTCACTAAGCTTACCATACTCTTAAGCTCACAACAAATGTATTCTATCAGATTAAAATAAAGAATGCAAGGATAAAATATAAAAATATTTGCTTTTTGTGAAAAAAAAGGTATAATAACATTAGCTACGTCACAATATGATGGAGGTATATATTATGAAGGGACAGATGGATACCCAATATGGACAAATTTTAATTGATACAGATGTTATTGCAACCTATGCAGGCTCTGTAGCTGTAGAGTGCTTTGGAATAGTAGGCATGGCAGCGGTTAACATGAAGGATGGTCTTGTAAAGCTTTTAAAGAGAGATTACCTGAACCATGGAATAAATGTAAAGGTAGATGAGAACAACGAAATTACCATTGATTTCCATGTAATAGTAGCGTATGGTATTTCAATCGGCACTGTTTCGGACAATCTTATCGAGACGGTTAAGTACAAGGTTGAGTCATTTACAGGAATGAAAATTGCAAAGATCAATATTTACGTTGAGGGCGTAAGGGTAATTGATTAAGGAGGACTACAAAAAGTGGAGATCACAAGCATTAATTCAAAGCTCCTTGCAAGGATGTTTCTTGCGGGAGCCAAGAATCTTGATTCAAAGAAAGACTGGATAAATGAGCTGAATGTATTCCCGGTACCGGATGGTGATACCGGAACAAATATGACAATGACAATCATGTCTGCGGCCAAGGAGGTCAGCTCGCTCACAGAGCCTACCATGGCAGAGCTTGCAAAGGCTATTTCATCAGGCTCTTTAAGAGGTGCCAGAGGAAACTCGGGTGTTATCTTATCACAGCTTTTCAGAGGCTTCTGCAAGGTTATAAAGGAATACGATGAGATAGATGTCACTATTCTTTGTGAGGCATGCCAGAAGGCGGTTGAGACAGCTTACAAGGCAGTTATGAAGCCAAAGGAGGGAACTATCCTTACAGTGGCAAAGGGCGCAGCAGAAAAGGCTCTGGAGCTGTCAGACGAAACAGAGGATGTTGTCACATTTGTTGAAGAGGTTATAAAGCAGGCTGAGTATGTGCTTGACCAGACACCGGAGATGCTTCCAGTATTAAAGCAGGCAGGTGTTGTTGATTCAGGCGGACAGGGACTTGTTCAGGTATTAAAGGGAGCATATGATGCTCTTATCGGCAAGGAGATTGATTATACAATCGAGGGCGCACCAACAGGAGCAGCTCCTGCAAAGATTTCGGCTGAGACAGAGGCAGAGATTAAGTTTGGTTACTGCACAGAGTTTATTATTGTACTCAATGCGCCAATGTCAGACAATGAGGAGCACGCATACAAGGCATTCCTCGAGTCAATCGGTGACTCTATAGTCGTTGTAGCTGACGATGAGATCGTAAAGACTCACGTACATACAAACGACCCTGGACTTGCACTGCAGAAGGCACTTACCTTCGGCTCACTCAGCAAGATAAAGATCGACAATATGCGTGAGGAACATCAGGAAAAGCTCATCAAGGATTCACAGAAGCTTGCAGCACAGCAGAAGGCTGAGGAAGAGGCTTATGAAGCTGCTCAGGCTGATGAAAAGACAAATAACATGCCTGCAAAGGAAATGGGCTTTGTATCTGTTTCAATCGGAGAAGGCATGAATGAAGTGTTCAGAGGCCTTGGAGTGGACTATCTCATAGAGGGTGGTCAGACCATGAACCCTAGCACAGAGGATATGCTCAACGCTATCGAGCATGTAAATGCAAAGACAGTATTTATCCTGCCAAACAACAAGAATATCATCATGGCTGCAAACCAGGCAGTAGACCTTGTTGAGGATAAACAGATTATTGTTATCCCTACAAAGACTATCCCACAGGGTATCACAGCGCTCGTAAATTATATCCCTGACCACAGTGCCGAGGAGAATAAAGAGCTGATGATGGCTGAGATAGAAAATGTCAAGACAGGACAGGTGACATATGCAGTCCGCGATACTGAGATTGACGGAAAAACCATCAAGCAGAACGACTTCATGGGAATCGGCGACAAGAGCATCCTTTCTGTTGGAACAGACTTAATGGCTACCACACTTGAGATGGTAGATGCTATGGTAGATGAGGATTCAGCGATTGTCAGCATCTATTTCGGAAGTGATTCTGATGAGGACTCAGCTAATGAGCTTGCGGCAGCAATCGAAGAGAAATATCCTGATGTAGAGGTTGAGGTCAACGATGGCGGACAGCCAATCTACTATTATGTTATTTCTGTAGAGTAAAGCCTTTTAAAGAATATAAATGACATTTATTATATTTAGGAGCAAATATGGATATAGCTTCACCGATTACCTCGGTTAAGGGAATCGGGGAAAAAACACAAAAAGCATTTGCTAAAATGGGAGTATACACCGTTGGTGATATACTCCTTCATTTTCCCCGGGATTATGTAAAGTTTCCGGAAATAACGGATATTGATGAACTGAATAATGTAAACGTAAGCAGCACCTATGCCATCCATGCTGTGATTAAAAAGGCACCTGTAGTGAAAAATACAGCGAGAATGCAGATTACATTGCAGGATATCGGCTCGCCCGGGCATATGATACTGCTGGTATGGTACCGTATGCCATACCTTAAGGCACAGCTTGTGCAGGGGAGACATCTTATATTTTACGGACATATTAAGCCAAAGGGCGGCAGATATGTCATGGAGCAGCCTGTGGTGTATGAGGTGCAAAAGTACGAGGCTATACGCGATACACTGCAGCCTGTGTATTCCGTGACAAGCGGTGTGACAAACAATCTGATAGTCAAGACGATAAAGGAGACTTTGTCACATGATACACTGCTGTCAGATTACCTGCCTAAGGATATAAGGCACAGATACGGTTTTTGCGAGTATAATTATGCTATGAAGCAGATACATTTCCCTGATGACTTTGACGCTCTTGTGGAGGCAAGAAGACGGCTTGTTTTTGATGAGTTTTTTCTCTTTATCATGGGCATGCGGTATCAGAATAAAAAGCAGCAGAAGGACAAAAATGAGTTTGAGTTTACGGATGATGCTTTTATAGACGGACTGATTGAGAAGCTTCCGTATGAGCTGACAGGCGCGCAGAAGAAGACGATAGATGAGATAAAGCAGGATATTAAAAGTCCCTATGTGATGCAGAGGCTTATTCAGGGCGATGTGGGCTCAGGAAAGACGATTGTTGCTTTTCTTCTTATGGCGTGGGCGTCAAAATGTGGCTATCAGTCTGCTATAATGGCTCCGACGGAGGTGCTTGCAAACCAGCATTATGAGACGTTTTGCTCACTGGTTGGTCAGTTTGGAATTGACAGTCCTGTTGTGCTTCTTACCGGCTCCATGACGGCAAAGCAGAAAAGAGAAGCCTATGCGTGCCTTGAAAACGAGAAAAATGCGCTTATTATAGGCACTCATGCGCTCATACAGGAGAAAGCGGATTTTTCCAATCTGTCGCTTGTTATCACAGATGAGCAGCACAGATTTGGCGTGAAGCAGAGGGAGAGCTTCTCGGATAAGGGAAGAAAGCCACATATACTTGTGATGAGTGCCACTCCGATACCGCGTACGTTAGCAATAATCATATACGGTGATATGGATATCTCTGTCATAAATGAGGTGCCGGCAAAGAGGCTTCCAATCAAGAACTGTGTGGTTGGCACGGCATTCAGGCCAAAGGCCTACAGCTTTATTGCTGAGCAGGTGAGAGCCGGTCATCAGGCGTATGTTATTTGCCCTCTTGTGGAGGAAACCGAAAACTCGGAAGGGGAAAATGTCACAGACTATGCAAATGTGCTTAAAGCGGCACTGCCAAAGGATATCACGGTAGATGTGCTTAACGGCAGGATGAAGAGCAAGGCAAAGGATGAGGTGATGCAGCGCTTTGCAAATAATGAGTCGCAGGTGCTTGTGTCTACAACAGTCGTGGAGGTTGGTGTAAATGTGCCCAATGCAACTGTCATGATGATAGAGAATGCAGACAGGTTTGGACTTGCACAGCTTCATCAGCTAAGAGGCCGTGTAGGCAGGGGGGATGCACAGTCGTATTGCATTTGCATCAATTCGTCAAATTCAAAGAAATCAAAAAAACGTCTGGAGATACTAAATAAATCAAATGATGGCTTTTATATAGCAAGTGAGGATTTAAAGCTCAGAGGTCCCGGGGATTTCTTTGGAATCAGGCAGAGTGGAGACCTTGCGTTTGCACTTGCGGATGTGTATCAGGACAGCGATGTGCTAAAGGAAGCATCTGAGATGGTGGATGAGGTGCTTGAAGCAGACCCTGCGCTTTGTACACCGGAAAACAGAATACTGAAAAAGAAAATGGATGAATTTGCAAAAGAACAATTAAAGAGGATGAATCTGTGATGAGCTTAAATGGCTAAAATAAAAGCTGATATAGCATGCAGGACTATGCATGTGTATATCAGCTTTTTACTTTAAGCGTTTTGGAATGGTTATGAAATAAGTATAATCTGCTTACTCAATCTGTCTGATATCGGATATATCCGGGTGAATCGTGAGAGAATAGTTTGTGTAATACACGACAAAGCCGGCTGCGGCACCGTTTGGCTTTTTGACATTTTTCTTTTGCAGATAGTCTATCTCTACCTTGTCGGCATTTTTGCCCTTTGAGTAGTAGCCTGCGAGCTTGCCGGCCTCCTCAAATGTGCTGTCCGGCAGCTCTTTGTTGTCGGTCTTTACGATGACATGTGAGCCGGGCATGCCCTTGGCATGGAACCACCAGTCGTTTCCGGTTGCCAGCTTGAAGGTGAGCTCATCGTTCTGGTAGTTGTTTTTGCCAACGTACATATCAAAGCCGTCTGATGAGATATAGTGGAAGGGTTTGCTCTTTACCTTCTGTTTCTTTGAACCCTTTCCTTTTTTGATAAAACCGTATTCTATCAGCTCATCCTTTATCTGGACGAGGTCGTCAGCACTTAAAGCGATATCCAGTGAATTCTGAATTGATTCGAGATGGTCTATCTGACCTTTTGTTTCAAGAATCAGCTCGTTCAATGCTTCGGCAGTACGCTTCATCTTTCCGTATTTGTCAAAGTATTTCTGCGCGTTCTCGGCAGGAGTTTTTGTGTTGTCGATAGGGATTTTGATGATTTTGTTGTCATCATAATAGTTTGCAGCTTCAAGAAACTTGTCGTCCGGTGTAAGTCCGTAGCCGAATGCGTTGATAAGCTCGCCGTACACCTTGTACTTTTCGCGTTTTTCGGAGTCCTTAAGCTGCTTCATCTGCAGGGAATATTTCTTCTGGTTTCGCTCCAGGAGGGTATTTACGTGTTTTCTCAGGTCGGCTGACTTCTGGCGTATACGTGTATAGGCGTTTCTCTCAGAGTAGTAAAGCTCTAAAACCTCTGATATAGATTCATATTTTGTGACCGTTAAATCGCTATACTGAGTCAGCTCTATTGAAGAAAATTCCTTTGGTTCATTGCCGTCACGCACGATATTCGGCGTAAAACGATTATTTTTTATGTCCTCCATCATCCATGTGAAGTTGCTTCCCAGGTGCAAAAGCTCATCGTGTGAGTAGGCAGCTACAGGGGAGTCCGCGTCAAGGCCTGCCCTGTGAGCCAGCTCATTTGCCACAAGGGGGCTGATGCCGGAAAAGGATGAGTAGATAGCCTTTGAAACAGTAAGCGGCTTTGCTGATATAATATCCACAAACTGCTTCGAATCTACAGTCAGAGGATTATATTTATCCTCCTGTGTCGCGGGGATGGTGTAGGCTCTGCCCGGAAGCACCTCACGCACAGAGCTTACGGATGCGGGAATACGCTTGGCACTGTCTATTATCGTACCATCGGAGTCGGTAAAGATGATGTTTGAATATTTGCCCATCAGCTCGATAATAAGCACCTTGTGGCATAGATCGCCCATCTCGTTTAAGTGCTCGATTTCAAAGTTTATGATACGCTCCATGCCCGGCTGGTAAATCTTTGTGATGCGTCCGTTTGCTATATGCTTTCTTAAAACCATGCAAAATGTAGGGGCAGTGAGAGGGCTTACCTTATTTGTGGGTGTCAGGTAGATGAATGGAAGCGATGCACTTGCAGACATCGAAAGCCTGAACGAGCCGTTTGGTCCCTTTAGGGTAAGAAGCAGCTCATCTGCCTCAGGTTCTGCGATTTTACTGATTTTTGAGTTTAGTATCGTGCTGTTTAGCTCTGCAACTATATTTGAAATGACTATTCCGTCTAAAGCCATGATGTTCCTCCTTATTTCCTATAAATATTCTAAGTTGCTGAATATTTATAATCATGAATATTTATATTATAATATATTTGACGAAAATCTCAAGGAGTTATATAATAAACTCATCTATGCATATGCGAAAGGAAAAATTATGATTAAAAGTATGACTGGCTTTGGCAGATACGAGTACGCAGATGCAAGCCGTAAGATTACAGTTGAGGTAAAATCTGTAAATCACAGATATCTGGATGTCAATATCAAGATGCCTAAAAAGCTCAATTTCTTCGAGAGTGCAATAAGGACTCTGCTTAAGGAGTACATAGAGCGTGGCAAGGTTGATATTTATATCACATATGAGGATTTTACAGAAAATAATCTCTCATTGCAGTATAATAAGGCTCTCGCGGGAGAATATCTTAAGTATCTGAATCAGATGGCGGAGGAATTCGGACTGGAGAATGATATAAGAGTGAGCACGCTGTCGAGATATCCGGAGGTATTTGCGATGGAGGAGCAGCCTGTAGATGAGGATGAGCTGTGGAGTAGTCTTGAGAAGGCTCTTCGCGGTGCATTTGAGCCATTTGTCGAAAGCCGCGTGCGCGAGGGAGAAAATCTTAAAAAAGACCTTTGCGAAAAGCTCGATAATATGGTATCATATGTTGATTTCATTGAGGAGCGTTCGCCACAGATTATTGTCGAATACCGTGCGCGTCTTGAGGAAAAACTAAGAGAGCTGCTTGCAGACAATCAGCTTGATGATTCAAGAATAGCCCAGGAGGTCACTATTTTTGCGGACAAGATCTGTGTGGATGAGGAGACAGTCAGGCTCAAAAGCCATATCCTTTCCATGAAGGATTCGCTAAATGCCGGTGGCAGTGTGGGAAGAAAGCTTGATTTCCTCGCACAGGAGATGAACCGTGAGGCGAATACCATCCTTTCAAAGTCCAATGATCTTAAGATTTCTGACACAGGCATCAGTCTTAAAACTGATATAGAAAAGGTCAGGGAACAGATTCAAAATATTGAGTAATTTTAGGAGATAGTGATGAGTAACACAGGAAAATTAGTTGTTTTTTCAGGCTTTTCGGGTTCCGGAAAGGGTACTATCATGAAGGAGCTTATGGCAAAGCATGGTGATGATTATGCACTGAGCGTATCAGCCACGACCAGAGGTCCAAGGCCGGGTGAGGAGCATGGCAGAGAGTATTTCTTTATCTCAGAGGAAGAGTTTGAACAGATGATAAAGGCAGATGGACTGCTTGAGTATGCCAAGTATGTAGATCATTACTACGGCACACCAAAGTCATATGTCAATGAGCAGCTTAGCGCCGGAAAGAATGTGATTCTTGAGATAGAAATCCAGGGAGCTTTAAAGATAAAGAAGCAGTTTCCTGATACGGTGCTTATGTTTGTGTCAGCGCCGAGTGCAGATGAGCTTAGGGACCGGCTTGTAGGAAGAGGCACAGAGACAAAAGAGGTCTGTGCACAGAGACTTTCAAGAGCATATGAGGAGTCTTTGGGCATAGAGAAATATGATTATTTAGTGGTAAATGATAAGCTTGACGATTGTGTAGAGCTTGTGAATGACATCATCCACAGCTCTGACGACACAAAAAAGAATCAGGACTATCTTGTATCATCAAATATAGATTTTATAAATAAAATGAGAAAAGAGCTTTTAAGCTTTTCGAAAGGAGATAAATAATATGATACATCCATCGTATGTAGAGTTAATGAAGGTAGTAAACAACAATGTAGAGATAGGTGAAGAGCCGGTAGTAAACAGCCGTTATTCTATCGTTATTGCCGCAGCAAAGCGTGCACGCCAGATTATTGATGGTGCAGAACCACTTATCGCACGCCCTAAGTGCAATAAGCCATTATCTATTGCTGTAGAGGAGCTGTACACGGGAGCTGTCAGAATCGTCTCAGATGATGAGGATTTAAACGAAGGCGAAGAGGCTTAATCTAGGAGGGGAAAGGCTGTTTTGTCTTTCCCTTTAATTGTAAATACTTACATTTGAGAGGTACTATGAAATTATTATTTATTTCGCTTGGATGCGATAAAAACCTTGTGGATTCAGAGTATATGATAGGCATGCTTGCAAATGACGGCATTGAGATGACCGATGATGAGACACAGGCTGATATCATTATCGTAAACAGCTGCTGCTTCATAGGTGATGCAAAGGAGGAGAGTATCAATACAATTCTCGAGATGGCTCAGTATAAGGAGACAGGCAAATGCAAATCACTTATTGTGACAGGCTGTCTGGCACAAAGATACAAGGATGAGATTTTTAAGGAAATCCCAGAGGTTGATGCCATACTTGGCACCAATTCATATGATACTATAGTTGAAGCTGTCCATGAGACACTTGAAAAACACAGATACAGCAATCTGCACACCTTAGAGGGACTTCCCAGCATAAAGACAAAGCGTATTGTCACCACAGGAGGGCATTTTGCTTACCTTAAAATAGCAGAGGGTTGCAATAAAAACTGTACCTACTGTGTCATTCCATCTGTCAGAGGCCGTTACAGAAGCGTGCCGATTGAGGATTTGATTGAGCAGGCGAAGAGCCTTGTGGAGCAGGGGGCAAAGGAGCTTATACTTGTTGCCCAGGAGACCACACTTTACGGAGTGGATTTGTATGGTGAGAAGTCACTTCATAAGCTTTTAGATGAGCTCAACAAGATAAGCGGGCTGTTCTGGATAAGGATTATGTACTGCTATCCTGAGGAGATATACGATGAGCTTATAGAGTCCATGATAAAGGATGAGAAGGTATGCCATTATCTGGATATGCCAATCCAGCACTGCAATGACGATATTTTAAGGCGCATGGGAAGAAAAACAACAAAGGCTGAGCTTATGGAGCGTATCAGAATGCTGCGTGAGAGAATACCTGATATCACACTAAGGACCACACTTATATGCGGCTTCCCGGGTGAGACACAGGATAATCACGAGGAGCTTATGCAGTTTGTAAATGATATGGAGTTTGATCGTCTGGGAGCCTTTACGTATTCCCCGGAGGAGGGCACAAAGGCAGCTGCAATGCCTGATCAGATAGATGAGGATATAAAGGCTGACTGGCAGGCAGATGTCATGGAGCTTGAGGAAGAGGTCATTTTTGATAAAAATGAGACACTAAAGGGTAAAGAATTATATGTTTTCATAGAGGGCAAGGTGGCTGATGAAAATGCTTATATCGGCCGTACATACAGAGATGCACCGAATGTTGACGGATATATATTCATCAACACTGATGAGACACTTATGACCGGTGATATATGCAAGGTTATGGTGACGGGTGCGTATGAATATGATTTGATAGGAGAACTTGTAAAATGAATTTACCAAACAAACTTACAATCTTAAGAGTGATACTTATTCCGTTTTTTGTATTTTTCCTTATTTCACCGTTTTTTGACGGATACGGAAATTATATAGCGCTTGCGATATTTATCATTGCAAGTCTGACCGATATGGCTGACGGAAAAATTGCAAGAAAATACAATCTTGT
>ENA-OZFB01000431-OZFB01000431.1-human-gut-metagenome-genome-assembly--contig:-NODE-431-length-14353-cov-8.171562_pt1 | contig 14353 bp, 13 predicted proteins | sample MGYA00244614_ERZ653626 | MGnify/ENA primary metagenome ERZ653626 (study PRJEB26926, sample SAMN06164992) | human gut metagenome | biome: ENVO:00009003; feature: ENVO:2100002; material: ENVO:00002003...
TTATGCGATCGTCGGCAGCGTCAGATGTGTATAAGAGACAGCCCCTATAGATTATTCAGTGTTCAAACAACACGAAGAGTTGCAGGGAATGGAATGTCTGAAAGGAAACGGCCGCGGTTCGCTGTTCAAACTGACGGCTGATGAATACGAAACCATCATTGAGATAGTTCGTCATGAAAACCCTGAAAAAAGAGTAGCCGTACAATCATATACCGACGAGGACTTTTTGTCCGAAGTGTACATGGACGCAGACGACTTGCAGCACTTGAAATCCTTACTCCGTCAAAAAAAGAATGTTATTTTGCAAGGGGCACCCGGTGTCGGTAAAACGTTTACTGCCGAACGATTGGCCTATGTGCTGATGGGAGTAAAAGAGCCCGAACGGATAGAGAAAGTACAATTCCACCAAAGTTTTTCCTACGAGGATTTCATCATGGGCTATAAGCCCACCGAACAAGGAGGATTTGAATTGCGCACGGGCATTTTTTACCAGTTCTGTCAAAAGGCCAAGAACTCGCCCGACAAGGACTTCTTCTTCATCATCGACGAAATTAACCGAGGCAATTTAAGCAAAATCTTTGGCGAACTACTGATGCTCATCGAAAACGGCTACCGCAACACCGAAATCAATTTGGCCTATACCGGAAAGCCTTTCTTTGTGCCCGATAATTTGTATATCATAGGCATGATGAATACAGCAGACCGGAGTTTGGCCATGATTGACTATGCGCTACGCCGTCGTTTCAGTTTCTTTGAAATGAAACCGGGATTTGATTCCGCAGGATTCATGCGTTACCAACAGAAAGAAGTAAATAATGCCCGATTCAATCAGCTTATACGAGCTATTAAAAGTTTGAACAAGGAAATCGAAAAGGACCACTCCTTGGGTAGTGGCTTCTGCATAGGCCACAGTTACTTTTGTGCTTACGACAAGGACCATACCGACTGGTTAGATAATGTGGTGAACTATGACATTATCCCGATGTTGAAAGAGTATTGGTTTGATAACGAAGATAAATATCAATCGGAAGTTCAAAAACTCAAATACATATTGAATGAGCAGCAGCCATAACATACCCATCAAAAACGTCTTCTACATGCTTACCTATGCGTTCAAGGAATTGACCCAAAACAATTACGAACGAATAGCAGGAGAAGAATTCGAGGATATTCACAATTTGTTTGCAGAAATCCTCTACCTGGGTATTTCGTGTCAGCTGAAACAGGGGCTGCACAAAGCGTATGTACTGCATGAGGAAGTACTGCCTACACTGAAGGGGAAACTGAATATGCCTGCTACCTTCAAAGAACGGATAGCACACAGGGCAAAACTCTGCTGTGAATATGACGATTTCTCAGAAAACAACATTTTCAATCAGATACTGAAAACCGCTGTTCAATATCTATTGACGAATAAGGAGGTAAAAAACGAAAAGCGGAATAAGCTGCGCAATCTGATGCTTTTCTTTCAAGGCATAGATACGGTGCCGGTTCAGCAAATTCGATGGAGTGCAATACGCTATAATCAAAGCACCCGAACTTACCACATGCTGCATAGCTTGTGTATGTTTTTATTCGACAACCAGTTGTTGAGCACGCAATCAGGCAACGTAAAGGCACCCATGTTTTCAGACAGCCACATGAATATGCTGTTTCAACGATTTGTTTTAGCATATTACAAAAAACATCACCCTATGTGTAAGCCCTCGGCACGGCAGATTAAGTGGGATATTGCCGAAAACGATTCTATGGCCATTGATATGCTGCCTACCCTGCAAACGGATATTACCCTGACAGTCAATAACAGGACATTGATTATCGACACCAAGTACTATGGTCAAAATATGCAAAGGTTTTTCGATAAGCATACCATATTGTCGGGCAACCTTTACCAAATTTACGCCTATGTAATGAATGCAGACAAGCATCACACTGATCAAGGTCAAGTAGATGGGATGTTGCTGTATGCACAAACTCAAAGCGATATTCAGCCCTATCTTCATTTTCAAAACAGCCATGGAAATCGGTTTATGGTCAGGACATTGGATTTGAACCAGAAGTTCGATCAGATAAAAGAGTCGTTAGACCGCCTTCTTACATATTGAACACATCATTCAAGAACAAGCATAGATGTAAAAGCAGGTGTGATTGTCGATTGAAGCATAACATAATAGGCTGTTAGCTAAGGCCGATGAACACCCTTAACATATAGAAGTCGTCTAAACTTTTCTGACGAAGATTGAATTTCATAAAAGTTCAGACGACTTCATATTTTACCCCAATGTCGTCTTTCAAACCAAATATATTTTGTTCACTCTAAAATGAGTTAGGACATCCATGCACTCTAAAACTCTGAAATAGGTACTACATCTATCTTATAGCTATCTTTTTCAATCGTACGCTTATCATTATTAGTGACGATTACAAGGTTGTCGCATTTTAATTCTCCAGCACATTCAACTATACTATCCACTTCACGCTTCTCTGTCTTAGGATTGCTCATATCATAGCAGACTTGTACTAGGCGTTCTATCTTTGTTCCTTTACGAAGAACAAAATCAACTTCCTTATTGTTTCGTGAACGATAATAGAACATGGTCTTTTCTACATCGTAGCCTCGACGTATAAGTTCAATGAACACTTGATTTTCTAGTAAACGTCCTAAGTTGTCACTCAAAGAGAATGCTTTGGATGCAACAAATCCATTGTCAACTACATACACTTTTCTTGGTGCTTTCTTCATCAACTTGAGTTTATTGTTGTAGCGTGATAAATAGTAGAAAAGGTATGGCTCATGCAAGTAATCCATATACTTTTTGGTCGTATTGACACTGGAGAAACCAAGTTCCGTAGTTAAATCATTTGCACTAACAGGATTGCAGAAGTTAGACACAAGATACATGGCCAAATTATTCAAATCGGTCACATTGCGGACATTATGTCGTTTGGCCACATCTTTCCAAATAATAGAATCAAACAAGGTATCAAGATAACTACGAGTCAATTGACGTGAAGCTACCACTTCTGGGTAACCGCCATTTCTAAGATAATCATCTGTCAATACGAATGAATTCGTTATATCTTCCGGCTTCAGCTTGTAAAGGTCCAATTTGTTCCAGTCGAAAAACTCCTCAAGACTAAATGGCAACATTTCCACTTGAAGATATTTTCCAGTTAGAACTGTAGCCATTTCACTGCTTAGCATTCTTGCATTACTACCAGTTATTACAAGATTCTTTCCCAATCTATAGAGTTCACTAACCCACAGGTCCCACCCATCCAGATTCTGTACTTCATCTAACAAAATATATTCATAACCAGGATAGACATCATCCAGCATTCGCATAACGAGGTTGGCATCCCATGCCTCCAACAACGAGTAATTATCAAAATTCAAGTAGGCAAAATTCTTGTCTCTAAGCATCAATAATGCTTGAGTTGATTTACCAACTCGTCTAGGACCTGTTATTAGCTTTATCAGACTACTGTTCAACAATAAGTCTGTATCCTGGTTGCTTCTACGTATTAAATAAGGGCGTGACATCAGTTCATCACGTTCTTTACGCTGATTTAGAATGATTGTTTTCATCTTATATGTTGTTATTCATATGCAATATTACTGGTTTTTCTTCAATTTACAAAGCGTACTGCACAAAAAACATGCTATTTTATGCAATACAAAGTAATTATTGCACAAAAACTAACTCTATAATATGAGAAATTACCTTTTTTAGAATAACAATACACCAATAACTACCCCCAAACAAATCTATATGAATTAAACATCAATAAAGATTAATTCGGGTAAAAAGAAAACAAGTGTACCAGTTCAGTCTTTTTGTTATATATCCAAACTAGACTAAACTTTAGTTGTAAGGTATGAACGCACAGCTTCATGCTATTGCCGAAAGTATAAGTGCAAATACATTCAGCTTCATGCAAAACTGGGCGAAGCACCCATTGGAAAGTGTTGCTTACTACAGATACCTCCATGAACTTCGTCAGAGCCTTTGAACTTTACGAAAGACGCTGGGGCATAGAGGTCATATTCAAGGAATGCCGTGGATATCTTGGACTGGGAAAATGTCAGAGTCGGAGCTACAATGCTCAGATTGCAGACACCACCTTGTGTTTCATGATGTACCAGATGCTTTCCTTGGCCAAACGCTTTTCAGAATACGAAACCTTGGGAGCACTATTCCGTTCCGAGCGTGACCGGCTGCAAGTGCTCACCCTGTGGAGCAGGACTTTGGAAGAAGTCGGCATCTGTTGGAAGTTTTGTTGCGTGAAGCAGGAGTGGATCTGTTGGCATGCCTATCAACTGTAGCCGCACGGCAAATGGCAGACTTTTCCACAAAGGTCTGGGCACATCTTTTGTGCGATTCGGACGATTATGCCATTCCCGATTGGGACTAAACATTTTTTAGGCGTGCATTAAATCGTTCGGAAAACAATGATTTTTAGACCATCCTCCGAAGGAAAATATTACTCAAATAGCTGATATAAGGGGGTGAAAAACTTCAGTTATATGATTCTATAGCACTTTCTGAATAACTAATTCCAACATCGGAATCTCTCTTATTACAAGATAGGCACTACAAAGTGTATTGCCACGAAACTCCTTCATCGAACTTATATCTACTTCTGCTCGAATATTATTTGCTTCAATAGTAGTATTTGTTACCAAACATTTTATATTACCAGATTGTGCAGTTTCCAACACCAATGAATCGCCTTTGACTATTAACCTTGGAGCATTCAAAGGAATATAAGCTATCCCCTTTTGCCCTGAAACACTAATAAGTGTAATGGGCAGCTTTTCTCTTACCCTTAGTGTGCAGAGCGTGATGGCTATAACCACTATCACAAAGGGAACAATCAAAAACGTTCCATATTTTACAATGATTCCTTTCATGCTGATGGCAGTTCTATTTGGTTTTGTACAAGTTTGAAGTAATATCCTTTTTGCTTGATGAGTTCGTCATGCGTGCCTTCTTCTACTATTTGTCCATGGCGTAGGACTATAATATTATCGGCATTTTTTACCGTGCTCAGTCTGTGTGCTATAACTATTCGGGTGCTTTTAGCAAAGTGCTTTTCAAGATTGCTCGTTATGCGTGCTTCGTTGTCTGCATCTAATGAAGAGGTGGCTTCGTCCATCATCAAGTATAGTGGATGCTTATAGGCTGCTCTTGCTATCATGATGCGTTGCTTTTCTCCACCACTCACACCAATGCCTTCGTTTCCCACCTTGGTATTTTCTTTTAAGGGGTGACTCTCAAACAAATCTGACAAACAAGCAATCTGTATAGCTTCGTTCAACCGCTGTTCGTCAGCTTTTTCCCCCATAATGATATTTTGTCGGATAGTGTCTGAAAATAAGAAGTTTTCTTGCATTACAATCCCTGTAGACTCACGCATGGATTTGGCTGAATATTTGTCTAAGTCCTCATTGCCTATCATAACTCGCCCAGATGTAGGCTGATAAAACTTTAAGAGCAACTTCATCAAGGTAGTTTTTCCGCTACCGCTTTCGCCGACTATGGCGGTCATCTTGCCTGCTGGTATCTTAAACGATACGTCTTGTAGCACTTTTTTCCCTGTGCTGCCAGCATAACTGAACGACACGTGGTCGACAAATATGTCTAAAGGAAAGTCTGAAGGGATTGATTGTGCTTCTTGTGCATCTTCATTAGTACAGAGGTGGACTTCTTGCGAACGTTCGAGACTAATCTTGGCATCTTGATATTGTTGCAAAAAACCTGTTAACTGTCCCAACGGACCACTTATCATGCCAATGATAGTGGAGATACTCATCATCATACCCAACGTTAGTTCGTTGTTGACCACAAGCATGGCTATCCAATAGGTGATAATGATATTGCGCAGCTGACCGATAATGGTAAAGCCCGTGTTTTGTATTTGTCCTAACTTCAGACTCTTCTGGCTCATGGCGTACTGACGCATTTGCAGGTGTTGCCATTCCGAGAGTTTATAGTCATCGTAAGCATTCACCTTGATGTCGGTAATTCCTGACATCATTTCGTATAGCTTATTCTGGTTTTCAACGCTTACTTTAAATTGCTCGTAGTCTAACGACTTCCTTTTGCGAAAAAAGTAGGTCATCCACAACGTGCTAATAATTGTAAATCCCAAGAATACGGCCAACACCAATGGACTGTAAAAGATGATGATTGCCATATAGAAAGGCACAGACAACAAAGAAAACAAGGTTTCCAATGTGCTACCTGTCATAAATGACTGCAAACGAGAGTGGTCGTTCAATCGCTGTTGGTAGTCGCCAATACTCTTGGTTTCAAAGAATGTCATGGGTAATTTGAGCAATTTGCGTAAGTAGTCGCCCAATATGCCAATGCTGATTTGCGTACTCATATACAAGCCAACCCAAGCTCCGATAGTGCTCATTAAGAAGCTACCAATGAACAAAGCTAACTGTGCTATCAATATGGTAGTAATCAACGACATATCGTGTAAGGCGATGCCGTCATCTACTACGCTTTGAGCCAAAAACGGACTTATCAATCCTAACAACGTGCCCACCAATAGCGCTAATAGCGATTGAATTAATTGAGCCTTGTAGGGAAGTATATACTTTCGAGCAAAGTCTCTCAAACTATGGCGTTCTTTGATAGCGGTCTTTTGGTAGAAATCCTTATTAGGCTCAACGGCCACAACAATGCCTTTGCCGCCATTCGACCAATGGCGACAAAGTTCTTCTGCCGAAAACCATTGTTTACCAAATGCAGGATTGGCTATTTTATAACGTGCTTTCTGCGCTGATTGCCCCTTTAACTTTTCTAATACGACAAAGTGATTTTGATCCCAATACAAAATGGCTGGAAGGGGGCAATCTGTGTATAATTGTTCCAACGACATCTCGAAGGTGGCACTGTTCATGCCTATGGCTGTGAGCGAATCGCGAATACCAGCTACGCTCACCCCCTCACGTGTGAGGTGGGCGAGTGAGCGCAGATAAGATAAGGGATAGTCTTTACTATAATACGATGCAAGCATGCGCACACAAGCAGGACCGCAATCCATTTGGTCAAATTGTCGGGAGAATTTCATGCTTTATTCTTTTAGCTTTTCTTTTTCTTGGGCATCACATTGAAGCGATATACCACGTGGAGCATTACGTAGCGAGGTTGCGAGTTGACCCATGTTTCGGTGCGACCTTGGGCATTCACAGTGTGCTGCACGTTGCTGATTTGCTTCAAGATGTCTACGGCATTAAGGCGGAAGGTGAGGTTGCCTTTCAACAGCGTTTTTGCCAACGATGCATTCCACACCCAGTTGGTGGTATTAAGTGTGCGGTCGCTGTAGCCGCTACGATTGTAAAGGTTGAGGTCGGTAGTGATTTGCCAATTCATTGGTAAGTTGAGGGTAGCATTAGCACTAGCTGTAATGTCGAAAGCAGATATATCGTCATACCCCTCGCGCGCTGAACGACTGTTGAGCCATGAGAGGCTACCACGTATGCCGAAGGTATGTTTACCTACGCGATAAGATAGTGCCAATTGCTCACCAAGCGTTAGGTTGTTCACCTCGCTACGCTCAAGTGTTTCACTTTCAGACGCATAGTCTACGGAGTGTACGTATGAGGCTGTGGTTACGGTCTGAAACTGGAAGGCTTCGTTCTTTCCGAAGGGCATATTATACTGCACGGATTCATACGTGTTCCAATTGCCATTGATGTTTTTGGGCATCCACGTGCTCACGCCTGTCGCACGGTTGTAGAGGCGGGCTTGCGCAATGGCATTATCGGTGCGTCCATAACTTGCATAGAGTACGACGTTGTTATGTCGTTGATTGTGAAAACGAGCGTAGCGTGCATTCACACTATGCGTGCGAGGCTTCTCCAATCCTGGGTTGTTGACATAAATGTTGGTCGGATCGCTATCGTTGATAGTGCCAAGTTGGTTGTAGATGCTGGGCACATTTTTTGTAAAACTATAGTTTGTTTCTACTTCCGTGCGAACTTTCTGTCCATTGTCCTTGTATCTGAGCTTTATAGTCGGAGTAAACTTACTGATGGTTCGTGACAACAAGGTGTCCAACTGTGCCTTGTCGTAGTCCAAGCGTTCGTGCATAATATCTTCGCGCAAAGTGAGGTCGGCATTAAAGCTCTTGCTTGAACTCGCACTTGGTACATAGAGATATGCGAAACTTACAAGTGGGCTAATCTTGTTTTGTGTCAAATTAGAAGCATAGGTATTGTTGAGATCAACGACCAACTGTTCGGGACTGATGGCAGAAGGGGGTACCATCATGCTTCCGTTAGCTCCATTTGCAAACTCTTCATGTAGGTGCAGCAACGTGTTAACTTGATCATAGCGATGAAAATCATACTGCACCTCAGGCTTGATTAAAGCATAATGTCCTGCACCGCTCTGATAAGGGCGGTAGTTCCAAGTGTAGCCTATGTCGGCATTCATGCCATATGTTTTGGAGACGTAATCTGACTTTTGGAACAAATTGTCACCTTTGCCCACATTGGGTGATGAGTTTCCATACACTCTGTTGAACGAGTTAAAGTAGCGATTTGTATCGCGGCGATAGTTTCCTGTCAATGCTATCTCTATGTTATCTTGAGTTGAAGGAAACGATATCGTAGAGTTGGCAGCCAAGTTGGCAATAATCCAATCAGACTTGCCGTCTTGATCATTGCCTATGCGCGTTAACAGATGACGTGCAAAATTCGATGAAGCCATACCATTTGGAGAGAAGAGTGAATCAAGTGACTGCACACGGTATTGTTCCTCTGGATTTTCAGAGAATTGTGCTCGATGACTAATGCTTGTGTAATTATTCTTCAAATAATCGATAGAGGGCTTTAACTCGAAATATGCATGCTCGGCTGAATACTGAAATTGGTGTGCCGATATCAGGTGCAACTTCCGATCGTTGCGTAGAGAATGCGAACGCTCGAAGATGTCACCTGTGTTGAAGTAATTCACATTGCTCCCCTTATATTCCACTTCGGGTTCTTCGTGGGTAAGAGTGACGTTACCAAAGACTTTGGCACGGTCGTGCGAATAGAGATAATCCAATCCGCCCATTTTTACGTCCAGTTCTCCGTCTTGTGCCCAGCCGCCGCCCCATTGACCTGAGGAACTGCCCGTCTGGGTATCCTTGATGTTGTTGAGATTAGCAAAAGCAGCAAGTCGCATTTTACCGCTATAGCCCATGCCAAAGGCCTTGCCCAAGTAGCGGTCAGAAGGGAGTCCATAACCGCCTTCCACGTTCCCCAACCAACCATTGGAATAGGCTTTCTTCAATATCACATCCATCACCATATGCTCGTCCGCACCCATGGCTTTCTTACCATTAACTTTGGCTTTCAGATAATCATCGTTTGCCGCACGGTCGTACACCTTAATATTCTTCACCGTATAGGCTGGTAGATTTTCAAGGGCAACTTTTGGATTGCCCGCAAAGAAATCCTCTCCATTGACCATCAGGCTTTCGATAAACTTTCCGTTCACCTTAATTTGACCGTCTTTGAGTTCTGCTCCTGGAAGTTGTGCCACCAATGCATCCAACATGGAGCCTTCTGCCAAGTCGAAAGCGGCCGCGTCATAGACTACGGTGTCACCTCGCGTCACCATCTTGATATGGGTGGCGCGAACGACGGCTTCTTTCAACTGCCTTGTCTTGACTTTCTTCATCCAAAGCGTGCCGAGGCCCAAAAGGGTATTACGTTTGCTGGTTACCGTGAAATCTTTTTGTGCGTCAGTGTAGCCTTCTTTTTCCGCACGCAAGGTGTATTTGCCTGGGCGATAATCAAATTCAAATTGGTAAGTATTACTTTGCTTATCAATTGATATCACCGTATAAGGCACTTGGATACTATCGTTGAAGTATAGCGTAAACCGAGCATCCTCTATCGGTTTTTCGATAACTTCTTCTGTTACACCAAAAATAGCCAAGCACTTTTGGGCATAAGCCACACTTAATTGGCACAGTATGCAGGCTAATATGGATACGAACTTTTGCATATACTATATATGGATTTTGCAGATAACAAATTAAACAGAAAGGATTTGTACTCCCATGGGAGAGCACAAGTCTAGAAGGTTCAGTTTAGAAACTGATGCACAGTGTGGTTACCGTTGGGGTTGGTGAACCACTTGGAGCTGCAGTCGGAGTTGTAAGACCACAATAGTTGATTGTACATTGGTTTGAACACTCCGGATTGGCGCATTCACCATTCTTGCATTTCGGGTTCCTTCTGCAAGCATTAAGAGTGATGTCACCAAAAGTTACATTTAGGCCACGCAATGAACCTACATAATCAAATCCGTCATCACAATCATCATCAATAGCGACGATGTCCACAGACATTCCAACAGTGTCTCGAATACTTTTGGCGGTATTGGCAACCTCCTCACCCTCATTTTTAAAAGGCATCACCACAGTCAGTTTGTTTGTGGTATCGGGAATAAATGCTGGTTCTTGAAAAGCCTTTTTCTCCAGTTCTATCTGCTTCTTCAAAGCCCAAGCACGGATTATTTGGGTTTTCTGTGCTTGTTCCTCGTGATGACAGCTGGTAACTTGCTGCTCATGCAAACGATAGTAAGTGAACACTTTATCAAGATTGACAAATTTCTTACCGCTCGCAAGCATCCTCATCCAAAGGTCATAATCCTCTGCATACTCCATTTGCTTGTCATAACGGAATTTTTCTTTACCGTTGATACTTGCTGCACGGAACATTACTGTAGGATGGCAAATACAACAATTATCCAATAGATCTGAGATGCAAAGACTACCACTCTTTACATTAAGGTCATATAGAGGATCTTTAATGGATTGCTTAAACACTGTCATTCGTCCTCCAACAATATCTACATTGGGATGACTCTCCATGTATTCATATTGAATTGCTAACCGATTGGGGTACATCACATCATCTGCATCCATTCGCGCAATATACTTTCCTTTGGCTTCATCTAACAATTTGTTCAAAGAGCCGACATAGTCATGCTGATTCCGAATCAATCGAATACGATTATCCCTTACGCTGTTGACAATGTCACAACTATTGTCTGTTGAGCCATCGTCAACAACGAGTAGCTCTAAATCTTGAAAAGACTGAGACAAGACACTATCAATGCAATCCTTAATAAATCGGGCAGCATTGTACATGGGGATACAAATTGATATGTTTGGGGATTTTTCCATTTGTTATTTAACGGTGTAAAATTACATACATTCCACTACAATTTTGTTTCAACACTATTACATTTATATTAAGTCTTTTTTCTCTCATCATTCGATTATACTTTTGGCACAAAAAAATACTAACTATGACCGATTTTAATTCATTACAAATCACTTCGGTGAACGATTTGCCTGGCTATCATGCCGCGGCAGCGTTCACCACCAAGAGCAGCGAAGTTTTCAAGGAGGCGGAGGAGATTTCACCGCGCCATGTGAGCGACAAAGTGAGCTATATGCCTTGGGGAGCGGACGACCAGATGCCGTATGATATTATCAATTCGATGTATTCATCCCATCTACCCCATATTCCTATATATAAAAAAGGCTTTAGTTGATCAATAAATCAGCTAAAGCCTTTGCTTCTTATTAAGAGAAAAAGTTTTTGTAATTGTATGGAAGCAACTTCTCGTAATCCGCTTTGCTCTGACAGATTAGGAGGTGCGGTACGATTTCCTTGATCCACTTGAGCGGTGATATGCCCAGTAGTTCACAAGTTCGGAGCAATGTCATGATAACAGCATTGTCCTCACCGGATATATCGCTGTTTATAAATAGCTAGTTCTTTCGGCCGAGAGCTACAGAACGCACACTTCTCTCTACGGGATTGTTGTCTATGGGGAAGGTTCCGTCCGTTGTATAACGGGTCAGGTTTTCCCATAGATTTAAAGTGTACGAGATGGCAGCCCCCAAACCACTTTTGGGAGTGCAGTTTCGCTGCTTGATGAGCAGGTATTTATGAAGTTCGGCCAGAATGGGGACATTTCTGAAGGAGGCACTACGGTCTCTTCGGGCAGCTAGACAAGTTCGTTGTCATCTTCCGGATCCAAAGGAAGGCCCAAAAGATTCCACTCCCCTTGCGTGACGTTTTTACAACGTTCAGACTTGCTGCCGTATGACTGCGTCTGCAACCGTCTGATGATTATGTCCTTGCGGGCCAGCTCTTGCTTGAGCCGGTCTATCTCCCTGAGGGCTTCGATACGCTGCTGAAGAACCTCGTAATACTGGTTTAGAATAAAGGAAACTTTAATCATTTGCTATTGTATTTCAGGTATAAAAATACGAATTTATTCTGAAATACAATCATTTTTCACTTACAAATTATACCTTTTTGGGCTTTTGGACGAAAGATTTATGCCTTCCATCAGCATGACAATTTCGTCCCATCGCATTTCTTTGAACGATACATCACTCCCTTTGAACAAAGTGGGCAAAATACGCCCACTTTCCAACCTTTTGTAATAAATCACAAAACCGCCCCGATCCCAATGCAGGAGTTTGAGCAGACTGCGGGATTTGTTGGCAAAGAGGAAGACGCTTCCTGATAGAGGATCCATACTGTTATTTCTCACTATACCGAAAAGCGACTCCGCCCCTTTGCGCATGCCAATGCCTTAAGTGTAGACATAAAATCGGTTGGTTTCATTCAAACTAAACATTCTTCGAACTTTATTGTTGTTTTGGACTGCAAAGTTCTCAACAATGAAGATTGAATGAAATATGGGGTAGATGGGATGGATACGGATGATTAGGGGGGAATAGCAAATTCATAGAGATAACCGAGCCATATTCAACAAAAAAATCCGCCCTGGTTCGCTGTGCAAATGGGAAGCGTGGCGGATTTTGTGATAGCGAAGTTACGAATAATCGCAATCTATACAATCTTCTCTGAAAGAATCAGAAGAACTTGGGCAAACGGTAAAGTTTCGTGCCATTCGAGCCCTTGATGAGCACCAATGATTCGACGGGGCAGCAACCGCCCTGCAACGCATTTTCAACGGCTTCGACATCGGGGAACCAGCGAGCACCGGCTGCGTATGGCTGGAACTCTTCGCCCACGAGCCACACCTCGTCGGCATGGAGTGAAGCGGCTTGTTCAGCTACGGCACGGTGGGCAGCAGCTGATTCTACACCCAATTCGCGCATTTCGCCCAACACCAGCATTTTGTGGGGGTGCGGAATGAGCGCAAAATTATCGAGTGCCGCCTTCATGCTGGTGGGGTTGGCATTGTAGGCATCGACAATCAGTTCATTCTGTGCCGTGCGCACCAGTTCGCTGCGGTTATTGGTCGGTATGTAAGCAGCAATGGCCTCAGCGGCCTGTTCGGGCGTTACGCCGAAATGCGTACCCACACTGATGGCAGCCAGCACGTTAGTCAGGTTGTAAGCACCAATGAGGTGTGTCTGCACCCTGTGCCACTCGCCGCCGTCGGCACGGAAGCGCAGACAGAGGGCGGGATTGCACGCCTCTACTTCGCCTTCAACGCGATAGCCCTTGCCCACCGAACCGTAAAGGTCGGCTTTCAGCCCTTCGGCACGGGGCACCAGGTGTTCGTTGTCGCCATGCAGGAACACAAAGGCATCGGGCTGTGTGCGCAAATAGTCGTAGAGTTCCGACTTGGTGCGCACCACACCTTCGAACGAACCGAAGCCCTCGATGTGTGCCATGCCCACGTTCGTAATCAGTCCACAGTCGGGCTGAACGAGTGCCGTGAGTTGGGCAATTTCGCCGGGGTGGTTGGCTCCGGTTTCAATCACCGCCATGTTGTGTGCAGGCGTAAGGCGCAGCAAAGTAAGGGGCACACCGATATGGTTGTTGAAATTGCCCTGTGTAAACAGTACGTTATATTTTTTAGCCAGCACAGCCGCAGTCAGTTCCTTGGTAGTGGTTTTACCGTTTGTGCCGGTAATTTGTACGATGGGTGTACGCAGTTGTTGGCGATGGTAAGCAGCCAGTTGCTGCAAAGTTTCGAGCACATCGGGCACTTGAATCAAGCGGCTGTCGGCAGGCAGTTCGGGATTATCGACCACGGCCAGCGCGCAGCCGCTTTCAAGGGCTTGCAGGGCAAACGTATTGCCGTCGAAGTTAGCACCGCGCAGGGCAAAGAAGATAGAACCTTCAGGACAGTGGCGCGTGTCGGTTGTCACAACGGGATGTTGCAAAAACAGTTTATACAGTTCAGCTATTTCCATTATAAATATAATGTCATTGAGCGTTTGCTACTCTGCTTGACATACCACAGGGGGCAAACAGCCGGTTATTGGATAATTGTCTATATTTAAGTCTGTCTCTTATACACATCTCCGAGCCCACGAGACCCTAAGACATCTC
>ENA-OZFB01000432-OZFB01000432.1-human-gut-metagenome-genome-assembly--contig:-NODE-432-length-14350-cov-7.586289_pt1 | contig 14350 bp, 10 predicted proteins | sample MGYA00244614_ERZ653626 | MGnify/ENA primary metagenome ERZ653626 (study PRJEB26926, sample SAMN06164992) | human gut metagenome | biome: ENVO:00009003; feature: ENVO:2100002; material: ENVO:00002003...
ATCTACACTTATGCGATCGTCGGCAGCGTCAGATGTGTATAAGAGACAGATTGATTTCTATTTACTTTTTGTCATATTTTCGCTATTACACTGATTTTCGTCAGCTTCATTGTAATATCGTTTGGTTGCAAAGTTATATTTTTATTTCATTTTTCAAAAACATTTCAGCAAAATTTCATAATATTTCCATCTTTCTCGGTTGTCTACAAAGATTGTTTTTAGTTCAAAGCCTTTCTCATAATAACCTTTTTTACGAATAAGCAATCATATAACTTCAAAACTAACTTTTTTACATTGGGAAAACTACTAAAACGTAACTGTGACCTAAAAATCAATCTGACAAATACAATTCTGTGAAAAGAAAGTGCTAAAGGATACAAATAATTTACTCAATCTGCCTAAAAGAACGTATCTAAAAAAATGGCACCGACATTCTGAATATTAGTTCCGAGCTTGTTAGAATTAGTTCCGCGATTGTCGAAATTAGTTCCGAGCTTGTTCAATTTAGTTCCGAGCTTGTTTCAACAATCGCGGAACTATTGAGAATCAGCACTTTCAGAAATTACAAAAAAAAGCATATCCCAAATGCTTAAATCACTCAAAAATGAATCATGACATAATAAAATACATGACCTACAGATACAAAAAAAGCCTGTCAGGCGTACCGTACGAGCGGTGGGCCTGACAGGCTGAATTATATTCGTATGTCATGCGCTTACTTGCCAAGGGGCACTGACAAACCGAGCGATACGCTGGTGTTTGCTTTGTTCAAGGGGATGAACTGCTTGCTGACCTTGCCGAAGAAGCGGTCGGTTCCGATGAAGAAGTTGAAGTGCTTGGCACGGAAGTCGAGCACAAGACCACTGGTGAAACCTGCTGTACCACCGGCCATGTTCCAGGCGGCTTCAAACCACTTCACAGGACGAACAGCGGCTGTAAGCTGGGCCTGATGGTGGGCAAACTTGCCGGCCATGCGGCTGGTGTAGAGGAAACCGAAACGGAGGTTGCGATAAACGGGCAGGGTGTATTCGGCACCGAGGTTGATGGTGGCTGCCAGGGCGTGCGACTGCGACTTCTTTCCGTCTTCGTAAACCGAGAAGATTTCTTCAAGGTCGTCGGTCAAGGCGTCGAGCTGATCGTCGAGCTTGTTGTTACCCGTGTCTTCGCCACCGGCGTAGATGGGGTTCTTGAAACCGTCGAAGGTCCAGTTACCGGCTGATGATGCCATGTAGGTGTTGCTCCAGCTGATGAAACCGAGGTCGGTGATGGCTGCACTGACCATGAGGTCGGGCATTACCTGATAGGTGGCACCGAGGTCGAAGGCCATACCAAAACCTGAGAGCGAGGGCTTGAACTCGTCAATTCCGCTGATGCGGCGACGGCCGTTGGCGTCGTTCTTCGAGGGGTCTTCGTACTCGAGCGTCGAGTTCATGAGCGATGCTTGCATCTGGATGTCACCGTCGATGTTCCAGTGATCGCCTGAAAGGTGAAGGTTGAGCTTCTTGGCATCGAGGTCGGCATAGGCTGCACCAAAGAGGAATTTGGCCTTGGCACCTACGGTAATCTGGTCGTTGATTTTATGTGAGTGTCCTAATGCCAATTCCAGGAAACTTTCGGAGCGGATGCCGAGTTCGTCGATTTGATAGTCGGTTTTTTCGCCAGCGGTTTTCATGAACTCGAAAAGGCTCTTCGGGAGCGAGATGCCGGTGTTCGAACGGAGGTTCAACTCTACGCTGTTGACACCGCCGAATGCCTTGAAACCTACACCTACGAGCTGGTACTTGAGGTTCAGTGACAGGCGCGACTTGTCGTTAAGTCCGCCGAGGAACTCAGAGGCACTTACGTCTGGGTGCATGAAGGTGGTAAGGTTGCGGTTGTCTACGCCGTAGCCCTGCCAGGTAGGTTGCATTTTGTAGACGAAGGTTTTGAGTCCGAAGTTCGAGGTAGTTCCGAGGTTGAAGTTACCCAAAACGAGGGGAATGTTGACATAGCTTTCGCTGAGCAATGCCGGGTTCATTTCGTGTCGGTTAACCGACGTTTCCATGAAGTATGAGGTTCGCAAATCCTGGGCAGCAGCGGTCAGCGCCATTGTTGCGCCCATTGCGAGGGTGAATATTTTGTGTTTCATTGTTTATGTTGTACTGATGGTAAGGAGGGGTGATGATTAGTTGAAATCGGCAATAATCTGACCTTTCAGGCGTACCTTTACGTTGGTGAATTCAAGGTACTGCGTTGAATAGAGTTTGTGCGTTTCGGTGCTTTCGCCGCTTGCAGCATTGATGTTGAACATGAAGCGGTCGATTTTACGCAGCAAATAGGGGTCAGACAGGGTTGCATCGATTTGTAGTGAGGTTTTGGCCTCAGCCTTACCGTCGGTGCTGGCGGGAATGTTGGCCTTGTCGAAGGTAACACCGGGCACGGGGTTTCCGTCGACGTCGACAGCCGTAATGGTGGCAACAAGGTCGAGGGGAATGGTGTTGTTGACATCGGCCGTCACACGCACGCCTTCGGCAGCATAATCTTCGAGGTCGTCCTTCATGCTGTCGGTTGAGTCGTTGTAGACGATAACGAAACCGTTGTTGAATTCAAAGGGTACGAACACGTTGTACTTGGCCTTGGCATTGTAAGTTTGGCCGAGGTTCACGGTGTAGGGTTTGTCCTGCACGGCAATGCGTCCTTCCTTCATGTTGACCTGAATTTCGTCGGGAAGAGTTTCGAAGAGTTTGGTGATGTTGTCTACCTGCTGGTGCTTGGCATCTTTCACTACGCCATCGGGGTCGTAGGCTTCGTTCTTTTGGTGATAGTAAACAGTTGAGAGCTTCTTTTCATCAATCGAGATTTGAGGAAGTACCACCGATTTGGGGAAGGTTTGGTCGCCAGCCTTTACCGAGGTGAGTTGCGCACCGAAGTTAATGCCCACGGGAATCTGGGTGAGGTCGGCCATAAACTTGATGGTGGGGTTTGCAGCATTCACGCGCACAGCCTCGTCGGTGAGGAAGTCGGGCAAAGATTCCTTAATGTTGATGGGTTTGATTTCGGGGTTGATTTCGGGGTTGAACACACCAATTGCCTGTTCCACGCGTACGTCGGTGCCGAGACCAAGCTGGAGGTCGAACACTACGTTGGCATAGTCGCCCTGACCGTTGCCAAGGTCCTTGTGCATGGTGAAGTTTTCGGTAGTGCGGAAGAACACCTCGCCGTCGACCGAAGTGGCAGTCATTACGTCGGGGAGGCTGATTTTGCCGTTTTCAACCACACCGGCTTCGCCAAACACGGCTTTGTTGACTACGAGGCGGCAAATCTTGATTTTTCAAAATCCACGCTGTTTTTCTGATTACCCAACTCATCGTTTTTTTACTTCAAAAAAAAAGCAGAACGATATGTCCTGACTGGCAGTCAAAACATATCGTTCTGCTTTAAAGTAGATGTTGAATATTTACAAGATGAGCCATCGGTATCCTGGCACTATGCAATGCAAGCGGATTAGTTCGAGGGGCGTTCGGCTGTCATGACAAAACGCAATTCGCCGCCCTTCACAATGTCGGCGTGCGAAATGTAGTTTTTCCGATAGCGTTTGCCGTTCAGGTAAATGGCTTTAACGTATTTATTAGGCTCGCTCAACCCTTCGGCCACAACCGTAAACCGCTTGCCACCCGGCAAAGACAGCGAAATGCGCGGCAACTGGGGTGCGCCAAATACGTAGTTGGCCGAAACCGGATCGACGGGATAAAAGCCCATACACGAAAGTATGTACCAGGCCGACATCTGTCCGCAGTCGTCGTTTCCACACAAGCCCTCGGGCGTAGGGTGATACTGCGTGCTGACAATCTCGCGCACCAGTTCCTGAGTCCGTTCTGGTTTGCCTGCCAGGGCGTACAGGTAGGCCACATGGTGCGAAGGCTCATTGCCGTGTGCATATTGGCCAATCAGTCCCGTTACGTCGGCTAACGATTGCCCCTTCATTTTCACGGTAAACAGCGAATCGAGTTTCTGGCAAAATGCCTCTTTGCCGCCCATCAGCGCAATCAGCCCCGGAACGTCGTGCTGCACATGCCAGGTGTACTGCCAGGCATTGCCCTCGGTATAGTCGCCGCCCACACTTTCAGCATGCGCCAAATCCGAAGGGTTGAAAGGCGTTTTCCACGCTCCGTTGCTCAGTTTGGGACGCATGAAGCGCGTAGAGGGGTCGAAAAGGTTTTTGTAAAATGCTGCCCGGCGCGTAAAATAAGCTGCATCCTCTTTCTTGCCCATCCGCCGGGCCATGCAGGCGGCTGCATAATCGTCGTAAACCGACTCGAGGGTCGACGACACGCTTTCTGAGGTCACTGAGTCGCAAGGGAAATAACCATAGCGCATGTATTTTTCCCAGTCCGACTTCATTTTGTGGCTCACTGTCTGCGTACGTTTCACTGCCGCGAAAGCCCGTTCTGCGTCGAAGCCGCGGAAACCCTTTTCATAAGCCTCAGCCACGATGCTCACCGAGTGGTTGCCTATCATGCAATAGTTTTCCTTGCCCCAAAGCGTCCAGATGGGCAAATGGCCCTGCACCTCGGCCTGGCTGACCAGTGAGCGCACAAAGGGGTCGACCATTTCGGGCACTGCCAGGGTGTAAAAGGGGTGAGCTGCGCGATACGTGTCCCACGTCGAAAACGTAGAGTAAAACGTGCCGCCTTCGGCTTTGGCCGGTTGTCCTTTGGCATTACGGTAAGTGCCATCGACATCAGCTATGTTGTTAGGCTGAATCAGCGTGTGGTAAAAAGCCGTGTAAAAATTTGTCAGTTCTTCTTGGCTACCCTTAGCCTCGATGCGTCCCAACAGGTGGTTCCAGGCATTCCGCGCCTGCCGGGTGGCGGCATCAAAATCCCAGTGCTTACACTCGGCCTGCAAGTTCTGCGCAGCTCCCTCGACCGATGCCGAAGAAATCGCAATTTTCACTCCCAGTTGCTCGCCGGGTTTCAGGTCGAAATACACCAACATGCGGTTTCCGCGTTCGGTAGCTTGCAACGGCAGATTGTCGACCCGCTTCACGGGGTGCGAAAAGGTCATCACGAAGTAAAGGTCCTGATTCACCCACACGCTCGTTTGAACGTGTCCCGAAAGCATCTGTCCGTTCAGCCACTTCACCTCGCAGGCTTTGACGTGTGAACGGTACATCGATTCATTCCACACCGGACCATGCTGCAAATCGACATAGAGTGCTGCCGAATCGGCGCGGTGAAACGTGTAGCGGTGAAAGGCCACATGCGGGGTTGCCGTCAGTTCGGCCTTCACCCCGGTTTCGGTCAGTTCCACCGAGTAATAGCCTGGCGAGGCCTTTTCCGACTGCTTGTCCATCAGGCTGCGATAGTCGGTTCGTTGGTCGCGTGCCGTCGAGGGCATCACCAGCACATCGCCCAAGTCCATGCAGCCCGTACCATTCAAATGGGTTTGCGTAAAGCCCCATACGCGTGCATCGGAATGCAAATATTCGGCGCAATACTGCCACCCTACAGCTCCGGTAACCGGACTGCTTTGCACCAGGCCAAAGGGTGTACACGCTCCCGGAAAGGTGTGTCCGTTGGCAGCACCGCCAATAAAGGGATTTACATAATCGGCAGGTTCCTGGGCTGCAGCAGCGAGAACGCCTGCAACCCATAAAGCTGAAGTAAGTATCGATGTAGACAGAGTTTTCATAGTTTTTTTGTTCAGAGAGTTCATATCCGCATGGCATCTGCGAACAGCCGGAATGGGTGTCCGCGCAGCTTATCGGATGATGCGGTTTCGTTGGTTATTGGCCTTTTCGGGCTTTGATTTGCCAATGCGTTTTCCCGTCTTCTTTTTTCCGGCTCTTTCGGCACGCGCTTTGAAGGCAAACGGATTGGTAGGTTTTTTCTTTTTAGGGGGCATAAAGCATTTGTCAAAAAAATCAGAAAACCAAAAAAAGGCCGACACGGCAAACGACAATGTTATCGCCCTTCGTGTCGGCCTTGATTATCAGTATGAAATGGATTTACTGCAGAGCGTTCCAATACTTATGGACTTACAGCAGAACATCCAGTTATTTTTATTTATTGAGTTTCCAGGTAGCACCCTCTTTCGTATCCTTCACTTCGAAACCATACGAAGCCAGTTCATCGCGAATTTGGTCGCTGGTTGCCCAATCCTTGGCTGCCTTAGCTTTGGCTCTGAGTTGCAGCAACAAGTCGATGGCCTGTCCATAGGCAGCTTCACGGTCGGCATTGCCGCCTTCAGCCTCGCTCTTCAGTCCCAGAATGTCAAATACAAAGGTATGAACTGCCTTTTTCAGCGCATCAAGTCCGGCAGGCGTAATGGTTTGCGACTTGTCGGCCAACTGGTTGATAACGCGGGCTGCATCGAACAAGTGCGAAATCACGATCGGCGAGTTAAAGTCATCGTCCATCGCCTCGTAGCATTTATTCATCACTTCCTCAGCGTAAGCCTCGGTCAGCGCACCCTTTTCGTTTGCTTCGATGCGTTCCAGCTGAGCCACAGCGTCCATCAGTCGGTCGAAGCCCTTTTTCGAAGCCTGCAAAGCCTCGTTCGAGAAGTCGACCGTCGAGCGGTACTGCGCCTGCAGAATAAAGAAGCGGATAGTCATCGGGCTGTACGGTTGCTCCAGCAGCGGGTGATTACCGGTAAAGAACTGGTCGAGCGTAATGAAGTTATTGTAGCTCTTACCCATTTTCTTGCCGGCAATGGTAATCATGTTGTTGTGCATCCAGTACTTCACCATCTGGTCGCCTTGCGACGCCACAGCCTGTGCAATTTCGCATTCGTGGTGCGGGAACACCAGGTCCATGCCGCCACCGTGAATATCGAAGTGGTTGCCCAGGTATTTGCGTCCCATCGCCGTACATTCGCAGTGCCATCCCGGGAAACCTTCGCTCCAGGGTGAGGGCCAGCGCATGATGTGTTCGGGCTGCGCCTTTTTCCACAGCGCAAAGTCTACCTGGTGTTTCTTTTCGCCCACACCGTCGAGTTCACGGCTGGCATCATGTACATCCTCTAGGTTACGGCCCGACAGAATGCCGTAGCGGTGCGTTTCGTTGTATTTCACCACATCGAAATACACCGAACCGTTCGATTCGTATGCAAATCCGTTATCCATGATTTGCTTCACGAGTTCTTCCTGTTCGATGATATGTCCCGTAGCATGCGGTTCGATGCTGGGAGGCAACACATTCAGTTTCTGCATAGCCTCGTTGAAGCGGTTCGTATAGTATTGAGCCACTTCCATCGGTTCCAACTCTTCCAGACGCGCTTTTTTGGCAATTTTGTCTTCGCCTTCGTCTGCATCATGTTCCAAGTGGCCCACATCGGTAATGTTGCGCACGTAGCGCACCTTGTAGCCCAAATGTTTCAAGTAGCGGAATACGAGGTCGAACGTAATGGCCGGGCGTGCATGACCCAAATGGCCGTCGCCATACACCGTCGGTCCGCAAACATACATGCCAACATGTCCCGGATGAACGGGCACGAAGCGTTCTTTGCGACGCGTCAGCGTGTTATACAGAAATAATTGATGTTCCATGTTTCGTAATGCGTAGAATTTTGCCCCCAAAGTTACAGAAAATCTTCGGATTGCTTAAGCATAAATGGTGGTTTAAATTTTTTAAGCAGATACTGCCCAACGGCGTTCCGGCCAAAATTCTGGGTGAATGTGGGCCTGGCTCAAAGGCACTGCCGTGAAAATCCTTGAATGTGGGCTTTTCAGGCCACTTCTGTATCAAAGGGAAAACGCAAATTGCACCGAAATCCTCAAAGTGTTGGATTTTACGCATTACAGCGCTCAAAAACGCTGAAAAAAGCAAATAAATATTTGCGTCAGCGCACGATTTAGCGTATCTTTGCCAAACAAGAAAGCGGCCTCGGCCTGTCGAAGCCTCGCCATGATTCTGGCAGATAATTCAAACAGTCGCCCGATGTCTAGATTTTTCATCTGGTTTCCGGCTGTTTTTTCACAGACCGCCCGCCAACTTACTGATTTCAATTCCTAATCTCTTTTTTTTTCATATCAATCATGCTCGACGTAAAACAATGTCTCGCCGACTGCGAGGAAAGAATGGAAATGAGCGTAATGCACCTTGAAGATACGCTGGCTCAAATCCGCGCCGGAAAGGCTAACATACATATCCTGGACGACCTGCGCGTCAACTCATACGGTTCAATGGTGCCCATCAACAATGTGGCTGCCGTTTCCACCCCCGACGCACGCACCATCGCCATCAAACCTTGGGACAAGCAGATGTTCCGTGTTATCGAAAAAGCCATCATCGACTCTACCATCGGCATCATGCCCGAAAACAACGGCGAAGTAATCCGCCTGGGCATTCCTCCTCTCACCGAGGAACGACGCAAGCAGCTCACCAAGCAGTGCGCCAAAGAGGCTGAAGAAGCCAAGGTGGCTATCCGAAACGCACGCCGCGACGGTATCGAAAAACTCAAAAAGGCCATCAAGGACGGACTTTCTGAAGACGTAGAAAAAGACGCAGAAGCCGACCTCCAGAAAATTCACGACAAAAAGGTGAAGCGCATCGAGGAAATCCTGACTGCCAAGAACAAGGAAATCATGACCGTCTAACCCCCCGCTCTCTCCTTTTGGCCTATGCACGGCATTGTAATTAAAAATACAGGGAGCTGGTATCTTGTCAGAACCGACGACGGACGAGCCGTTGAATGCAAAGTGAAAGGAAACTTCCGCTTAAGAGGCATCCGCTCAACCAACCCCGTCGCTGTAGGCGATGGCGTGACCATCACCGAAGTCGACGAACAGCAAGCGGCTTTCATCACCGAAATCGACGAACGACGAAACTACATCATCCGCAAAGCTTCGAACCTCTCGAAGCAGAGCCATATTCTCGCCGCCAACATCGACCTCGCCCTGCTCGTCGTCACCATGGCACGACCTGAAACAAGCACTACGTTTATCGACCGTTTCATTGCCTCGGCCGAAGCATACCGTGTGCCCGTAGCCATTGCGTTCAACAAAATCGATGATCTCGAACCCGATGAACGCGAAAACATGGACTACCTCTATTCTCTCTACACGCACATCGGATATCCTTGCTATCAGATTTCGGCTCTTAAAAACACGGGCATCGACGCCCTGCACCAGCTGCTCGAAGGCAAAACTACGCTGCTCGCCGGACATTCGGGCGTCGGTAAATCCACCCTCCTCAATCTCCTCATTCCCGAGGCCAATGCCCGAACCGCCAATATCTCCGAAGCACACGGAACAGGTATGCACACCACCACTTTCAGCGAACTCTACGAACTACACGGAAAAGGTGCCATCATCGACATTCCGGGAATCAAAGGATTCGGCACGTTCAACATGGAACCCGAAGAAGTGGCGCATTACTTCACCGATATATTCAAGATTTCTGCAAGCTGCAAGTTCTCGAACTGCACCCACACCCACGAACCGGGATGTGCCGTACTGCAAGCCCTCGAAAACCACCAGCTCGCTCCCTCGCGCTATGCCTCCTACCTTTCCATGCTCGACGACAAGGAAGAAGGAAAATACCGCGCTGCTTACTGAAAATAAATGTTTTACACAACGGCCTCTGTCTCCCTCAAACCCCACCCGGGCACAAGGGATTGAGGCCGTTTTGCATTATGTTACCCGGGGCATGGAGCAAATGTTGCGCTATCGCACCCAGCCTCTTAATCCCTTGGTTTCGAGCAGGCCTACCTGCCCTACTTTCTTTTGTATCAACCTGTCAAATATCGCTTAGCACCTCAAGTGCTGTATCGGTATGAGTTGTGTTCACACCTCTTTTTCATTCCTCTCACAGCCTATGACCGTCATTTTCATCCTCACCCTGCTCGCCTTAGTGCTGGCACTCATCGAAATTCTCATTGTGCCCGGGTTCGGCATAGCCGGATTAGCCTCTATGGCCTTAGCCCTGGCCGACGTAGTGGTCATTTACCTTGAATTAGGTCCGTGGTGGGCCATGGCTGCTGTTGGCATTGGCATTCTCGTCATCCTCATCACCATGCGCTGGCTCACACGGTCAAAGGCCATCGACAGAATGTCACTCCATGCTCGCATCGACTCCACCAATGCCACCACCGCCCAACTTTCAGTCAAAGTGGGCGACACTGGCAAAGCGCTCACACGCCTGGCATTAGTGGGCAATGCCGAAATCAACGGACTGGTAGTCGAAGTCAAATCATCGGGTGCCTTTCTCAACCCCGGCACCCCCCTGCGCGTCATCCATGTCAGCGAAGCCAACATCACTGTCGAAGCCATTCAGCAATGAAAATGCAAAGAAACAGCCTATAACAAACCTGTCATAATGAATAAAATTTTACTTTCACTGACACTTGCCCTCGGCCTGTTTGGCATTGCCCAAGCCACAGTGCCGCAACGACGTCAGTTCACTCACAAACAACCCGACGGCACCAGCCTACGCCTCACCTCCGTTGCCAACGGACGTTACATTACCTATGCCACCACCGACGGACTTGCCGTGCTGCGTGGCACCGACGGTAATTTTTACTATGCCCAGCCTGCTGCAGGCGAATGGCAATGCACCACGCACCTTGCCCACAACCAAGCTGAACGCACCACCGCCGAAACTGCACTTCTGAGCAAGCATAGCCTGCCCATCGAAGCTGCCTCTCAAATGCTGGCCAACCGCTACCCTGCTCCGCGCCTGCAGCGTGCCACCCGTTCCGAAGCCTCTACAGCCGACGGACTGGGCACCTACAAAAAGTCTGCTCCGGGCACTGTCTGCTCCATAGGCTCGCCGGTCATCCCCGTGGTCATGGTCAACTTTGCCGACCGCACCTTTACCGACACCATTGATGCCACCAAAGTAACGCGCTTTTTCAACGAACCGGGCTATGCCGACGAACAGGGAAGCAAAGGGTCGGTCAAGGACTACTTCACAGCGCAAAGCCAAGGGCTCTTCACCCCGACCTTCTCTGTAGTAGCCACCGTCACCCTGCCCAAAGGCTACGCTTACTATGGGGCTAATTCCACCAGCGGCCGCATCGACGAACACATCACCGATTTCATCACCGATGCCCTTGCGCAAGCCGAAAAAACGGTCGATTTCTCGGCCTATGCCACCAACGGCGAAGTCCCCCTCGTCAGTTTCATGTTTGCCGGACCGGGCGAACAATCTTCATTCGAAAAAGGCTGCGAGGACTACATTTGGGCTCAATTCTCCACCCGCAGTTTCACGGTCAATCAGGGTGCCGTGCGCATCAACTCCTACTTCGTGGGCAATGAACTCTTGCAAAGTTACGGTGCCACGCCCAACGACATTACTGCCGCTCACATGGACGGTGTAGGTCTTTTCAGCCACGAATTCGGCCACGCCTTGGGTCTACCCGACTTTTATTACACCGGTCGCGACGCAGCTGTAAAAGACAGCCTGCTCACCATGGACTACTGGAGCATCATGGACTACGGCCAATACTATTTCAACGGCTATGCACCCCCGGGCTACACGGCCTACGAACGCAGCTTCATGGGCTGGCTTCGCGTTACCGAACTCAGCGAAGCACAAACGGGTGTGAAACTGTATGCCTTCGGACAAGAGGAACTCGGCCCCACGGCCTACGTCATCCGAAATCCGGAATGCCCCTCAGAGTATTATCTGCTCGAAAACCGCCAAATTGGCACTTGGTATCCCAAACGTATGGGCACGGGTATGCTCGTCACCCACGTCGACTATGAAGCTGGCGCATGGCTATCGAATGCTGTTAACAACGACCCCCTGCACCAACGCATGGCCTACGTTCCGGCCGATAATAAAAAAGACGGTACGCGCACCGGAAAGGGCATGACGCTCACGCAACTTTTCAACGGCTATAAGGGCGATCTCTTCCCCGGCCTGCAAAACGTCACCTCGCTCACCGACGACACTTTGCCTGCCACAACCTTGTTCAATGGCACCGCCGGAAAACTCGGCAAACCCATCCTCAATATTTCGCAGAATGAACAGGGTGTCATATCGTTCGACTTCATCACCCCCGGCCCCAGCAGCATAACCGAAATGCCTGGCACCACCCCGACTGCCGCAAAGGTTGTCTACTCGCTCACCGGTCGCCGCATTCTTAACTGGCAACAAGCCGAACCGGGTGTCTACATTCTGTCTGACGGCACAAAGGTCATCAAACACTAAGCCAACAGCCCGACAATTCATACAACAACCCCGCCCGTTTGCCTTCCAAGCAAACAGGTGGGGCTGTTTTTTAGACACTTATCTCTGCTGCCGAAGCATCATCACACCTGCGCCATAGGTTCTTCATCACGGGTCATATCATCACGGGTCATGAGCACCTCACTCTCTGCCGGATATTTATACTCTCTGAATTTCACAAAGTCCTTGCTCAAATAGCGACGCAAATAAGTGGAAGGAAAGTACACACAATGAATACGCTCAATCGGCTGCTTCATACACTCGTCGAGCGATTCGGCCGACTTTACCTTCAGGGTAGGGCGAAACGACCCCAAATACCCCAAACGCACACTGCGGCCCTGGCTCAAATGGCCCTTCAGCACATCCTCGAGCGAGGTAAGCAAAGCCGAAATATCCGCTTCAGTCAGCGTAGTGGCCATTACGATGTCGTCGATGATGCGCTTACGGTCAACATAGCCGTTTTGAACAATCTGACGACGGTAAGCATTGGTTTTAGCACTCTTGTTTTCGAACTTACGGAAAATATACTGTATCATGGTAAAATAAAATTTATAAGGTTAGTTATGTGTAAGGTGATTCTAATAAGCAGATGTTCCTAATTATCTTTACAGTTGAATGGCGTTATTTCTGCCGTTATTATTTGTGCAGACCTTGCCGCAGCAAATACGGTGCAAGAACACCATACCAAGTAAAAATACTACGATAGTATCACATCTTTAAATAATTGAGAACACCTGCTTAGAACCAGCTTTGATTTTGGGTTAGATGAAAATGTTTACAACTGGCGCATCACTTGCTTATTCCGTAGCTTTAGGGGCAACATAAGCCTCCAGACGCACATTTTTAGGTTTCATGCTTTCAGTCAGCCATCCCGAAGGTTGGAAGCGCACTTTGACCCTAAAATCGGCCTTCTTGCGCAATTCCTCAATCGATGAGGCACTCTTGCCCGAAAGCGTAGGACGGAAGCAACCCAAATCGCCCAAGCGTACCGAAGAACCATTCTGCAAGTGCTTCAACACGGCCATCTGCATGGCCACCAGGCCGCCCTTTATATCAGCGCGGGTGAGCGTACATACCTCACTGATTTCATCAATCACCTGCTCAAGCATCACCGGCTCAACAGGAGCTACAGTTTTAAAATAAATCACTTTATCTTCACCTTGAAGACGACAAGTAGCTTTGGTAACTTTAAATTTCAACATGGTAATTAAGTTTTTTCGTTAGTAAAAAATTCTGTGTGTGTGTCGGTTAGGTTGGGCAGCCACACCGCTCATCAAGCAAAAGGCAAGCCCAAAATGTTTAGTTTTTGGATTTACGGGTGGTCCACTCCTTAAAGTGATCTATCACATATTTCAAGGCGTCGTAAATCACCTTAAAGGCAAGGAGCCACTTTTCTGATTTGTTCATACGTTTTTTTCTGGTTTAATCTGTTAATCATTCAAGGTTAGTTTCTTCATCATTTCATCTCTGCGAGGCTAAGTTCTCACGCCCATCGTCTGCAGCCGTTGCCGTCAGAACTCGTTTGCTGATGCAAAGATACAACTTCAAATACGCGAAATCCAAATTTTTTGACGACCTAATATCGCACCTCACCTATAACTCACTTGAATAACGTATAACAAAATCGTTCAGACTCAAACGTTTCAAAACTGTTTTTCGGCGAAAAAAAAAATGAAATAGGGATATTCAAAATCGAGGGTCAAAACGGAAAAACAAAGCCAATTCGAAGCTGACATAGCATCGGCTCAGTCAAAATTTCATGGAGATACGCCTACAACAAGAATCAATGGAATGTCAAATAAATGGGAAAAGAATAACGAAAAGTATGTGTCATACAGAAACATACCTATAAGAGGTTATGAGGGCTCGTACGATAAATAGGAGGTACTATGCAAGCTCATTAAGTATTTGTAGAGAATAGCCATATTGTCCGTTCGCAAGAGTATGTATAACTAAGCACTTTCACAAGGGTGCTACGCCCTCTGAACCTTCGAAAGTAAATCTGATTATCGTGGTTACAAGACCGCTGAACTGTGATATACCTTGTAAATGCGCAGTAAGCCTGCCTAACAGAAATAGCAGAGGAGCCGTAAGAAGGTATAACGAGCTTCCCCCAAGCAGCATCATTCCCTTACCTCCATAAACGAGCAAAGCCTCCGACGATTACTCGTCAGAGGCTTGCTTCTAAATAA
>ENA-OZFB01000453-OZFB01000453.1-human-gut-metagenome-genome-assembly--contig:-NODE-453-length-13988-cov-34.908132_pt1 | contig 13988 bp, 9 predicted proteins | sample MGYA00244614_ERZ653626 | MGnify/ENA primary metagenome ERZ653626 (study PRJEB26926, sample SAMN06164992) | human gut metagenome | biome: ENVO:00009003; feature: ENVO:2100002; material: ENVO:00002003...
TGAAACTTGTAAAATAAGGCGTTCTGAATACCCCGAAACATGTAAAATAAGGCACTCTGATGAGTTAAAAACATGTAAAATAAGGCTTTCCTCATTATTTTTTCTTACCTTTGTTCGCCCCGAAAAAACAACGGGATTGGGTTGTGGAAAGGGGGAAAGAGAAAATAGAGATAAATATAAGAAATGAACAAATTAAAAGCTTTATTGGGTTTCGACCCAAAGACTACTACGGTCAAGACTGAGTTGGTTGCTGGTATGACTACCTTCCTGACCATGTGTTACATCCTGGCAGTAAACCCTACCATCCTTGCTACCGCAGGTATGGACAAGGGAGCTCTCTTTACTGCCACAGCCATCGCTTCAGCCATCGCCACCTTCCTGCTGGCTTTCATGGCAAAGTTGCCTTTCGCCCAGGCTCCTAGTATGGGACTGAATGCCTTCTTCGCCTTCACCCTTTGTCAGGCTATGGGCTTGACCTGGCAGCAGGCTTTGGCGGTGTTGCTCGTAGAGGGTATCATCTTCCTTGCCATCACCTTCCTTAATATCCGTGACAAAATATTGGAATGTATTCCGAAGAACCTCCGATTTGCCATTTCGGCAGGTATCGGTATGTTTATCGCCTTTATTGGTTTGAAGAATGCGGGCATCATTACTGCCAATGCGGATACTTTCGTGCAGCTCGGCAAGTTTACACCAGTCAGCATCCTGGGTCTCATCAGCATCCTGCTCTGTGGCTGTCTGATGGCGAGAAGAGTGAAGGGCTCCCTGTTTATCGCCATCATCATCTCTACCTTGATTGGTATTCCGATGGGCGTAACCCAGTTCTCTGACAACTGGATGCCGGTATCTACCCCTCACAGCATCGCTCCTATCTTCTGCCAGTTCGATTTCACCGGCTTCTTTACTCCTAAGATGTTCATGGTGGTTTTCTCGCTGTTGCTTGTCAACATCTTCGATACCATCGGAACAGTTCTGGGATTGGTTTCCAAGTTGGGTATCAAGGAGAATGAGAAGGGCGAGATTCCGGGTGTGAAGGAGGCGATGATGAGTGATGCCATCGGTACTACAGCCGGTGCATTGCTGGGTAGCTCTACCATCACCACTTATGTGGAGAGTGCTTCGGGCGTTGCCGAGGGTGGTAAGTCGGGCTTGACATCTTTCTTTGTGGGTTTGATGTTTATCCTGAGCATTTTCCTGGCTCCTATCTTCCTGCTGATTCCGAGCGCAGCCACCAGTGGTGCCCTGGTAATGGTGGGTGTATTGATGATCGATTCGTTCAAGAAGATTGAGTTGGAGGATATCTCCGAGTCATTCCCTGCCTTTATCACGATGATTACGATGGTACTCTGCTACAGTATTGCCGATGGCATCTGCCTTGGTATTCTGAGCTATGTATTGATCAAGATGATGGTGGGCAAGTTCAAGGATCTGAATCCTACGCTGTATATCCTGAGCATCTTCCTGCTCTTCAATTATGTTTTCGGTTAATTAAACGACAGATAAAAAACGAGGCGGCAATCTGCATCACGCAGGTTATCGCCTTTATATTGGTTTATTTTGTTAACCACTTCCAGATAGAAATGATTTATTTGTATCAATTTTCTTGGCATATTGATAAATATCTTGCATTATATTGTTGGCTCTTATCATCATATTGAAGATGTAATCTCTAGAATCTGAAACCGATGGTTCCAGTGATGCCATTCCAATTGGATAATCCTGAGGTGTGAGAATTAATGTGTCTGAAACCTAGTCCGATATAGGGAACACTTCTACTCTTCTTGCAGTTCGGATAGAGGATGAGATCAGCATTATAGGAGGTGTATTTCCAGTCGGCATTTCCGATAGTATTGGTTATGGAGAGACGAAGATCTACCCCTTGTGCGGTAGTCTTAGGGTTGAAGAGTTTGAAGCCCAGTCCACCACCTAAAGCTTGGCTCTTGAAATAAGTCTTCACATCATCTTTCTTGTAGAGGTTGATGCTACCTTCAGTTTTGGCGAAGGCGTAGAAGCGTGGAGTAAGTTGGTAGCCAAGGGCGAAGTTCAAAGTAGTAGGTGTCATACCTTTGTTCTCCATTCCCACGCTAGCATCGAGATCAAATGTCAGATGGTCTAAGATGGAGTAATGTGAGGCATTACTTTCCTCTTGGGCGTGCATAGGCATCGCCAAAGTTGCGGCACCCATGATTAGAATTAAACTTTTCTTCATAATGATCTATCTTGTAATGTTAATATATGGTCCGATAGCCCATTTGTTGTAATGGTCTAAAGAACGAAAACGTAAGCAAAAGTACGAAAATGGCTACGGGTGTAGCCATTCTCCGTATCTTTTATGATATTTTGCACGTTCTTATTTCCTTTGAAACACTTTTTCAAAGTATTTGAGGATATAAATAATACATACAGCTATAATAGCTTTGAATAGCGATGTCTTCCATTCAATACTATCATTGAATATGGCATCGATCATCAAGTTTCCAATAAAAAATGCTATGGTCAAGCCAAGAATGACCATTAAACATTTACTCAAATTCTTGTAGTTTTGCATTGTCCCAATATAATTTACTATTAACTGTTACATTTGTAATCGTTTTGAAATCTTGTTTTTGTTGAGGCTCAATATTTGCTTCATCATAGAGTTGGAATACTTGATCTGCGTATTTTTTTATATCCTCTTTTTTGTCTAGAGTTGATAATTTTGTAACTATCTTCTTTTGGATTATTTCAGCATCTTTTATTCTGTTGTTATTTTCGAATCGTTTTATGTATGATTTGTTAACCTCATCATAGGCACTTTCTATATCGTTCTTCTCTTGTACACATTTTGAAAATGCATTAATTATGTCTTTTGATAGAGCTAAATATTTTGCATAATTTTGTGTTGCTTCAGAAGTGTTTATGCCATAATTCTTAGCATAATTGATACAGTCCTTGAATAAATTATCATAATCAATTTCATTATCTTCCCTTATATATTTGGAGCTTGACATGCTGATTTTATCTAAAATCTTGTTGTGATAATATCCGATGGAATCTGTTTTAAGTGTAGTATTATTTGCATTTACATATGTAGGTGATTCTGTTGTAAGAAGTAGCGAATCTTTTAAGGGTATCTTCATGCTACTTCTTGTTGCCATAGCTTTTGAACAGCTTTCCCAATGGGCATCAAAGGCCCATGAGCATAAAGTGCCTACAATAGGACCAGCAGGTCCGGTAATATATCCTGTTATGCCATCAACTACAGCTGAGAATACTTTACCACCCCATTTATTGAGACTTCTAGTTTGAGGTCCTACATTGTAGGTGTTGTTTAAACTGTCAATAGAAGTACAAAGCTGTGTAAAAGAATTGTTAGCTGTTGTAGAGGTTGCAACACTAGTCATGTCATTAGAGCATGAACTGAACACGAAAGGCACAAAGGCTACTAAAATGCATAAAATCTTTCTCATAATTGTTATTTTATTATTAATAATATTATTAAATCTCTCCAAAATACTCTTTTCCATCTATGTTTATTGTGATGATGTGAGCTTTATTTAGTATATCTTGTGATATCCAAATAGACAAATTGTCATTTGTGGTAGTACATACATTATATATGTTATTTCCGTCAATATCTTCTAAGGCAATAGTTAAGTCTACACCCGTTTGTCGAGAACGAATGTAAATAACGTTCTCGACAATCTCTACAATAGGTGTGCTAACTCTAGGTGGAGCATGACGAATTTGACCATAACTATCAGTCGGGTCTGACGAGTGTACTTGTAAAGGAATAAACTCCCTTTCTGCATAAGCTTTTGTTGTTGCAACAATTAGCAATGCGGTAAATAATAAATGTTTCATAATCTAATAAATTTTTTATTCGGTTGCAAAGATATAGAAAAACAGATGAAGTGCAAAAAAAAAGAGTGTACAGAGAGTGTACAATAGCATATCCATTGATGTACACAAACGTGTATATTAATGGATATGCTTGATTTACAGGTGACTATAAGGAGAGGATTACTTTATCCCAATCTGAAGGTGTTCCTTTTTTCTTAAAAACCTTTATATACATTCTTCTTCTAGATGCTGTTATTGCTTCTTTTGTTACATTAACAAATTTTGCAATATTTGAAGGGGTAACACCTAATTTTATCATTAAACAGATTTTGTATTCTACAGGATTTGTACAGAGGAATGCCTCTAGATTTTTATCAAATTCCGGATACGTAGAGTTTATTAATATTTTGAGATTCCTCCAACCTTCCTCTGATAGTTTATAAGTACCTTCCTTTATTTCTTTGTTAATTGTATTTTGTATTTTGGAAGTGCCTATAGAGTTTTGCTCTGAGTTGAGTTTAGCTTGTGTTTTTAATTCTGCAAGTTTTTCTAATTGTTTCAATTTATCAATTTTAAGTTTAAGCAATTCTTGCTCTTGCTTCATATTCTTAATTTTCATTTGAAAGCTAAAGAATATGATAATCAAGAAAAAAAATGCTATTATAATTGAAATATTTTTGAAATGATTCTTTGCTTTGAGTTTCGTATTTTCTCTTTCTTTTAGATTGTATTGGTACAATTGCTCTGCTTTTTTAGTAGCTTCGCAGTTTTTGAGTTTTTGAACAGAGTCATTGTAGAGTGTAAATTTCTTGAAGTACTTATTGGTAATAGCATCTTTGGATGTTATTTCTTTTAGTAAATTCTCTAAAGCGTAGCGTTTGGATGTGATATTACCGAAATCTAAAATAGCGTTTCGATATATATTTGCAAGTTTCTTGTTGTTATTTTTTGTATATATGTCAAGAGCAGTAACATAAACTCCGTTTTTGTCATTAAGTATATTAATATTGTTGATGCAATAGTTTATGTGAGACAATGCTTTAGTTGTCTCATCTTTTCTATTGTAAGCCACTGCAAGACCATGATGGAAAAGTAGAAGAAGTAAGGTGTCTTTATTTTTTTTTGCCTTTTCTACTCCTAATGAGAAATTTTTCTGTGCTTTTAAAATATTATTTTGTCCTAAATATACTTCTCCCATATCTCTTATGTCATAAAGCATATTTCTGATATTTCCGCTGAGCGAGTCTGCCTGATAGGCAAGGCGCAGTGCCGCTAATGCTTCTTTATTTAAGTCTGTATAGCGATACACGTTTGCCATTTGGCAATAGATGTCTCCTTGCAGGGCATAGTTGTCCTTGGCAACCTTCTCGTTCGCTTTCTGATAAAACTTGAGTGCTTCGGGTTTGTCGCCAATTTCGTAGTATACTCTTCCTGCATAGAAGTATGCTTCGGCAAGCAGGTTGTCTTCACCTGCATGCTCAAAATATGAAACTAATGAGTCGATGACAAGTTTCTGATTCGTAATGGGACGATATGCCTTGTCGCTTGCCTTTAATTTCAAAAGCTGGCAATACCTTTGATTGGCAGTGGACATGTTCGGCTCTGCCTGGCAGATACTGTCAAGCATTTTGCTTCCTTTCTCTGTATCTGCTGAAAGCACTTGGTCTGCTTTCTTGAGTGCAGGAGAAAAACTCTGTTTACATCCAGCAAAAAGAGCAAGAAGTAATATGATAATTGTTGATATGACGAATTGCTTTCTTTTCATCTGTTGTTTTTGTTTAATATCGTGCAAAAATACAACTTTTATTTTCAATTACCAAATTTTTGTGCGCAAAACTTATAAGTTGATAGTAAAATAAGTTTTAAGGTGATAGACAATCATAAAAAACGAGGCGGCAAACTGCATCACGCAGGTTGCCGCCTTCTCTTTTCTAACTAACTTTCTTATCAACTATTCAAAATGTTATTACCTATATATGGATTCCAGGGCATTCTGCCCTGGATGTAGTCTGTTATTTCAATCTGATGATATTCAGCGAGCTGGCTGGAATCTCTACCGTAGCACCGTTCTTCTCTGTAGTTACGTAGTTTTCTACAGGATAGATGTTGGTAGGATTGTCGATGGTGTTCTCCTCCAGACCATTCTTGGCAGAAAGGCGGATGAGCTTGCCATTCTTGATTTCCTTGCCTTGAAGATTAATCTTCGCTGTGGTGTGCTCGGTGCTGGTGTTGGCAATCTTCAGGATTACTTCGCCCGTCTGTTCATCAAGTGTGGCTGTAGAGAAGATGCCAGGAAGGGTGTTTGCCTTCAACTTGGTAGAGAATATTTCCTTGCCATCCAACTTGGCGAAGATGCTGTCTCCTACAACTTTCAGCTCGATGTCATACCACTTGCCGGTCTCGATGCTGCCTGGGGTAGTAGCTATCTGACTCTTGGCACCATTCACGATAGACTCCACACCGTGCTGGGTATTGTTCCAGCCACCGAGGTTCAACCAGCAGTAGTTGTTCTTATCCACGTAGTTAAAGATGATAAGGAAGCCTTCGTTTCCGGCATCCTTCTTCGCGCGTACCTTATATATATAGCCGTTGCTGGTAATCTCGCCTGGGTTCAGACGGATGCAGCTTTCTTCGTTGCTGGTCTGCTTGATGAGGCTACCCTCTGTCTTCCACTGTCCACGGATATCGGTAGGCAACTCCTGCAAGGTCATCGGCAGCGCCTTTCCGTTCTCATCGCTGTAGCCCTTGTCCTCGAAAGAAACCTGAGTGCCCCATGTTCCCATACCTACGCGGCAGATAGCTGGCTTCACCTGGGTCTGCTCATATTTGTATGGATTCTCCTGGTTCACCTTCAGTACACGGGTACCGATGTTGTTTGCCATCACGTTCTGAACGTAGTAAGATGGAGTTCCGAATACCTTGTCTGATGTATACTGAATCATATCCGGTGCCCACATACGGTTGTTGAGGTTGGCGAAGATAGGAGCGTAGGATGCCATGGTCACGATGTCAGAGTTGTTCTCGATGCCCATCATATAGACAGCCTCACCGAGTGCAGCATCGAGCGAACCCATATTGCCGAAGCCCTGGGTTACGGCATATTCACCTACATAAATCTCGCTGCCCTTACGGTCGTAGTTATCATACTTGTTGAAGTTCTCGGCAAACCAGGCAGGATTTCTGTAGTAGTGCTCGTCGAGGAGTTCTACGCTCTCGTTGCTTTCCCACTTAGGATTGTCATCGCCCCAAGCCACCACGTTACCGATGAGGTGCATCTTAGGATATTTTGCCAGAACCGCATCCTTGAACTTCTTGAAGCGCTCGTAGTAATGGTCGCTCTGAGCCGCAGGATCCGGCTGGTTGTTCTCATTACCAATCTCCAGATACTCGATATTGTATGGTTCCGGATGACCGTTCTTAGCACGGAGCGCACCATATTTAGAGGTAACAGGACCGTTGGCATACTCCAGGGCATTCATGCACTCATCAATCCAAGGCTGGATGCTGTCTACAGGAGTCATACCGCCGTGCCACAAACCTACGTTTACAACATAGAGAGGCTTGGCGTTCAGATCCTCGGCAAGCTGCAGATACTCATCGAATCCCATACCATCGCTGGTACGGTAGCGCCAGTTTACGTTCTTATGGCCCGGACGTTCCTCGATAGGACCGATAGTCTTCTCCCAGTGGAAAGCATTCTCAGGAGATTCCTGTCCCTCTACGTAGCAACCGCCAGGGAAGCGGACGAACTTAGGATGGATGTTATAGAGAAGCTGAGCCAGGTCAGGGCGCAAGCCATTCTCGCGATTCTTGAAAGTAGGAGGGAAGAGGCTTACCACATCGAGAACGATGGTACCTTTTCCGTCGACTACGAGTTCAAACTGAGCCTTGGCGTCGTTTCCGTTGGCTGTCAACTCTGCCGTATATTTGGTCCACTTCTTGCCAACCTTGGCATTGAGGGTGGTTTCTGCGTAAACCTTGTCGCCCTTGGCGTTGGTGAGGCGAGCCTTCAATCCGCCCTTGTAGCTACCCTTAGCCCAGAAAGAGAGTTTATAGGTTCTGCCCTGCACGGCGTTGATTCCCCAGAAACCCTCATTGATGAGAGAGGCTGTAGCTGCAGGCTTGGCAGCGATGGTCAATTGGAGTGCCTTGCCCTGTGCATTGTTGAGCAAACCCTTATTGATGAGTTGTGCATTGATCTTTGCACCTTCCTGAGCGGCAGTTTTCCAGGTAGGAATATTCTTGTCATCGTCTTCGAAAGAACGGTTGCTGATGAGTTCGGCATAGAGACCGCCATCTGCAGCATGGTTGATATCCTCGAAGAAGATACCATAGAGGTTAGGAGATACCTTGATACCTGGGTTAGAGGCATCTACATTGATGGAAACCTGTGCGTTGGATGCCAAAGCAGAGGCCAATACTGCTGAAAGTAAAATCTGTCTTTTCTTATTCATTTCTTATTCTTAGGTTTGTTTGTTTACTTGTTGGTTGGCATGAAATCAAGCTAAGTCTGAATTCATGCCGCTATTAATACACAGTTGCAAAAGTACACAAAAAACACAAAGAAGAGGTGGACAAAAAGCGAATTATAGTGTAAAAGGTGGATTTTCTGATGAAAATCCACCTTTTTGTCGATTAACTTTGTGTATATTAGGCTTTGCGAAAGAATAGAAAGTGTTGGTAGACTTCCTGCGGAAGTTGGGAACAGAATTCGTTAAATTAACCAAAATCTAAAACTTGAACCAATTTGAACAAGGCGGTTTATAATTAGATTGTGTAACTTTGCATCCATAAATGAGATTCTAATTTCTATTATAAAATATGAATGACAGTTTAATTAATTATTCAATTTATGTAAGTTCTCTTTAAAAGTGTAAAGTTCTATAATTATCAAATATTCATAAACTATGAAGAAAAAGCAAATGAAAGCAAGTCTATTACTTGCGTCTTTATTGACGTTGGGTTTCTCGGTAACTGGGTGTACAAATGACGATTATGATTTTGACCAGATTGATGCTACGATGGGATTTGGTAGTGGCGAATTGGAAATACCTGCCAGTTCTACCATGAACATTCCTTTGTCTGATATTCTGGAACTCGAAGAGAATGGTAGTGTGAAGATTGCCGCAAATGGTGATTATCTGTTCCAATTGACAGGTTCTGGTGCATCATCTGCTTCACCAATGATTTCTCCTATTGTTCTGAGGGGTAATTCTTATTCTAATACGCTAACCTTAAATGCCAATTCTGCTGCCAAGTGTACCCGTGCAGCTGGTAGTCATCTCAGTTTTGTCTCTCCTAAGGAGTTGATGTTTAAATATAATGGTACGGATGCTGCTGTGAAGATCCTGAAAAGTGCTGAGGTGGCTGGCGAAATCGAACTGAAGATTAATCTCACTCTTGGTGGTCTTTCTTCTGCCATCACCAATATTGATAAGGCAACCCTCACCCTTCCTGGCTATCTGGAGATTTCACATGTCTCTGGTAATGGCAATGGCGTTCCTATGGTTGATGGTTCGAAGATTACGGTGAAGGATGTTTCTACAAGCAGCAACCTGCAACTCACCATCAAGGCTAAAAAACTGGATTTTGAAAAACAGGATGCCTATGGTAAGGTCGTTATCGGCAATAATGGCTCAATCAGGATGGATGGTTATTTCGCCCTCGGTATTGAGGCTAATGTAACGAGGGTTCCTACATCTGCACTGACCATCGGTGCCAACGTGAAAGTCAATGATATTACCTTGAAGTCTGCTACCGGTATCTTCGACCCAGAAATCAATATCTCAAGCTTGGGTGATGTATCTGTGACTGGCGTTCCTGACTTCCTTTCAGAAGATGGCGTAAGAGCAGACTTGGATAATCCTCAGATTATTCTTTCTATCCAAAATGATATGGATGCAGCGGCAAATGTGAGTGCAAAGGTGATTTCTACCAAGAACGGTCAGAACTTGGCTACCGTGCAACTCCCTGAGATGAATATCTGCAAGACTACTGTTGCGCCAGTGACCAAGATCTGTATCTGCCGCCATAAGACTGCAGAACTGACTGCTCAGTATGGTGCTGCCAATGTATATGAGGTGAGCAACCTGGCTACGCTTATCAACAAGCATATTCCAGACCACGTACAGATTACCAATGTAGAGGCAAAGGCTGATCTCAGTCAGGAAATGACTATCGAGTTCGGCCGCAATTATCGTATCGAGCCAAGCTACAAGATTTATGCACCGTTGGCATTTGCCGAGGATGCAGTCATCGAATATGCTGATGATTTCGACGGTTGGAATGATGATCTGGATGATCTGGAATTGTCTGAAGGAACTTATGTTCGACTGACAGCCGATGCGCAGAACCTGGTTCCTGCTACCCTCATCGTAGAGGCAACTCCACTCGGAGTGGATGGTACTGATATTAGTAACCTGATTGAAGTGAATGTCAAGAAGGGTACTGTGAAAGCATCTGCTGATGGCGTGACAGCCGTGAACTCTCCGCTGGAAATAGAACTCCGTGAAAAGGTAAAGGGCGGATTGCAGAAGCTCGACGGACTCTCTTATAAGGTAAAAGGTAAGGCAAGTCATGATGGAACTACCGTGACCGGTATCAACCTCAACTCTGAGAAGCATACCCTGAAGTTGGAAAACATCAAGGTGAAACTCGTGGGTAAGGTGATTGGTAACTTCAATTAATGACAGAGAGTAGTAACAGAATAATAACACACATAAAAGACAAAGAAAATGATGAATAAAATATATAAGCATCTCTTGGCTGCCTCTTTGCTGATGATGGGTGGCACCGCAATGGCTCAGACACTCAATTCCGCTTACTTTACTGACGACTACAAGTTCCGTCACGATATGAACCCGGCTTTTGAGAACAAGCAGAACTATATCACCATCCCAGCTTTGGGTAATATCAATGTCAACCTGCAGGGCAACTTCGGCTACCAGGATATTGTACTGAACAATCCGATGTACGGACAGGAGGCGGGTGCCAAGAAGATGACTTCCTTCATGAATCCTTATATTTCTGTCGATGAGGCGCTGAAAGGCTTCAGCAAGAGCAACAACCGCATACAGGGAGATGTAGGCATCGCCATTCTTTCTGCCGGTTTCAAGGGCTTTGGCGGTTATAATACCATCGAGGTGAATGCCAAGGCATCTTTCGGCGCTTCCCTGCCTTATGAGTTGTTTGAATTTGCCAAGAATACGGGCAATCAGAATTATGAGATTGGTGATGTGAGCATGATGGCTCGCTCTTATGCTGAATTGGCATTGGGTCACTCTCATCAGATTAACAAGAAACTCCGCATCGGTGCTAAATTGAAGTTTCTCTTCGGTGTGGCTGACGGTGATGTTCGTCTGGAAAACCTGCGTGCTGACCTCTCTGGTACAGACAAGTGGATTGTTTCCGGCAAGGCGAATGCCCAGGTTTCTATGAAGGGCTTTACTTATAAGACTTCAAGAGATAAATATAACAACCCGGAGAAGGGGGAGTACGAAAAGATAGATGATGTAGATGTTGATGGCGCAGGATTGGGCGGCTTTGGTATGGCACTCGACCTCGGTGGTGTCTATAAGTTGAACGATAACCTGACCCTGAGTGCTTCTGTTCTCGATTTGGGCTTCATCAACTGGAGCAACAATATGAAGGCTGTGAACAGAGCTGAGAGCTTTGAGTTCAATGGCTTCCATGATACTGCGGTAAGAGAAAACAGCGGTTCTACCATCGATGACAAGTTGGATGATTACGGCGACCAGATTACCGACTTCATCAACCTGAAGGATTTGGGCGACCAGGGTAGCCGTACTACCGCTCTGGCAGCTACGCTCAACTTTGGCGCAGAGTACAGTTTGCCAGCATACGACAAGTTGTCCTTCGGTTTGCTGAGTAGCACCCGCATCAATGGTGATTTAACCTGGAGCGAGGGTAGACTCAGTGCCAACTGGAAACCATTGAAGTGGTTGGATGGTGGTGTCAACTTTGCAGTCAGCAGTTTTGCTACAAGTATGGGTTATGTTCTGAATATCCATCCTAAGGGTTACAACTTCTTCATCGGTATGGATCACATCTTGGGCAAGACCAGCAAAGAGTTCATTCCTCTCAGTTCCAATGCCAGCATCGCATTGGGTATGAGCGTTACCTGGTAACAGATAATTGCAGGTTTGAGAAGTAGGAAAATATGATAATGAGGGTGTGTCATAAGTCTATGGCGCACCCTCTTTTATGTTATTTATTGTATAATCCTAGAAGTATCGTAGCCTATTCCAAAAAGGGAATCATATAATATCGTCTGCAAATTTTACTTTTTCCGATCTTCTCTATTATAAACAGGCAGGAAGTTCACAAAAGGGCATAGTTATCCCTGACGATAAAAAAACAAAATTGAGTTTTATCGTTTTATACCCAAATATTTCTTCAAATTGAATCCCATTCCGAACAATCCTAGATCCATGTAAACCTTGTCCATTCCAAAATGCCTGAATCGCTTATAATGCATATCTGCCTTCATCTGCCCAAATACAGCTTCCGGCTCTATCGGTCGCTGGCTTCTGTGTTTCAAGCCCTCTTCAGACGTTAGTAGCAGGAAGGCTTCCTTTTTATATGCATTCAGTTTATGGTTGACATATATGGTTCTGTTGCCTTTGGATTTCTTGCAGAGACTTCCAAGCGGACATCCATCACATCGTTGTGCTCTATATAATGTAATGACAGACACATAGCCGGAATCACTTTTCGTTTGCCGTTGTCCACAAGGTTCCATGTGTTGTCCCATGGGGCAGACATAATAGTCATCATCCCTGTTGTAGTAGAAGTTCGCTTGGTTGAAGGCATCCTCCTTGAAAGGCTTATGCTGTTCCTTGTGAAACCAGTTGTACTTTACATAACCCATCATCTCTTCCATCTCTAGGTACTCGTAGTTCTCCTCCGAGCCATACCCTGAGTCTGCGGTGACGCTCTTGGATTGCTTTCCATATCTTTTCTTGTACTTATCCAAAAAAGGCTTGAAGGTCAGGGTGTCTGTTGGATTGGGATAAAGGGCGAAATTCGTCCAATATTGATTCTCTGTCGCAATTTGAAGGTTATAGGCAGGCTTTGTCTGCCCATTGTTCATGGCATCTTCCTTGAGGTGCATGAAGGTCGCATCGGGATCAGTCTTGGAGTAACTGTTTCTCTCGCCCAGTATATCCAGTGATTTTTCATACTCGCACAGTTTGTCCGAGGCTTTGAACAAGTGATCTATCTGAGTATTTAGCTTTTGCTTCTCTCTTCCTGTAAGCTTTGCCTTAGGAAGGTTCTTCGCTTGCCTCTCACACAAACGTGCACTTCTCTTTATATCCTTGGCGGAAGTGGCTGGCTCGCTGTCTTCTTCCTTAATGTCACTCCCGCCATTCAGGCGAATTTGTTCTTTTATCTGAGCCAATGCAGCAGAGGTTTTTTCCAAGAGCTTAGCCCTGTTCTTTTCCACAGTCTTCTTCCATACAAATGTGTACTTGTTTGCTTTCGACTCTATCTTAGTACCATCAACATATTGTTCCTCCAGACTAATCACGCCCTTTTCAACCAATATGGAGACGACTGCATCAAAATAAAAGTCGATGCATTTAATCATATGATTGGATCTAAAGCGGTTGATTGTTGCGAAAGATAATTGCTTACCTCCACAAATCCACATATAGCGAACATCGTATTTTAGTGCGTCCGCTATGCCACGACAGGAATAAACGCCATTGATATAGGCAAAAACAACTAAACTTAGAAGTATCTTCGGACTATAAGGAGGAGCACCAATCCCATCATAGGTATCCATGAGAGGGTTGATGTCCATACTGCGAACAATACGATCCACCATACGAACTTTGCTGTCTTTTGGCACATAATCATCGAAAGAGTTAGGAAAAAAGCTCAATTCATGCCGAGTTTCAGATTTTATTTGTATCTTTGCCATACTTAAAGAAGTTTTCTGCAAAGATACAAATCTTTTGCGGAAAGGCAAAGCCCGAGCTTGTGAAAGTTTGGGCTTTGTTGTAAATAAAAACAATTTTTTCAGTTCCGTATCTGGAAAAAGGAGAAAAAACGAAAAGGGTGCGCCATAGACTTATGACACACCCTCTTTTGTCGATTAACTTTGTGTATATTAGGCTTTGCGAAAGAATAGAAAGTGTTGG
>ENA-OZFB01000466-OZFB01000466.1-human-gut-metagenome-genome-assembly--contig:-NODE-466-length-13729-cov-6.344522_pt1 | contig 13729 bp, 10 predicted proteins | sample MGYA00244614_ERZ653626 | MGnify/ENA primary metagenome ERZ653626 (study PRJEB26926, sample SAMN06164992) | human gut metagenome | biome: ENVO:00009003; feature: ENVO:2100002; material: ENVO:00002003...
ACTCCTTCTTCAAGGCCCAAAAACGCCTCAAAAATTAAGGCAAATCTTGAATTTTATAAAAGTTCAGACGACTTCAATATCTGATTGGGGCAGTATGCGTTTGGCGCTTCAGTGGGCTATGGAAATAGGCCCAAATACCCTGAAAAAAGGCTGTTGCACAAAAAAACTTCGCATTTTTTGCATGAAAACGTAAAAAAGTGGGGAAAAAATTTGTCACGTTCCAAAAAACTTGTACTTTTGCACTCGCAATTCGGGATGTAGCTCAGTCCGGTTAGAGTACGCGTCTGGGGGGCGTGTGGTCGCTGGTTCGAATCCAGTCATCCCGACTTCGTTTTTTTCGCTTTCATGTTGTAAATATTCAGCATGAAAGCGTTTTTGTTTTCTATCGTTTCCTTTTTTTTCAACGCACTTGCGTCAGTAGCATTTTTTTTGATTTTGTCGAGAATTAGTGAGGATATTGGGGTTCATCCGATAAATCATGGCTCAGTAGCAAAAAAAGCCGAACAATTAAAAGATATGCTGAATACATTGTCAGCATATCCCCACACCTTTTTGCTACCGAATCCCAATAACCCCATCTTTTCAAACATATCCCATAGAAACCGGCAGCCCCGGGGCCGAGCAACATCAAGTTGCTTAGCCCCGGGGCTGTTTTAGTAAGTGGAGCCTGAGGTTTCAAGGCTCAAAGGTTTCAAGGAATCAACGAATAAAGAGGGAGGTTCAGTTAAGGCACCATGACCTTGCGGCCGTTCAGCACGTAAACACCCTTGGTCAAAGGAATGCTCACGTTGCCCTGCACCTTTTCGCGGTAAATGGTGCGACCCTGCACATCGCAAACCGTAACGAGCGTTTCCTGCGGAGCCACTACGATGATTTTGCCATTGCGCACGTACACGTCCATGTTTGCATCTGCATCAGTAGCCTGACCGATTTCAGTGTTCACCTGTCCTTCTTTTTGGTAAACACGTACCCAGTCGAACTCCGTGCGGTAAGTAAAGTTCGTGTCAGCCGGTTTAGCCCACGAGCCATTACCCACGCTCTGGTTCAGAATGATGTAGAAATGCTTGTCGAAGGGCCACTGACCCTTAGCCAAGGCATCAGCATCCGTCGATTTGGCGTACGAGAACACCTTGCGGCCATCCACATACCAGCTCAGCTTATCCTCCTCCCATTCCAAACCGAAGGTGTGATACTGCGTAGATTCGCACGAAATGGTGCTCGACTTTTTAGGGTTATTATCCTGACCATGGCAACCAGCCTCTTTGTTGGCCCACTCCGAGTGAATGGTATGGAACGAATTATCCTTATCGTCAATCTGTTCCCAGATGTCAATTTCGCCATCCTTCGGCCAGCCCTTCACCGTTTTCGTTGGCATCATCCAGAAGGCCGGGAAGTTACCCGTGTGCGGCGTAGTCAGAATGCGCGCCTCGATTTTACCGTAAGTAAAGTCAAACTTATCCTTACTTTCAATCGCACCGCTAATCATGGCCTGCTGCTGTCCTTTGTCGTCCTTTTCAGCAGCCAGCGTATTAGGCTTACACAGCATCACGAGTTTACCATCTTCCATGTAACCCGTTTGCTGCTGTCCCTCCTCAGTTTGCGCCACAAAGCGTTTCCACGTAATGCCGTGTCCCACCTCCGAGCGGCTCCAGTATTTTGAATCGGGCATGCTGCCGTTAGCCGTATTGAACTCATCAGCCATCACCAGTTTGTAGTCAGCTTCAGCCGTAGGCTCAAAGTCAACCGTCATGCGCACCTCGCCATTCACGCTGTCAGCCTTCACAATGTGAACCTTCGCATCGTCCACGGTGTACTCGCTCCACTGGCGGTTACCGTGAATGTACTGTGCCCCGTCAAGGTTATGACCGTGGCGCACCGTCAGTTTGCCCGGCTTGTAACCCTCGGCAGCCGGAACAAGCAAAGTGTTCAGCGCACGGCCGTAAGGCACCTCGGTGGGCAAACCCTTGTTGCTCTTACCCACGATTGAACCATTGGTGGTACGAATGTCGAGTTTCGAAGTTTCAGGGTGTACGTTCAGAATAAAGTCCACCACATAACCCCCGTTAGCTTCAATCTGGTTCTCCTTGCCTCCCTCGGTCCATTGTCCGGCCGGGTCAATGTTGGCCCAATCCACCTTCAAGCGAGCGCGATAATTGCCATAGCGCAAGTTTTTGGGCAGTGTAAAGTTAGGCACTGCCAAGCCTGCGCTGGGCTGTACCGAAGCACCCTGCGAGTTTTTGTTGTTGAAGAACGAGTAGGCAAACAGCTCACCCGAAGGCGAGGGCGTACCGTCGGCATTCAGGGTATAATCAAAGTGTCCGTCCTGGTCAAGGTCAAGGTAAAGGTAGGCATGCATCGGGCCACCCTGATAGGTGATTTCCGTAGCAATTTCGTCGCCCGGAACAGCCGACACCTCCTCGCCAGTCAGGTTGCGGAACACCAACTCCTTGCCCGAGTGCGGCACAACGAGCGTCGAAGTACCTCCCTTCGTAGCCGTAAACTTCACGCGGTTCAATCGGCGGTCGGTGCGGCTGATAGCCAAATCCTCGGGGAAGTTGATGGGGTAATCCTTACCCTGCACCTGTCCGTCGGTCGACTTGAAGAACGGAATGAGTTCAACGTCGCCATCAATGTATTTGGCAGGAATGGTGTAGCAGCTGTCGGCATCGAGTTCGCGAGCCACCGCCATGTGTTCCATGTACTGCGGCGTGTCGAACACCAAACTGTCCGTGCTGGCCAAGTTACCGTGATTGATAATCATGTGCGAGAACTTGAAGTTCGGAGCAGGACGCAGGCGCACTTTGTAATCCTTGCCAAACGGAATTTTTTCCTGGGCAAAGTCCGAACCGTCCACCTTCAGCACATCGCCGTTCAGTCCGCCGCCGTTCGGGCGCGTACCGCGCTTCACGGTTACCTGCTGATTATCGGTGTACACCACCAGACGCATATCGGCAAAGGCACCGCGGTTATTGTAGATGGTGTTGTCGGCTGCCGTATTGCCGCCCGGGTCCACGCAGTCCCAGTCCACCTTGTAGCGCACGCGGTAAACACCGGGTTTCAAGGTGTCGGGCACCGTAAATTCGGGCATGTTCAGGCCGGCATTGGCCGACTGTCCGGCACTGTTCTTTCCCTTGAAGTGGCTGTAGGAAAGCACCTCGCTGCCGGGTTTCACCTGTTCGCCGTCCACCGCCACATCGAAGCGTCCGTTCTGGTTCGTGTCCAGGTAGAAGTAGCCGCTCATGGCATTACCCTTCCAGTTAAAGCCCACCTGCACCTTTTCGCCGGGCTTAGCCGTCAGCACCTGGTCGAGCACTTTGTTGTAGAGTTTGCGCGTAACGCCTTGGTTCACGGGCACTACGGTAGCCTCGGCCTGACTTGCGGGCTTGAACGTCACCGAATTGAGCAGACGGTCGTTGTTCTTAATGCTCTGATCTTCGTCGAAGTTAATGCCGTAGTACACGCTGCTGAAGCGCGGAGTGGAGTTGTCGTCGATGATGATGTCGTCCACGTAGAACAGGAAGTCCTGCTTCAAGTCGTGGGTCGACTTCAAGTCGGGCACCACGAGCAAGTTGTGAATTTCAATGCCGTTGGCACCGCTCACGGGGAACACCGCATCGCACCATTTACCCGGCTGCACCTTGGCCGTCGAGGTTTGCCAGAACTGTTCCGTGGTAGTGGGCTGCCAGGGGCGGTCGGTGCGTCGTCCCAAACCGATGAGCATGACGCGGCTGTCCGAGGGCGTCCAAATTTTCACATGCACATAGCGCACCTTGTTTTTCAGTTCAAAGGGCTTTTTCAGCGTCACCATGGCTCCGAAGGTGTTGCTACCGAAGCGCGAACGCTGTGCACCGAGCACCTTGGCCGACTTGTTCGGGGCAAAGCCCAAAATGTCGTCGACCTCGGTATAGGGATTAGCCGTAACTTTGGCGTTACCTTTGAGGCGGTTGTCGCGGAACGGTGAATGTTCCCAAGTATCGTACACACCTACTTTGGCGTAGCTCTCGGCTGTTTCAAAGTCGCAAAGCAGGGAATCGGTTTGTGCCATCATGCCCATCGGAAAGAGCAAGCCGGCCAAACTGAGGTATTTCTTTATATTCATGGTAGTTTTGTCTGAATAGTGTGGATGATTTTAGTAAATAGATACTGTGTGGAGCAGCGGGCAAGCCTTGCTGTCGGTAATGGTGATGCGCACAATTTTGGCTTTGTAGCCCGTGCCGTAGCTGTTTTGCGTGCTGCCATTCAGCGGAATGATACGCTTGTAGCCCACTGTGGTGGTAGCAATGTTACCACCGCGTTTCACAAAGTTCTGACCATCTTCGCTGGTTTCGATTGAGAAACCCTTGATGCGCTGTCCCAAACGGATATACTCCATCATCGACACGTAGCGAATGGTTTGCGGCGTGTCCCACTCAAAGGTCAGCGTAGCCGTCTTCACGTCGTCGTCTGTTGCCCAATAAGTATTTTTGTTGTCATCCTTCAGATTATCTGCCACGTAGGTCGTCTTTGCACCATTGGCGCGCGTGGCTGAGGCCGTCACTTTGGCCGTCTTAGCCAAATCAGTACCCAGACGCTTTTCGAGTTCCTTACCAAATTCCTCCATACGCTTCACGGTCTGAACGGGCAAATACCCCGACTTATCGGGCGGCAGGTTCAGAATGAGTGTAGCGTTTCGTCCCACGGTTTCGAGGTACATTTGGAAAAGTCGTTCGGTAGAGTGAATGGTTTCGCCCTGGTGCCAGAACCAGCCGCCCGAAGTAGCCTTGGCATCGCTTTCGCCCGGGTGCCAGCGCCAACCGTTTTCGTCGCCATACTCGCCATCGCCCATCGCCCAGCAAGTTTCGCCGGCCCATCCGGCTTCGTTACCAATCCAGCGTGCTTCGCCACCCACACCCCACATAATGATGTCGGGGCAGGCATTGTGAATAGAGTCGCGCAGGTTGGGAATGTCGTAGTACACTTCGGCATTGCCAATGGTGCGGTTCTTGTCGGCTTCGCCACCATAGTAGCCACCGCCACCGGTTGCACCGTCGAACCACATTTCAAACTGATCGTGACCATAGGCAGCTGCTTCAGCACACTGAGGGAAGAACACCCTCTTGGTGTAATCATCGGTGTAATTGCCGTTTTCATCCTTTTTACCCCAGTAACGGCTGTTGCGGTCCCAGGGTGAAATGTAGAAGCCGTATTTCAGCTTAAGTTCCTTAGCTGCCTCGGCAAAATCCTTAGGAATATTGGTTTGTTTACCAAATTCATTACCAGCGTTTTTCACACAGTGTTCTGTCGTAGTTGTTGGCCACAAGCAGAAACCATCGTGGTGCTTAATCACCGCGATGCCACCCTTCATGCCGGCTTTCTTTGCCGTTTCGAGCCATTGTTTGGGATTGGGCTTTTTCGTAGGGGCAAACAAAGAGCGATCTTCATCGCCGTTACCCCACTCACGTCCGGTATAGGTGTTCATACCATAGTGGAAGAAGGCATAGAACTCCGTTTCGTTCCACTTCAACTGACGGTCAGAAGGTACGGGAAATACCGGTGCAGGCGTGTTCTCTGCATCGGTGAGCGTTTCCGTTTCAAGCTTGAAATCGTCCTGCGCTTGCACAGCTACAGGAGCAGCTGCTCCCAGACACAAGGCTGTGAACAGCAATAAATGCTTCTTTTTAGCAATCATTACGCTTAAATTAAACTATAAGCAGATTGGCAGAATCAGAATTAAGGTCTTGCGATTGTACAAAGGACGATGAATCCTCAAAATTCTACCCCCCCACTTTTTTATGAATAGATAGGAATTTCTTTTTGTCGTTTGTTGGGGCGACACAACCGTTTCGTACCGCCACACTCAGCCATTGTGAAAATAGCCAAGTCAAAGAAAAGTGTAAGGAAGGATGCCAGGGCCATATGCCCCCGCGTAGTGTTTCAGCTTTGACAAAACATACCCAAAGCCCATTTGTATGCAAATCATGGATTGATGTCGTGTTTTTCAAAATGCTGAACCAAGGTTAAGTCTGGCTTCGATCGCTTTATCGAAGTACTTGGGCAAAAGTACAAATATATTTTGTCCAATCAAAGTGCATTTCATCTTTTAACATGTATCCCAGCCTTCATGGAAGTTTTAGGAGCTAAGGCGGAGTAGGGGGTAATGCCAACTGCGTTTTGCGCATGTCGTTGGGGAACTGAAACGCTCACACCCGATTCGTTGTAGGGTGAAAACAAGTTAAAAATTCGTCACCGTATTTTTCCCACTTTTTTCTATGATTTCACCCCCAAACAGGCACGGCGAAAATAATTGTTCCGCGCCAGTCAAAATTAGTTCCGACGTTGTTGAAATTAGTTCCGAGCCAGTCAAAATTAGTTCCGAGCTAGTTTTGAAAGAAACGGAAAAAATTTCAACAAGCGCGGAATCGTTGATAATCAGCATTTTCCGAAAAACCACAAATGCGGTTTGCCCAAGCCTCCTTTCGCGGTATTCACAACCGCCAAATGCCGCCAATGTGGGTAGTAGTTGGGCCGCGTAGGGGAGTGTTTGCATGACATTTTTTTAACATACATTTCCCGTGTGTGTTTACGCCCGATATTTCGCGCGATTTGCGCGCGATATTTCGCCCGATATTTCGCGCGATTTGCGCCCGTGTGTGTCGGGGGGCGTTGCCCCCATTCCGACGTTCTGCCCTTACAGGGCGCGATACCTTTTAAACCCAGTACATGGGGGAACCCAGGGTGTCGCAGTCCTTCGTCCTGCTTTACCCTGGGCTGAGATACCATTGCCCTTACAGGGCGCCGTGGGTTCAAAACCATTGAATTACATACTGCGTGTTAGCCCCCATGTGTTTCGCCCACATACAAAAAAAACACGGACGTGCGATGTGGGAAAATGGCATCGTACGTCCGTGAAACGTGTTAGGGCAGTTTTACTCTTCTAATTCGCACGCCACGAAATGAAAATCCTTTTGCGCCTTTTCTTGCGGAAATGCAAAGTAGGTGCAGCGGCACTGCGTACACAGCTGCCCCTCCGCATCGTAAAGTTCCGCATCAATGAGCAAAATGTTGCGCCGCTCCTCAGCCAGGTGCGCACGCAGCGTAAGGTCGCCCCCGTTGGTGCTGACCGGACGCAAAAAACGCGTTTCCATTTTCGAAGTCACTCCTGCCGTCTGCTTTTTACGCATCACCACCCAGGCACAAATTTCGTCGAGTAGCACGCTCTGAATGCCACCGTGCAGGGTGTTCAGCCAACCTTGGTATTCCGAACGCGGCGACCATATCGACACAATGTCGTCGCCGTCCTCGTAAAACTCCATTTTCACGCCCAACGGATTTTCAGGCGCGCAGCCAAAGCAGTTGTAGCCCTTGAGGTGTAAGTAGGGATTCTTGATTTTCTTCATAATCTTCGTTTTTTTAAAAAAAGTAGTCGATGCTCCCCCGACGAATGGGGGAATTGCGACCTTAAAACGGCCAGAACATAGGCACAAAAATCAACGTAATGATGAGCGAAATAAGGTTCAGCGGCAAACCGATACGCACAAAGTCGCCAAAGCGGTAGTTGCCGATACCCTGCACAATCAGGTTCGTTTGGTAGCCGATGGGCGAACTGAAACTGGCCGAAGCCGCCATGCAAATGGTAACGAAAAAGGGCATGGGGCTCACCTGCATGTGTTCTGCAATCGATAGCGACACCGGAAATGCCAGGGCTGCCGCCGCATTGTTCGTCATCAGCTCCGTAAACACATTGGTGATGATGAATATCACTGCCAGCAGTACCAGCGGACTGTAATCGTGGCTCAGCCCCACGGCAAACTGCGCCACGGCGTCGGCCATGCCCGAATTTTGCATGGCACGGCTGATGGCAAAGGCCGAGGCAATGGTGATGAGTATGTCCCACGAAATGAACTTGGTGTACTTACGCGCCGGAAAAAGGTTCAGCCACGCCATGATGATGGTGACGATGCTCACGAAGAAGAACATGTCGAGCTTCATGTCCGGAAAAGCCGCGCGCACGGCAGGCAGTTCGCCCACCGTAGCCCCCACAATCATCAGCAGCAGCAAAATCACCGATGTCACCCGTTTCCACTGTGGCATTTTAGCCTCCTGCTCCTTGCCGTTCGACACCATCAGGAAGAACGACGAATCGCCCCAGTTCTGCATAAAGCTGTCGTCGGCCAGCAGCACCAGCGTGTCGCCATCGCGAAAGCGTTCGCGGCGCATGTCGTGCATAATCATGGTTTGTCCGCCACGTTTCAGTTCAAGGAGCGTAGCCCCGTATTTCTGCTTGAAGTCGAAATCGAAAATGCGTTTGTTGATGGCCGGGAAACGCGCTCCCAGCACCACCTCCACGCGGTGCAGACCCTTGTCGCGCTCCTCGGTCGAGGTCAGCTCGTCGCGGTTGGTGCGCTGATCGGGCAGTAGCCGGTTCGACACCAGCAGAATGTAGGCCAAACCGCAAAGGCACACGATGAGGCCCACTTTGCCCAGTTCGAACATGCCGAAACCGCTGAAGCCCGCATCGATAACCATGCCGTGAACCACGAGGTTCGTACTGGTGCCGATGAGCGTGCAAACGCCGCCCAGTATGGTGGCATACGACAGTGGAATGAGCAGTTTCGTAGCCGCCACCTTGTGCTTTTCGGCCCACCGCTTAATCATGGGGGCAAATATCACCACCACCGGCGTATTGTTCAGAAAAGCCGAAATGAACGACACCACCGGCAGCATGCGCAGTTGCGTTTGCCGGAGGCCGGCCCGTCCGCGCTGTGGCAGCAGGCGGTAAAGCAACTTTTCGAGCAAGCCCGAACGCCTCACCCCCTCGCTCACCAAAAAGAGCATCGCCACGGTTATCATTCCCTTGTTGGCAAAGCCCTCAAGCATTTCGCGTGGCGACAGAATGCCGGCACACAGAAATACCACTGCTCCCGAAAGTAACACAAGCCCCGGGCGCATGTGGTCCTTGATCAGAGCCAGCACTACGCATAGTAGGACAATGACCACGAATATCGACTGAAAACTCATAGTTGATAGTTAAGTATAGAGGCGTGTTAGCATATAATCAGGAGCGGCTCACCACAAAGAAGGGGTTGAGCAGGTTCTCCTTGTTGTAATGTAAAGGCTCGGTGGTGCCGGCCTGCATCACGGTGCAGCCTGCGGCCCGGGCAATGGCATGACCGGCGGCTGTGTCCCATTCCATGGTAGGTGCCAGGCGGGGGTACACATCGGCCTTTCCTTCGGCCACCAGGCAGAGTTTCAGCGAACTGCCGGCACTCACCGTGTCCACTTCGCCGTGTGCGGCCTTCAGGCGGTCAATAAATTCCTGCGTTTCGGCCGAAAGGTGCGAACGCGAAGCTACTACGCGGAACGGACGGTTTTGCGTGGCACCCGGCAGTGGCAACTGCTGTGCCTGCTGCGGTTGCAGGGTGTCGGCATCGACCTCGGCGGTAAAGGCACCTTTGCCAGCCTCGCCCCAGTACAGGCGGCGCGTGGCAGGCACGTAAATCACGCCCATCACTGGTTCGCCCTTCGTAACGAGGGCAATGTTTACGGTAAATTCGTCGTTGCGTTTCAAAAATTCCTTGGTGCCGTCGAGCGGATCGACCACCCAGAGCGTTTCCCACTGTTGGCGTACTTCGTAGGGCAGGTGTTCGCCTTCCTCGCTCAGCACGGGGTAGGGGGTCTGTTTCAGGGCCTCGGCAATGACTGCGTGCGATTTTCGGTCGGCCAGTGTCAGCGGTGAGTTGTCGGCCTTGCGTTCCACTTCCCAGTCGGTGTCGGGGTGGGTGTATATGCTCATGATGGCTTGACCGGCACGAATGGCCGCGTCAATAATGGTTTGCAACATAGTAAAAAAAATTTTTGAGTGGTTTTCTATCTGCAAAAGTAAAACTTATCGGCAATATGGCGGCAAAACGCTGTGACAAATTCGAGTTTTGAGCGGCTAAGTAGTGGCTTAATGATGGTCTGCACCTGCTGAAGGGGGGACGCTGCTGTCGGAATCATGGCAGAAATTTTCGAACCCTTCTTAAACCTTTTGCCGTTTTGTCTGTCTTACTGATAATTGTGTGAAAAAAAGACGTTGCAACGCTTTATGCTGGTAAGTACGCTGACTTCCGGAATCAGTGCACCCCGCGCACACTTATTCTCTCTCTCTTAAATAAATACCGGGAGTGGGGGCGCAGTTCAAAACTGTTTGCTGCCGCTGTCCTGCTTTCCGCTAAATGTTGATTCTGTTATGAAAAAAATAGCTATCCTTGTGTGTGCTGCCTGCATGAGCTGCACCGCGCTTTACGCGCAAAACCGTGCGCAGACTGCCAAACCTGCCGACCGTATGGAAAAATGTACGAAGGTGGCCAATCGCCTGGCCGACAAACTGCAACTCGACGACCGCACGCAGCAATGGTTCGTGCCGCTGTATGCGGCGTATCAGGACACGCTCATGGGTATTCGTCGTACTTACCGCATGGGTAAACCTGCGGGTAAGGGTCAGGGCAAACAGGCGGGCGTGTGTGCGTTCAACGATGCTGAGGCTTTGCAATGTGTGGAAAATGCGTTGAAGCGCGATGAACTGACGCTGAAGGTGAAGCGCGATTACTACGCGCAGTTCAAAAAGCAACTGACGCCGCAGCAGTTGGTTCGCATCTTCTGTACGCCGCAGCGCAAACCGAATCAGGGCAAGCGTCCGGCGCAGGGTCAGCGTGGTCATGGGCATCACCAGCAGGGTCATGGCGGTGGCTGGCAGCAAACTCCTGATTTTGACTAACTTTTCTATTGAACCTATTTTAGGTGTAAAAAAATAAACCCCGAAACTTGGTGTTATGCCAAATTTCGGGGTTTTTAAGTAGCATTTACTTTTAGAATAAGCTTCTGCTTAGCAATCTTTAATCTTCAGTATTCCAGCTCTCAGAATCCCATCCGGTTTTTCCGCTGCTGAGGAAATCTGATTCGGTGGTAATTTCTGAATCTTGTTGTACTCCAATAGATGCAGTAAGTATCGATGATTCAGCTTGAAGCGTGATAACTTCCATTTGAGGAGCAATATATGTTTTCTTCATTGTTTCTTTTTTTGAGGAGGTTTAACTTGAGTGTAGGAGAAAATTAGCGGATAAATACCTTCTTACCAGTGTTCGTTACGTAAACACCCTGCGTAGGATAGAGTACGCGACGACCGTTAAGATCGTAGTAGATGGTATCCTTTTCGTTGTCAACTTCTACACCGTCAATACCCGTAGTGTTATCGCCAAAGTTGAATTGAAGCATAGCTGCTGCTTGAGCTGCAGGATTGAGGTCGGTAGTAAGGATGTATGCCTTGTTGGCAGGAACGTAGTAAGTTCTAACAGGTGTTTGTCCTTCCTGAGTAAATTCTTTCGAAAGGTGATTCTTCATCAGGACAGCTTTAGCATCTTTTGCGCCAAGAGCAAAAGTTTCTTCAGCTTCGAATTCAATGCGTTCAACTGTTACACCCTTAAACAAATTGTTTTCGAATGCTTGTCCTTGTTCTTTTGAAATAGTTAGTGAAGGATTCGTGTTAGCTTGAGCTGTAATCATCACGGCAGTGTTTGCTGCAATCGTTCCATTTACTTCTTGCAGTGTTACTACGTTTCCATTAGATGAAGTGGCAATATAAGCCTTAACATCTGAAGGTAAAGTAACAGCAAAGGGCAAACAAACAGATGCCCAACCGGTAGCACCAACCTTGACAGGTACTTCTGTTACTTTCTTGAATGCCCAATGGTTACCCGAATCATCAATATGATTACCACCATAATCGCATATTACATTGTTATAATCGCCTTGGAAAGCGTTAATAAAATGTCCATTAATCGTAATTGTAAATTTTGTATTGAACGAGAGGGGACTTGCGTCAGGTTTTTTGTCCTCGTTACAAGGTAAAAATTGAATGCTGTAAGTTCCACCTGTTGTAGGATTTACAGGCATATCTATACCATTGTTTACGTAGGAACTCCAATTACATCCAGTATTTGCGTTGCGAATCTTATAGGTTCCATTATCCTGCTTTTCAATTTTCCAAAGACGAGGAAGCAAAGGATCGTTTTCAGTGGTACGACGAATTACACGATCGTCATAAAAACGTTCATGAGGGAAAGAACCATCCTTCTTGAAATGCATATTTTGAGTTGAAGGATATTTCTTCGCAATATTGTTCTGAAGTTCAATCAAGTAGTATGCACCTTCTTCAAAACCTACAGAATTATCTTTAATAGCTTGTAAGAACGTGTTGTAAGCTGTTTTGGAAGGAGATGCTAAAGCTGTTTTTTTGGCCTCTGCGATTTTAGCTTTAGCTTCATCTGTAATATAACCTACGAAAGCCTCATTTGCACCTTTGTTGATTTTGCTTTCATCGTATACCTGATTGATAAGGGCTGCATAATCAATGTTAAGTTTAGCCATAGCAGCATCCAAAGTTTCTTTATCCAATGCACCAACTTCGGTTATTTTGAATTGATTGCCATCATCTAAGGTATTCCAGTTATCAACAGCTATTTGCTTGACTCCTCCCATATTTAACCATTTGTTTGACTGGTCAGGGACGCTGAAATACCAAGGATTGTTTGGATTGTTGGTTGCGTTAATCGCAAAACCATCATCAGGGGTGTCTACCAAAGCTAATGATGGATAGGCAGAGGTTTGGGTAGTTTTTGTACTGACAAATTTTTTCTTGCCAGCGTTAAACAGATAATAATTACCTTTATATTCAAGAATAGCAAATTGATCATCAGCATTATCAGGTCTTGGAGAGCCCTCGTAACCATAAATGGCTTTTTGGTCTTTGATGCTGACAAAACCACGAGGAGCAACTAATGTGTAAGTTTTGCCGTTTTCGAGTTGGTCTAAGGCAGTAATCTCCTTAGCTGCTGTTTGCTCACCATTCTGAGCATTCATTACCCCCCCCATCATACAGAAGAGGAGTAACAACAAATAAGTAAATTTGTTCATATAAGATAGATTAATTAAATGAGTTCGAAGGTTGTTGTGAGGCAGTGGGACGTAAGATAGGAAAGAGATAGGATAGGAAAGTAAGGTAAAGTAAAGTCCTGTCTGCCTAAGGCATACGATTGAGCAGTACAGGCAAGGCAACCTGCTGTATACAACCGTTATATTGTCAACATTGCATAGTGTTAGTTCGACTGTACAAAAGGCAGATGAATCAAACAAAAAATGAAATGCTGTGTTAATTTTCTTAAGAGCGCTGCAAATGTAGATAATTTGTGAATTACCACCAAATAAAAAGCGGATATTTTTGAAAAAAAACTGAAAATGAAGGAAACCGACGAAAAAAAGGTGCATTTCGAGGCAAATAGAACTATAAAAAAACGCATGGTGCAGACGGTGACACTGCGTCAGCGTCTGCACCATGCGTGGTGAAGCAAGTAGACTACCGCAAAACTAAAATTTCAGGAGTTCCTCAATGAGCATTCCTAACAAGTGCTTGAAGTCGTTGGTGTATGGCATGAGGGCGTCTGTAGCCTATTCCGCACATGCCCAACCCTCGATGGTGCCCGTTTCCGATGAAAAGTTTACACCAATTTTGTGAACCGGTCGCGCATCGGCCTCGTACTCGCGCGCATAGCCTTTGTCCTCAATCTGCTGCAATGCCCCCGCCGCCGTGCCATCGAGCTTGAACTCAAAGATATAGACGAACTGTGGCGTTTCGATGACGCAGTCCACGCGCCCCTTGCTCTGCTCCTTTTCAATGTACACGGTATAGACGCTCATGAGTCGCAGCAACAGA
>ENA-OZFB01000467-OZFB01000467.1-human-gut-metagenome-genome-assembly--contig:-NODE-467-length-13719-cov-5.416057_pt1 | contig 13719 bp, 10 predicted proteins | sample MGYA00244614_ERZ653626 | MGnify/ENA primary metagenome ERZ653626 (study PRJEB26926, sample SAMN06164992) | human gut metagenome | biome: ENVO:00009003; feature: ENVO:2100002; material: ENVO:00002003...
TAGGGTCTCGTGGGCTCGGAGATGTGTATAAGAGACAGCCGTCAGGATTCTTACCGCCTGCCGTTGCGAAGTGGGGCTGACCACCGCCGCCGCCTTGAATCAGTTTGGCTGCTTCACGGACCAGTTTGCCTGCATTCTGTCCGGCTTTTACCAGGTCTTCGCTAATCATGACAGTCAGCATCGGTTTGTTATTGTCCACACTGCCTATTACAACGAACAGATTGGCAGGAATTTCACCTTTCAGCTGGAAGGCAATATCTTTCACTACGTCGGCAGACATCGGAATGATGGCTTTCACCACTTTCACACCATTTATTTCTTTGGCATTCTCTACCAGTCTGGCTTTCAGTGCGGCGCCCTTTTCTTTCATGAACTCTTCCACCTGCTTCTTCAATCCTGCATTTTCGTCAATATACTTGCGGATGGCGACTTTCAGATCGGGAGCATTGTTGAACAATGCCTTCAAGTCATTCAGCGTATCCTGGACCGTATCCATCAATTCCTCTACTTTGGCACCCGTGATAGCTTCGATACGGCGCACACCGGCAGCAACAGAGCTTTCGCTGATAATACGAACCATACCGATCTTGCCTGTAGCCGAAACGTGGGTACCTCCGCAGAATTCAATAGAGTTGCCGAATTGGACAACACGTACCTCATCACCGTATTTTTCACCGAACAAAGCAATGGCACCCAGTTCTTTTGCCTTTTCGATAGGAAGATTGCGGTATTCCGTCAAAGGGATATTCTCACGGATTTTGGCATTTACCAAATGTTCCACTTCACGAAGTTGCTCGTCAGTCACTTTCTGGAAGTGAGAGAAATCGAAACGTAATGACTCAGGAGTCACCAAAGAACCTTTTTGTTCTACGTGAGTTCCTAATACCTGGCGCAACGCTTCGTCCAGCAAGTGAGTACAAGAGTGGTTGGCGGCACAGGCGGCACGTTTTTCTGTATCTACACAAGCCATCATCGGAACGTCAAGGTGTTCGGGCAGTTTTTTGGTGATATGGATAGGAAGGTTGTTTTCCTTCTTGGTATCAATGATTTCGATGGTTTCGAATTCGCTTACGATCACCCCTGTATCACCTACCTGACCACCACTTTCGGCATAGAAAGGAGTATCGCTCAGTACAATTTGATACAGTGTCTGGTTTTTCTGCTTGATCTGGCGATAGCGCAGGATGCTGGTTTCATATTCGGTAAAGTCATAACCTACAAAGTGGGTGTCACCTTCCTTTATGGTGATCCAGTCGCCAGTTTCAACGGCTGCCGCGTTACGGGCGCGTTCTTTTTGTTTCTGCATTTCGGCGTTGAACTCTTCTTCGTTTACAGTCATGCCGTTTTCGCGGAGAATCAGTTCTGTCAGGTCGAGGGGGAAACCGAAAGTGTCATATAATGTAAAGGCATCCACACCGCTGATCTCTTTTTTCCCGGCAGCTTTGGCATCGTTCATAGTCTTGTCCAACAGACGGATACCTGTTTCCAGTGTGCGCAGGAAAGATTCTTCTTCTTCTTTGATCACTTTCTCGATCAGTATTTTTTGTGCGTTCAACTCTGGATAGGCCTCGCCCATATTCTCAATTAATACAGGCAGCAGCTTGTACATGAATGCTTGTTTCTGTCCCAGGAAAGTATATCCGTAACGGACGGCACGGCGGAGGATACGGCGGATTACATAGCCGGCTTTTGCGTTACTGGGCAACTGACCGTCGGTGATTGAGAATGCGATGGTACGGATATGGTCGGCTATAACGCGCATGGCGATATCTTTCTGGTTGTCTTGGCCATAGGTGGTTCCTGCCATTTCGGCGATGGCTTTCAGCATCGGTTGGAACACGTCAGTGTCATAGTTGGATGTCTTGCCTTGCAGTGTGCGCACCAAACGTTCGAATCCCATACCGGTATCGATTACTTTGGCGGGAAGACCTTCCAGTGAACCGTCTGCTTTGCGGTTGAACTGCATGAATACAAGATTCCAGATCTCGATTACTTGCGGATGATCCTTATTTACCAGTTGGTTGCCGGGGATTTGAGCTTTTTCTTCTTCCGAACGTGAGTCGATATGGATTTCAGAACACGGGCCGCAGGGACCTGTATCACCCATTTCCCAGAAATTGTCATGTTTGTTGCCATTGAGGATATGGTCTTTCGGCAGGAACTGTTCCCAGTAAGAGGCGGCTTCATTGTCCCGTTCCAGTCCTTCTTCGGGACTTCCTTCGAATACGGTGGCATACAGATCTTTCGGATCTATTTTCAGTACATCTACCAGATATTCCCATGCCCAGCCGATAGCTTCTTTCTTGAAGTAATCTCCGAAAGACCAGTTGCCCAGCATCTCGAACATAGTATGGTGGTAGGTATCATGTCCCACTTCTTCCAGGTCATTGTGCTTGCCGCTTACACGCAAACATTTTTGTGAGTCCGCAACTCTTTTGTATTTGGCCGGGTGATTGCCCAGAATAATGTCTTTGAACTGGTTCATTCCTGCATTGGTGAACATCAATGTGGGGTCATCTTTAATGACCATCGGAGCCGATGGGACAATCTGGTGTCCTTTCGACTCGAAAAAGCTTTTGAAAGAATCTCTAATTTCTTTAGCTGTCATCATGTCGCTTAATATATTGTCTTCTAGTTAATATTCTCAAAAAGGATTTGCAAAGATAATTGGTTTTATTATTTTTGTCGACAAGAATTGTGCAAAATATTGATGTGTTGTGCATTAAAAACTTCAAAAAGCAGAATTAGATGCGTAAAGTCTACTATATTTATAATCCTAAGACCCGAACTTATGACCGCATTTACCCCACAGTGAGGCAGCGCGCCTTAAGCATCTTGCGCCGTTTGTTTGTAGGAATGGGCTTGGGGGCAGGCAGTTTCATTATTTTATTATTGATCTTTGGTTCTCCGTCCGAGAAAGAGCTCCGTATAGAGAATGCTCGCTTACTGGCCCAGTATAATGTGTTGTCTCATCGTCTGGATGAGGCTATGGGGGTGATGCAGGATATCCAGCAGCGTGATGATAATTTGTATCGGGTGGTGTTGCAGGCCGATCCTGTTTCGGATGCTGTCCGTAAGGCCGGTTATGGGGGGACAAACCGCTATGAACAGTTACGGGATATGGCGAATGCCGATCTGGTTATCAATACCACTCAGAAACTGGATATGTTGAACCGGCAGCTTTATATCCAGTCCAAGTCTTTTGACGAGTTGGTGGATTTGTGTAAGAGCCATGACGAGATGCTGAAATGTATTCCGGCCATCCAGCCTGTTTCCAATAAGGATTTGAAGAAGACGGCTTCCGGTTACGGTGTCCGTATAGATCCTATTTATAAGACAACCAAGTTTCATGCGGGGATGGACTTTTCTGCTAGTCCGGGCACGCCGGTGTATGCCACCGGTGATGGTGTTGTGGTGAAGGCCGGATGGGAGACAGGTTATGGGAATACCATCGAAGTGAATCATGGCTTTGGTTATCTTACGCGCTATGCACATCTGAGTGCTTACAAGGTAAGACCGGGACAGAAGGTGGTCAGGGGTGAAGTGATTGGAGCTGTGGGAAGTACAGGTAAAAGTACCGGACCTCACTTGCACTATGAAGTGCACGTGAAAGGAAAAGTGCAGAATCCTGTGAATTATTATTTCATGGATTTGAGCGCGGAAGATTATGATAAGATGATACAGATTGCAGCCAACCACGGTAAGGTATTTGACTAGCCGTGAATTTTTAATTCTCAATTTTAATTTACCATGGTCTATAATCCTAATAAAGAACTGAAACTTTACTATTCCATAGGGGAAGTGGCAAAGATGTTTGATGTAAATGAATCCTTGTTGCGTTATTGGGAAAAGGAATTTCCTATTATTTCTCCCAAGAAGGCGGGAGGGAATGTCCGTCAGTATCGTAAAGAGGATATTGAGAATATCCGGCTGGTCTATCATCTGGTGAAAGAGAAAGGGATGACTTTACAGGGGGCCAAGCAGAAACTGAAGATGAACAGAGAAACCACTATCCGTACTGCGGAGATTTTGGACAGATTGAAACTGATACGTGAGGAATTGGTTAGTATGCGTAAAGAACTGGATTATCTGACTTAAGAATATTCACCACAGATTGCACGGATTAAAAACGAGTTGCGGATAATCGTTATGAACAATCAGTGTAGTCTGCGGTGAAATTGGTATTGGTTAATTCGGCTGGTCTTCGAACTTCTCGATACGGGTGACGGTTTTTATCTCATCTATCTTTCTTAGATTGGTAGTGATGGATTTTACATCATCCACATCGTGTACAAATAGCTGTATTCTTCCTTCAAAGATACCGTCGTTACTTTCAATATTCAACTTGTGGATATTTACATTCAATTGTTGTGAAATGACTTCTGTTACCTTATTTAACAGACCGATGTGGTCAATACCTTTTATGTAGATATTTACAGGAAAGTACAAGGATTTTCCAGTCTCCCATTGGACAGCCAACAGGCGGTTGCCGTAACTGCTCTTCAGTTTGGTAGCCAACGGGCATTGGCGTTTGTGGATGATGATACGATTATTGTCGCCTATATATCCCAAAACGTCATCTCCCGGAATAGGCTTGCAGCATTCAGCTATCACATAGTTCTTTTGGATAGCTTCGGGAGTCAGTTTCAATATTTTCTTGCTGTCTATCTTTTGTAAGGGTTCCTTCTCTTCTGTCGGTTTCTCCTTGTTTGTCTTGCTGCCTCCGAAGGCGAAAGAGATATACTTTTTCCAGTTACTGGAAGTCGGTTTGTCTTTCAGTTCGTTCTTGTCGTTTTCTCCTAGAATGATTGTTTTTAATCCGATGGCGGCAAACAATTCTTCCTGTGTTTTGATGGTATGCAGATTACAGATCTTTCGTATATTTTCGGGAGTGTACTCTACTCCTTCCCTGGAAAAGAATTCCCGTAACATTTCCTCACCGGCCTGCTGCATGCCTCGCTGTTCGCGTTTCAGTATGGCCAGAATCTTGGCTTTGGCCTTTGCGGTGGTGGCAAAGTTTATCCACGAAGGCTGTACATGCTGTGATTTGGAAGTAAGAATCTCCACCTGGTCGCCACTTTGCAGTTTGTGGCTCAAGGGCACCAGCTTGTGGTTGACTTTAGCTCCGATGCAATGGCTGCCCAAGAATGTATGGATGGAGAATGCAAAATCCAGTGCCGTACAGTTTTGCGGCATTGTTTTGATTTCACCTTTCGGAGTGAAGACAAATATTTCAGAAGCGAACAGGTTCAGTTTGATGGTATCCAGAAAGTCCATGGCATCCGGTTGCGGATCGTCCAGAATCTCCTTGATGGTACGCAGCCATTTTTCCAGTTCACCCTCGTCCTCACTGCCTCCGCCTTCTTTATATTTCCAGTGTGCGGCAAAGCCTTGTTCGGCTACGTCATTCATCCGCTCACTGCGTATCTGCACTTCTATCCATTGGCCTTTGTTACTCATCAGGGTTACGTGAAGTGCCTGATAGCCGTTGGCTTTAGGGTGGCTTACCCAGTCGCGCAAGCGGTCTGGGTGCGGTTTATAAATCTTAGATATGGATACGTATATGTTAAAGCACTCATTAAGTTCTTCTTCCGGATTTTTGGGACAGAAAATGATACGGACAGCCAGGATATCATATATTTCTTCAAATGTGATATGCTTGGTCTGCATCTTGTTCCAAATGGAATAAGGGGATTTTACTCGTGCTATCAATTGATAACTGATACCCATTTTGTCCAGTTGTGCGCGGATAGGTGCTGTAAATTCACGGAATACTTCTTCGCGTTCCGCTTGTGTTTCTTGTAGCTTGGATTCTATCTGTGCATATTCTTCCGGATGCTCATATTTGAAACTGAGATCTTCCAGTTCTGTCTTTATTTTGTTTAACCCCAAGCGGTTAGCCAATGGCGCATAGATGTATAAGGTTTCTCCGGCAATTTTGTATTGCTTGTTGGGAAGCATGGAGCCAAGCGTACGCATATTATGCAGACGGTCGGCTATTTTGATGAGGATAACCCGGATATCATCACTCATGGTCAGTAGCAATTTCTTGAAATTCTCGGCTTGTGCGGAAGCCCGGTCTCCGAATATACCGCCGGATATTTTAGTCAGGCCATCTACAATCTGTGCAATTTTAGGACCAAACAGATTTTCGATGTCTTCCACAGTGTAGTCTGTATCTTCAACTACATCATGCAGTAAAGCCGAACAAATGGAAGTTGATCCCAGTCCTATTTCGGTACATACAATTTTAGCAACGGCTATGGGATGCATGATGTATGGTTCACCCGAGCGTCGTTTTACTCCTTTGTGTGCTTGTTTGGCAAAATTGAATGCCTTTGTGATGATTTCTACTTTTTTACGGTGTTTGGTCGCTAGATAACTGTCCAAAAGTTCCTGAAACCCTTGGTTTATCATTTCCTCATCCGCCTGTTCCTGAGTCTGCTTTTCATCCGTCATATCTTTGCCTCCTATAATCTATACTGCAAAAATATACAAAAAACATATTCAAGCAAGTATTTTCAGAAAATGTATAGTGTTAAATCTGTATTTTTTATCAATCATCTGATCCGCAAACTTTTTCCGGCTCTGATATTATTGCCCTTTATACCGTTTAGATTACGTAATTGACTGATGGATACGTGGTATTTGGCGGCAATTCCTCCCAATGTGTCTCCTTGTTTGATTTTATGATAAAGAGTTCCCTTGGATGAGCGGTTTCTGCTACTGGTTGTTTCTTTGATAGCTACCGTTTTTCTTTTGGTCAGATATTCATTGGGTTTATAAGCGAATACACTGTCTTGGCGGTCAATGAAAGTACTGACAAAGTTATTGGGCAAACGAAGTACACACAACTCGCTGTTACCGGGAATAATATCCTTTTTGTATTGGGGATTCAGGCTGCGAAGCTGGTCGAGGTTGATGTTGCATACTTCTGCCACTTGTTGTAAGTGGAGGTCTTTGTTTATGTGAATGGTGTCTGTAGCGTTGGGGAGCTGTGTTTCCATGGGACAGATGTCATGTTCGCAATAATAAGTCATGATGTAGTTTGCTGCAATGAAAGCAGGAACGTACCCACGGGTTTCTTTGGGCAGGTAGTTGTAGATTGTCCAATAATCTGTGGCTCCTCCGGCACGGCGTATGGCTTTGTTGATAGTGCCTGGCCCGCAGTTGTAAGCTGCCAATACCAGGTTCCAGTCTTGATAGATGTCATATAAGTCTTTCAGATAACGTGCCGCCGCCCAAGTTGATTTGACCGGGTCCCGCCTTTCGTCTATCAGACTATTGCTTTTCAGCCCGTATATTTTTCCTGTACCCAGCATAAACTGCCACAAACCGGTAGCTCCCTGGCGGGAAACTGCAACAGGATTTAAGGCAGATTCTATAACCGGCAGATATTTCAGTTCTTGAGGAAGGTCGTATAAATCAAGTGCTTCTTCAAAGATAGGCATATAAAAATTGGTTGCCGCAAGCATAAAGGATACTTTATTGCGCAGACGGACGGCATACATATCAATGAATTTGCGTACAGCCTCGTTGTAAGGCATTTCTATGATAGACGGAATACGAGACAAACGATCCATATAAATAGAATCGCTGACAATGGGGTTGACTGAAGTCATTTTACAGTTCTCGCCCATACTGATGTAATTCTTTGACTGCCAATCCCAAAAGAGGCTATCCATTTCTGACTGCATACTTTCAGGAACATCAATAATTTCTTCTTTTCCTGTAGTTTGCGAGTGAACGGTAATACTTTGGGTTTGTGCGTTGATTCCCGTTGTTCCTATAAATGTAAATAAACCAATTAAAAAGTTTTTCATGCGATTAAAATTTGAAGCTGCATTGCAGGCCTATTGTATTAGGTATCCTGCTCCGGCCATCATTAAAAATAACAGGTTGTATTTGAAGACCTAAGTCTTTGGATATATCAAAATCAGATAGTTCAGCATCCACGTATGCGTCTATGACAGATAGTATATATACACCGATAAAACAGAATATGCTTAAATCCCGATATCGGCGATAAAAATCTTTTCGTTTTTTAAAGGTATCCTCCATACCTTCCGCACTCACGCCATGAGGCAGGAAGTCTTCGTAGCTTTTGGTATTAGGGTCATCGTCCATAATATCCAGATAGGCTTGCGAATAGTCCTTGTACATTCTGTTGTTCCAGGTCAGCGCATATGCACATCCCACAAATCCTCCATATACTATCGGCAGTTTCCAATATTTACGGTTGTATATCTGTCCTCCGCCGGGAATTACCAACGCCAGCCAGATGGCACGGTTGGAGTTCGGAATAAATCGGGGTTTTGTTTCGGCAGCCATTGCTTTCTGTATGGAATCATTTTTACGGACTAAAGCGGCAGTATCAACAGGTGCTTCCATATTTTCTATCTTTTGTCGTTCTTCCAACAATTTTAGGCTGTCAATGACAAGTGAATCTTTGACTTGTATGATAGAATCTGCCTTTATACCCATACGGCGGTTGCGTGCCTTTTGGGCGTGAACATTCAGGCTTCCAGCCATCATAAGGCATAAAAGCATGAATGTAAACACTTTATATGTGGATGTTTTTCTTTTCAATGTAGTAATAACGCTTTATTCTTTCTTTTTCAGTGAATCCAATATTTCCATGATTCGTTCCAAGTCCTCTTCGTTGTTGAACGGAATACTGATCTTGCCTTTTCCTTTGGCTGTGCATGAAAGCTGTACTTTTGAACCGAAGAATCCGCAGAGATGGCTTTGCAGCAAAGTGTATTCCTCGGATAGTTTGGAACCTTTTGGTTTGATCTTCTTCCCACCGCTGTCCACTGTCTCGCCACTGCTCAGTGCCTTGACAATTTCTTCCACTTTGCGGACAGAATAGCCTTGTGACTGTATTTCATTAAAGATACGTATTTGGGTCTTAGGATCATCTAAGGACAATAAGGCACGGGCGTGTCCCATGTCTATTTCGCGGTTTTTCAATGCTACTTGAATCTGAGCCGGAAGTTTCAGCAGACGCAGATAATTGGCGATAGTGGTACGTTTTTTTCCGACACGTTCGCTCAGCCGTTCCTGTGTCAATGCATATTGTTCCAATAAATGTTGATAAGCCAGTGCAATCTCCAATGAATTCAAATCTTCACGCTGAATATTTTCAATCAACGCCATTTCCATTACATTCTCGTCATCGGCTGTGCGGATGTATGCCGGAATAGATTTAAGTCCTGCCTGTATGGAGGCGCGGTAACGACGTTCTCCGGCTATGATCTGGTAAGAGTCTTCACTCAGTTGACGCAACGTAATGGGTTGGATGATACCAATTTCGGCAATAGAGTCAGCCAACTCCTGTAACGCCACCGGATCAAATTCACGGCGCGGTTGGTTAGGGTTGACGGATATTTTGCTCAGTTCTATCTCATTGATAGAAGATGAGCCGGCTGTCTTTACTTCTTCGGTCGAGATCAGTGCGTCAAGCCCGCGTCCTAAAGCAAATTTTTTCTGTACTGCCATTGTTTACTTTCTGTTACGTGTTATAATTTCTTGTGCCAATGCCAAATGATTCTTGGCTCCGGTAGAGTCGGCATCATACAATATTGCAGGAATGCCGTGGCTGGGAGCTTCGCTCAGTTTGACGTTACGCTGTACAATTGTCTTGAATACCAATTCTTGAAAATGGCGTTTCACTTCATCATAAATCTGGTTGGCCAGACGCAGACGTGAATCGAACATTGTCAGCAGGAAGCCTTCTATTTCCAGTGAAGGATTCAGTTTCGATTTAATAATCTTAATGGTATTCAGCAATTTGCTGATGCCCTCTAATGCAAAATATTCGCATTGAACAGGGATAATTACTGAATCGGCTGCTGTCAGCGCATTGATCGTTATCAAGCCTAATGACGGGGAGCAGTCTATCAGGATATAGTCATATTCGTCCCGCATGGGGGCTAATACTTTTTTCATGATCTTCTCGCGGTCTTCCAGGTTCAACATTTCTATTTCTGCGCCAACCAGGTCGATGTGTGAAGATACAATGTCGAGTCCGTCAATGTCGGTGGTATAAATTGCTTCCCGTATATCGGCTTCGTTGATAATACATTCATAGATAGAGCATTCTACCTCTTTGATGTTCACACCCAATCCTGATGATGCGTTGGCCTGAGGGTCTGCATCAATAACCAGCACTTTTTTCTCCAGCGTTGCCAGAGAAGCTGCGAGGTTAATCGTTGTGGTAGTTTTACCTACGCCACCTTTTTGATTGGCTAAAGCAATAATTTTTCCCATATTAATCAGTTTTTCTCGCTGCGAAGTAACAAATAATAGGTGATTGTACCTATAAAAAACGGCAGACATTAGCAAAACTGTTGATAACTCATTGGTTTTGTTAATAACTCAACGGCGGCAAAGATAGAAATTTTCATTCAATTCTATTCTATTTTTAGCACTGGGTTGTAGAACATTAAGATAATTTTCTTTTCTGGCGAGGGGTAGTTCCGGCAAAGAGTTGTATCTTTACGCTCCGAGAAAAAGAGTGGAAAAATATGAAGAGAGAAAAACCGTTGATATTGCTGTCAAATGATGACGGCGTGGAAGCTAAGGGATTGAATGAGTTGATACGTGGGTTGCGTGGAGTGGGTGAAATGATCGTAATGGCGCCGGATGGTCCTCGTTCGGGAGCTTCGGGGGCGATCACTTCCGAACATCCTGTGCGGTATTACAAGGTACGTGAAGAGGAGGACTTGACTGTGTATAAATGTACGGGTACACCGGTAGATTGTGTGAAACTGGCATTGCATACAGTTGTTCCCCGTCGTCCCGATGTGGTGATAGGTGGAATAAACCACGGTGATAATTCTTCAGTGAATGTGCATTATTCCGGTACGATGGGGGTAGTGATTGAAGGGTGCCTGAAGGGGATTTCTTCTATCGGATATTCATTATGTAATCATTTTGCGGATGCTGATTTCTCTTCATCGCTGCCTTATATACGCCGTATTACTGAGCAGGTCCTGGAGCATGGCTTGCCTTTGGGTATTTGCTTGAATGTGAACTTTCCGGATACGGCTTCTTTGAAAGGGGTACGCATCTGCCGTCAGACGAATGGGGCTTGGATTAATGAATGGAAGCGTAGTCTGCATCCTCGGGGTGGAGAGTATTTCTGGCTGACCGGAGAGTTTGATAACTATGAACCGGAAGCGGAAGATTCGGACCACTGGGCATTAGGGCATGGGTATGTGGCGGTAACTCCTACCCAAATTGATGTGACCGCTTATGGGATGATGAATGAGTTGAAAAACTGGAATCTGGAAGTATGAAATACTATTTGATAGTAGGCGAGGCATCAGGCGATTTGCACGCATCTAATTTGATGTGTGCCTTGATACAGGAAGATCCGGAAGCAGAATTCCGTTTCTTTGGCGGGGACTTGATGACGGCTGTTGGTGGAACGCGGGTGAAGCATTACAAAGAACTGGCTTATATGGGTTTTATCCCGGTGTTGTTGCATTTGCGTACTATCTTTCGGAATATGAAAGAATGTAAGCAGGACATTGTTCGTTGGGCTCCTGATGTAGTGATTCTGGTGGATTATCCTGGCTTTAACCTGAAAATAGCCGAGTTTATAAAGAAGCAGACGCAAATACCTGTCTACTATTATATTTCTCCTAAAATATGGGCTTGGAAAGAGTATAGGATTAAAAATATCAAGCGGGATGTGGACGAATTGTTTTCTATCCTGCCTTTTGAGATTGAGTTTTTTGCCGGACATCAGTACCCTGTTCATTATGTGGGTAATCCTTGTGTAGATGCAGTGGATGCTTATTGTAAGAAACATCCGGATGGGTTTCCGGAATTTGTGGCGGATAATGGTTTGTCCGAAAAGCCTGTTATCGCATTGTTGGCGGGCAGCCGGAAACAGGAAATCAAAGACAACCTACCGATGATGCTGGAGGCTGCTGCTCCGTTTACCAAAGATTATCAATTGGTGTTGGCAGGGGCTCCGGGGATGGACCCTGCCTATTATGCGGGTTATATAAATCCGAATGTACCGGTTAAAATCATTTTCGGACAGACTTACAGGCTGTTGCAGCACGCGCAGGCGGCATTGGTGACTTCGGGTACTGCAACTTTGGAAACAGCTCTTTTCCGTGTTCCTCAAGTGGTGTGTTACTATACTCCGGTAGGGACGTTTATCGCTTTTCTTCGCCGGCATATTCTAAAAGTGAAATATATTTCGTTGGTTAATCTGGTAGCCGATAAGGAAGTGGTGCGTGAACTGGTAGCCGATACGATGACGGTAGATAATGTACGTTCGGAGTTGGAAGCTCTTCTATATAATAAGGTATATAGGAATAAGATGTTGGAAGAGTATGATCGTATAATTCAAATTTTAGGTCCGGCAGGAGCTTCGGAGGCAGCGGCACGCAAGATGGTGGCCTTACTGAAGAAATAAACTTTTCACGCTGTTTTTTTGTTCTTTCGGGTAAATAACCTAAACCCCGGAAAATATGAAATATTCTTTTTCATCGATGTTAGGGGCGGTACTTCTTTTTAGCGGAGTATTCGCCTTTTCAGCTTGTGGCAATGACGAAAGTTATCCCGATAGTACAGTAACTATAGCTATGGCTACAGTAGAAAAGCAACCTCAGTATGACGCTCCTTATTTTATATTGGATAATGGAGAGAAATTGTGGGTGGTACAGAATGCTGTACCTTACCGGGATTTGAAGACGGGAGAGCGTATCTTTGGAAGTTATACCTTTCTGGAAGCTGGTGAGAGTGGTTTTGCCTATGATATCCGTTTGAATGACTATGCCATGGTACCTGTTCAAGATATTATCGGACTGAATCCTGATAATATGGATAGTATAGGAAATATGAAAGTGCAGATTAAAGATATATGGTTTTCCAATGAGTATATGAATGTGCGTTTTATGCTGAATTTTCCCAATCCCCAAAGGCCTATTCTCAATCTGGTTGTCAATGAGATGATTCCTTTGGTAAATGACGGGTATGCGCATTTGGAACTCCGCTATAACAATAATGGCAGCCAAGGACGGTTGGTACCTGGTCTGGTTTCTTTCAAATTAGGAAGTTACTCACCGGAAAACAGTGAATTAAAAGGATTAAAGGTGCTGGTACGTCCTGTAGGCGGTGAAGAAAAAACATATATCTTCTCTTACCCGCTTACTGACAAGAGTACGCCTGATTTTAATCTTTTGGATCTGGCGGAATTAAAATAAAGAAACTACATACAAATAGACTACTGCTGCAGGGATAGCGAGGATTGCGCTGTCGAAACGATCGAGCATTCCACCATGTCCTGGCAAAATATTACCCGAATCTTTGATACCTAAACGGCGCTTCAATAAAGATTCCGTCAAATCACCCCAGGTACCGAATATTACTACTGTTAATGCTAGTCCAATCCATACCCCGGTGGACATGAAGGGAAAGAAATGAGCCAGTATGAAGGAGGATATGATGCAGAATACACTGCCACCGATAGAACCTTCCCACGATTTTTTAGGGGAAATACGCTCGAACAGTTTGTGTTTGCCAAACAGCATCCCCGTGCAATAAGCCCCCGTATCATTCACCCAGTTAAAAATAAAAATAGATAGTGGGAGAATAGCATTGTATTGTGAAATACTCGCTGTTTCGTCCGAGTGGAAAGCCAATACATCTGTCTCTTATACACATCTCCGAGCCCACGAGACCCTAAGACATCTC
>ENA-OZFB01000472-OZFB01000472.1-human-gut-metagenome-genome-assembly--contig:-NODE-472-length-13695-cov-4.803446_pt1 | contig 13695 bp, 10 predicted proteins | sample MGYA00244614_ERZ653626 | MGnify/ENA primary metagenome ERZ653626 (study PRJEB26926, sample SAMN06164992) | human gut metagenome | biome: ENVO:00009003; feature: ENVO:2100002; material: ENVO:00002003...
GTCTCGTGGGCTCGGAGATGTGTATAAGAGACAGATCCAATCCCAATCCGGAAATATATGACTATTTCTATAATACACAATTTCCCTGTTTTCTGTCAATCTGCAAATTTTTATCCTTTTATCCGGTGTTTCATTTCTTTTTCATCAAACTCTACGAGTATTATATCGGGTCCTATCCGGATAACTTTAGCCCATGGAATAAAAAATTCGCTGTCCCTGCAAAAACAGCCCAGATATTTTCCCGGTCCGGGAACGATCAGTGCCAGAATTCTCCCACACTCTTTGTCAATATCCAGATCCCGAACGCTGCCAAGGCAGCGGCAGTCTTTTACATTGACTACTTCTTTTTCACATAAATCAGAAAAACGCACAGAACACTCCTGCTTTTCTTTCTTGGAATATTCTATGCGTCTTAGCTGTATTTTATGTTTATGCACGCTGCTTCATTTTATAATATATAAGCTGTGCCACTTCTGCGGCACAGCTTATAAAAAGGGAAGATTTAAGTTTTATTCTTTTACGCCACCAAGCGTAAGTCCTGTTACGAAATACTTCTGTAAGAATGGATAAATACAGATGATCGGCAGAATCGTAATAATCGTTGCAGCTGCACGAACCGATGTCGGTGTAACCGTTCCCACTGCATTCTTCATTGCCTCGACACTACTGCTCGTATTTGTTACGGATGACAGTAGTTTCATCAACTCATACTGTAATGTTGTCAGTTTGCCGTTCATACGGTTATATAACATTGCATCAAACCATGAATTCCACTGACCAACTGCAACAAACAATGCAACAGTTGCATATACCGGCTTACAGAGCGGTGAATAGATTTTCAGGAAAATCGTCGTATACCCAGCACCGTCGAGCTGTGCCGACTCCTCTAAGCTGTCCGGGATACCGTTCATATAAGTACGGATAACCAGCATGTTAAACGCACTGACCATTCCAGGGATAACATATACCCAGAAGCTGTTGGTAAGTCCCAGTCCCTTGTACAACAGGAATGTCGGGATCAGACCTCCGTTTACATACATGGTGATAACCCAGAATAAAGAGAGCTGCTTTTTAAACATAAATCTTTTTCTGCTGACGATAAATGCTAGGATTGCATTGGAGATCAGCGCAAGAACTGTTCCGATCACAGTTCTTGCAACCGTAACATAAGCACCTGTGATCAGGTTGTCTTTCTGAAGTACCGTAATGTAGTTCTTCCATGTAAATTTTCTCGGTAACAGATAGATACCTCCACGAAGGGAATCCGTACCGTCATTTAATGATATTGCTAATGTATTTAACACAGGATACAGTGTAATGATTACAAACAGGATCATAATGATCGTATTGACAATCGGAAAAATCTGCACCTTTTTTTTCGCTTTTTTTGCTGCCATTGTATAACCTCCTTAGAACAATTGTTCTTCACCATTACGCTTTGCAATCTGGTTTGCAATCACGATCAGAATAATACTTACGAAACTCTTGAAGATACCGGCTGCAGTTCCGATTGCGAAATCGCCCTGACTGATTCCCCATTTTAATACGTAAATATCAATTGTCTGTGATACTTTCTGAACCAGACCGTTTCCTAACAAATACTGAACTTCAAAACCGGCGTTCAGTACATTACCTACATTCATCAGAAGAAGAATGATAATGGTTGGTTTAATACCCGGAAGTGTAACATGCTTGATTTTTGCCCATCTGCCTGCACCGTCGATAGCTGCAGCTTCGTAAAGTGACGGGTCGATCGAAGTAATTGCTGCCAAATAAATAATTGCATTCCATCCTGTTTCTTTCCAGACATTGGCAAATGCAACGATTGGCCAGAAATAACCCGGATGAGCAAAGAAATTGATCGGCTGTGAAATAATATGGAAGTTAAGTAATAATTCGTTCACAATTCCGCCACCGGATAACATATCGTGTAAGATACCGGTTACAATGATCCATGAAAGGAAATGCGGAAGATAAGAAATTGTCTGAACGACTTTTTTACCGCCTTTGGATTTAATTTCATTTAATAAAATTGCAAAAACAATTGCTGTAATAAATGTTACCACCAGATTGATAACACCCATTGCCAACGTATTTCTGATTACCCGGATAAAAGTCATATCCGAGAATAATGTCCGGAATTTATCCCATCCTACAAATTCCGAATGAAAGATACCAAGTCTCGGTTTATAGTTTTGAAACGCCATAGTCCAGCCTGCAAGTGGGAGGTAATAGAAAACCACGCCATACACTACCATGATTGCCGCCCAGAACAATAATACTTTCTGTCTTTTAATCTCTTTCCAGGTAATTTTCGTCTTCGGTTCTTTCACTTTCTGTTTGGATTTTGTTCTCTCTATAGACATGACCTCACTCCTTTTTTAAACGGGCAGATGGAGTTTTCACAACATCTGCCCATCTAAAACCTCATTCTCTATGTATTATTCGTATTTTGCTGCGTCTTTCATCCGCTTATCAAGCTCTGCCTGCAACTCGCTAAGGAAAGCGTCCGGATTGCATGCATTGTATGCATCCATATAAGTTTTCCATGCACTGTCAAAGTCTTTTGCCATTACAACCTGCGGAAGCTGCTCATGCTTAACTTCGCCAATCTTGGTCCATGCCATTCCACCCTCTGTGTCTGTTGTAAAGTTGTTTGAGAATGACCACATCGGATACCATGGACCAGGTGCCTCGTTTGTTCCAAGCATCTCAACGTATGTTTCAACACCATATGCCTGGAATGCTTTCTTAACATCCTCATTTAATCCGTCAAAGAATTCTTTTGCCTGTCCACTCGGCTTTGTTGCATTCAGACCGTCATCACAGGTTCCGTCATACTGTGGAAAATAGGAATAAGAACATGCGTGAGATGCCTTATAATCCGTCTCTGCAGCCTTTGCTCTCTGCTCCTTGGTTCTATAGAAAAGTCCATCGTCGCCAACCTGATAATCTTCACCTTCAACGCCCCAGAAACGAAGGTTGTGAATTTCCTCTGAAAGAAGATCATCTACAAACTGTAAAGCTGCTTCCACATCATCACAATCCTTTGTGATTGCAAGTCCATCACCGGAATTTAAAACTCCGCCGGAGTTGTGCCACTGGTTCTTACGTCCATCAATCGTTACAGGTACCGGAATGTAATCGCATCCCTGTGCATCCAGTCCTGCAGACTTAATTGCATCACCTGCTGAGTAGGCGAAATCCCACCACTGGTCGATCATACCAAGTACACGTCCGGAAGAAAGCTTTGCAATGTACTCATCATAAGTCTGTGTGAATGACTCAGGATCAACAATACCCTTCTGATATTCCTCGTTCAACTTCTTGAAGTACTTTACAGCAGTATCAGATGTATTATAATCCATTACCTTTAATGTATCCGGATCAACCATACATGAACCATCATTTGGATAACCATCTAAGAACTGTGGAGCATTCTCAAGACAGAAATATCTCCAATCCTCGCAAAGGATGGTATATGGAATATTCTCCGTTCCATCTTCCATGGTAGGATTTGCTGCATTATAATCTTCAATCAGCTTGAAATAATCATCCATCGTCTTGATTTCCGGATAATTAGCCCACTCAAGAACTCTTGCCTGAATCCAGAATGCCTCATCGTTATGCGTACAGGTTTTCTCTTCTCCCTTAATATTGGAGAACTGTGGAATCCAGTAAATATGTCCGTCGTCCTGACGAAGCTGATCCCATTCCTGTTCGGTGAAGTAGTTCTTGATATTCGGATATTTGTCAATGTAATCATCTAATGCTACCAATGCACCTGCATCATATAACTGCGGCATACCATTTCCACCACAGATGAAATCCGGATATTCATCACCGGCTACCAGCGTTCCGATTGCTTCTTCTGCCGTCTGGCCTGTCAGCCATGTCTCTTTTACCTTTACGCCGGTCTTCTCAGCGATGATCTGCTGAACTTCGTTATCATCGTTGATCTCGGATCCCGGAACAGCAAAGAAAGCTGTAAACTCTTTAATATCTCCATCATTTGCTGCTTTTCCACCCTGTGTGGAAGAATTGCTGCCGCCTTTATTTCCGCAACCGGCGAACATGGTTGCTGCCATCGCTACTACAAGCAAGGCACTTAGCATTCTTTTTCTTTTCATAGAATGTACCTCCTTCTTTATATTAACTATTTTACTTTTTTTACCATTTCAAACAATCCGACGAATTATAGTCAAAAACAGGGTAAACTATAGTTCATTCTGCCGGACTATAATTTACCCTGTTTTCCATCTCTTTCTATTCCATTTTACTGCTGCATCTGCTTCCGGAATTTTGCCGGTGTGCATCCTTTTACCTGAATAAAGCGGTTGACAAAATAATCCAGATCATGGTATCCAACCTCTTCCGCCACCTGAATAATCTTCTTATCGGAATGCAGAAGAAGATCAACAGCCTGATCCATCCGGTAATTATTCAGATAATCCTTAAACGACTGACCGTATTTCTTTCGGAACAGTTGTCCGAGATAGGCGCTGTTGACATAATATTTCTCGCTAAGCCCCTTGAGTGTGAGGTTATCCGCATAATGTTCCTTAATTTCTTTCTCTACATTTCCGAGAACACCTCTGGATACATTCTTGCGAAGCTGGGACAGATAGTCTCCGTACTCACAGGCGAAACGCATCAGATGTGTCTTACTGCCGCGCATCGTTCCTGTTTCAAAGCTGCTCTCCGAAATCAGACGCAGGATTTCTTCCTGATTGACCTCATCATCCTGCTCGCTTGCAAGATGGATCAACTGAAAAAGCAGATAGTTAATATTAAGCGTCATGGATTCCCCACGCAGGCCTCTCTGACTCATTTCTCCATAGAAACGGTCCACCGCCGCCCGGATTTCCATATGATTGTTCTGCTCCACTACCTTCAGCAAATCATCAAGACTCTTCTTGCACAAAACCATACCGTCATTGGACACCTGCACTTCTTCCTCGTAGAAATAGATGTCCTTTTTGCTTCGAAATCCCTGAAAGGAACGAAGCATACAGGCATTCCCGTATGATCTTGCAATAAGGCTGATATCCTGCACCTTTTTCCCGACCAGCATCGTAACCGGGCGCGACAGATTCTCACCCAGATATTCCACCAACCCGTTCAGATAAGCGTTTTCATCGAGTCCTGCCTCTTCCGCCATATATTGAAAAAAGATCAATCCCACATCATATATTTTTTCATCTGCCGATGCGTCAAACACACAATTCTCCGCATAATCTTTCAGGAATGCAGTACAGCATTCATACATCTGTCTTTGGAATTCGCGCATCTCCTGATCCGTCACATCTTCGTCCGCATCACATCCCGCCATCTGAATTTCAACGTAGCGGACACCTTCTTTGCATTTCATCTGTGATGTGACATATTGCAGATTGGAATCATCGTATTTTCCCTTGATCAAAGCAATCTGATTTCTTGCAAGATATGCCTTTTCCATTTTATTGTTCTTCTGCCTCATCCGGTCATCTTCATCACGCATCGCAGATACCCTGTTAAGCAGTTTCAGCAGCATATCACGGTCAACCGGCTTTAAAATATAATCCGTACATTCATTTTGAAGCGCCCTTCTTGCATACTCGAAATCCGCATATCCGCTTAATATGACAAAATATGCATTCGATAGATTTTCTTTTCGTATCGCTTCCTGCAGATCCAGCCCTGTCATGACTGGCATCTGAATATCTGCAATTATCAGGTCTACACTCTCTTTTTTCAGAAAATCATATGCCTCTTTTCCATTTGATGCAGTCCCTGCAATCATATAGCCTTCCCATTCCCAGTCGATCAGCACTTTTAATCCCTGAATAATAAAAGACTCATCATCTACAAGCAAAACCTTTAACATATTTCTTTCCCCCTTTTGCACACCGGTCCATTAACACAGCCTTCAGCAAATGATAAATACTCCATCGGAATGCAGATCGTAATCCATGTTCCCACACCCTCTTCGCCTTCAATTTCAAAGCACACATGATCTTCTGTGTACATTTTAAGCCGCAGGCATGCATTGAGCATTCCCACGCTTTTCTTGTTTTTCAGCATCTCAATATCCGCATTCTGCATATCATGCTGCATCTGATACAACTTCTGCTCCTCAATTCCGCTTCCCGTATCTTCAATCTCGATGTATAATTGTTCTTCCCTTTTATAAGCTCTTACGAAAATCCATCCCGGTGATGCCTTACTTTCGATTCCATGTACACAGGCGTTCTCCACAAAAGTTACAATTGTAAGTTTCGGTATCCGGATCTGCGCACATTCCGGATCAATCTCGAGATTGTAATTCAGCCGGTCACCAAAACGATATTTCTGCAAGGACAGATACGCTTTTACAAATTCAAGTTCCTGTTCAATCTCTACCGAATCATTTCCCCAGTCCACATATTGTCTTTGCATGATCGCCAGTTTTTCGACCATATCTGCCGTCTCGTTTTCTTCCTTCAAAAGGCTTCTCATGCGGATACTTTCCAGCGCATTAAACAGAAAATGCGGATTGATCTGGCTTTGCAATGCCAATAGTTCTGCATTTTTCCTGCCGACAAGGATTTCCTGTTCTTTGATCTTGTTCTTGTATACGGTCTGGATTAGTTCATTGGTCCGTTTGACCATCCGATTGTAATTCCGGATCATGCTTCCAATCTCATCCCTACCGTCTTCGTGTGCCATCTGAACAAGATGCTCACCGTTGACAGACTGGAACACTTTGCTCAGCCCACGGATTCTCTTTGTAAACGAATGATTGAGAAGCAGCACAAATCCCATCGGGAGAACCACATTGATGATCACCAGAAAACCAAGAATCGGAAGAAAACGCACAATCTTACTCCGCACTCTATTATCCGCTTTTAAAACATAAATATCAAGTTTAGCTCCGTGAAGTGTAATGGTCTGTTTGTATCCCATCTTCTGCTGTACACTGATCATGTCAAATTTTTTACCGACACCACTGAAAGGTCCGTTACTCAGTACGATCGCATCCCCTTGACAAATAAGAACTTCATTGTCAAACTTCATTCGTCTCAGCATCCGCATCATACTGTTATAATCAAATTCGATTTGCAGCATCTTTTCCTTATTCTTGGAAAAAAAATCAAGATTCTGCAATAGGATGATCTTACGATGATAGGAATTGGCATATCTCTTACGCTCATATACAAAAAAAAGTCCTTCATTTTCGCCTCGTTCCTTCCACGCTTCATACGCTGCCGTTTCCTTCAGATTGGACATATTATCAATCTTTCCACCCTTTACCACGGTAGGATTATCCGTATACAGGGTAAAGACGATCTGATTCATGCCGAGTACGTTTTCCAACGTCGAATCCTGAAAGAAATTCTGATATTCCGCATAATAATCCGAAGTGCTCTCATATTGCTTCTCCAAAAAGGTATTCATCCTTCTATCGGTGTACATACTTTTGGCAATTTCTCCCGCATTCTCCACCAGTGCACTGATATTATAGCTAACTGCATTCGCAACGTTTGCCATCTCATGATACTGCCGCTGCGATTCCATGCTGTCTTCAATATATAAGACGACACTGTCCGTAATGATCAGCGGTAATAAAACACAGAAAATGTATAACTGTATAAATTTTTTCTTAATAGAAAGATTATCCATATATCTTTCCAATACCTTGATGAACTTTTCGATGATATTCATACCAACCCCTCTAAATTCACACACAACAAAGCGATAAAGGAGCAGATTTTTCGACCTGCTCCTCATTCGTACAACCGATTAAATTCATTATAACATATACGAGACTATATTTAAAATTGTTTCTTGATATTTCTGCACGCTAATACTCAACCGGTGTCTGCGCACCCTCTCTGCGGACCACCAGCGCAGCCACGTCACTTCCGGTAAGTTTTGCACTTCTTGCATCCGGCTGCTGACCTCCGATTGCGATGCGGTAAGATCCCGGTCTTACAACGCATTCTCCCTCCTGCGTGATAATCGCAAAGTCACGTGCCTTAAGAGATATGGTCACACGCTTCGTCTCTTTCGGCTGTAATGTAACCGTCTGTATTCCTTTCAACTGATATCCCGGTTCATACGCATCCGCTTCCTCATGCTGAATGTACGCCTGAACACTCTCATGGATCGTGTAGGAACTCTCATTTATGACATCCACACTCACATCGACGGCATCTCTCACACTGCACTGCGCACAGGAAATCTGTGCATTCTCGTAACGGATCGTTCCATAATGCAATCCGTAACCGAACGGATAGAGCACATTCTTGTCCGTATAACGATATGTGCGATCGGACATATCATAATCTGTAAACTCCGGAAGATTTTCCGTTCCCTGATAAAAGGTGACAGGCAGCTTTCCGGATGGTGAAAAATCACCGAAGATTGCTTCTGCGACTGCCTTTCCGCCACGGGCTCCCGGATAAAAACTGTCAATAATCGCAGCAACATGCGCATCCGCCCATGAGAGATCGAGTGCACTTCCCGCCGAAATCACGAGCACAACCGGCTTTCCGACAGCCGTAACCGTCTCGAGCAGTTCTTCCTGAAGTCCCGGAAGATTGAGTCCCAGTTTATCCCCGCTGGCATATTCGTTACCGGCATCGCCTTCCTCGCCTTCGATCGTTGCGTCAAGACCAAGGCACATAACTACAACATCTGCCTGCTCCGCCGCAATGACCGCTTCCTTGAATCGATCCTTCGTCTCTGCCAGAAATTCCACTTTGTCTTTGTACAGATGACAGCCTTCTGCATATAATACACGCACATCATCCCCCACATACTGCTGAATTCCCTCCAGTGGAGTAATGTAACGGGAAGAGGTTCCGACATAGTTTCCGACCAGCGCATCTCTTGAATTCGCATTCGGACCGATGACTGCGACAGTCTGTATCTTATTTTTATCCAACGGCAGGAACGCATTCTCGTTTTTCAACAGAACAAGACTTCTTCTTGCCGCTTCAACAGACAACTTCACATGTTCCGGACATTCTACTTTATCATAGGTAATGTCTTCATACGGGGACGGATAATCCTTCATCATACCCAGACGAATACGAACTTCCATCAGGCGCTCCACCGCTTTTGTGATCGCCTCCTCTGAAACAAGTCCCTTCTCGTAAGCTTCCTGCAAATGTAAAAAGGCGCTTCCGCAGTTCAGGTCGCAGCCGTTGTTTACTGCCATAGCCGCAGATTCCTCGACGCTCTCTGTCACATGATGGTGCTCGTGGAAATCAAGAATCGCCCAGCAGTCCGATACCACATGACCTTCAAAACCAAATTCATCTCTTAAAATATCCTTCAGGAGAGTTTTGCTTCCACACGCCGGCTCTCCGTTCACGCGATTGTAAGCGCCCATGACGGCCTCAACCTTGGCATCCTTGACACATCTCTTAAACGCATACAGATAAGTGTCATACATATCATGCTTAGACGCTTTTGCATCGAATTCATGGCGGATCGCTTCCGGACCGCTGTGTACCGCAAAATGCTTTGCGCACGCTGCAGATTTCAGATGATCCGGATCCGGTCCCTGCAATCCCTTGATGTACGCGCATCCGAGTTCCGCCGTAAGATACGGATCCTCGCCATATGTCTCATGGCCTCTTCCCCATCTCGGATCGCGGAAAATATTGACATTCGGTGCCCAGAACGTCAACCCTTTGTAGATTCCGTGATCTCCTCTCCGTGAAAACTCGTTAAATTTTGCGCGGCCTTCCGTCGACACTACATCACCGATCTGTCCGACAAGCTCCGGATCAAATGTCGCCGCAAGTCCGATCGACTGCGGAAATACCGTAGCAACTCCGGCTCTTGCAACACCATGCAAAGCCTCATTCCACCAGTTATATGCCGGAATATTAAGTCGCTCGATCGCCGGTGACTCATAGAGCATCTGGCTCATTTTTTCCTCAACCGTCATCTGTGCAACCAGTTTCTTTGCATATTCTTTTGTCTGTTTACTCATTATTTCATCTCCTCATCTTAAACACTTTCTATCAATCCATCGACTGGCATGTCAGCCATTCGAAATCAGCATAATTTGTACTGTCACTGCCGTTGGAAGACGCATATACACCGACTGTGCATCCTACAAAGCCTCCGGCTTCCTCTGTCGTGTAAGCAAGAAGATCCAGATTTTCCGCAACGGATACATATCCTTTGCCTTCCGAAATCCAGACACGGGCACACTGATTGCGGCACTGCAGGCGGATCTTTAATTTTCCTTTCTTCTCCAGCCGTGTTGTTGCCAGCGTCTGCTCATCTCCGTGAATACAGCTGGTAACCACAAAACAAACTTCTCCATCCACGCGCACCACTTCAAACCGGAGATGATTTTCATTATTCTGGTAAAGCACAAGTCCCGCCGTCTCCGACTCATTTTCCGGATAGAATTCCATTCCGGTCTCTGCGACAAAGCGGTAACTCTTCTGTCTTACACCAAGATATGCACAGTTTGCTCTCTCGGAAATCTTTTCTTTGCGAAGGTACATCCGAAGTGCACCCTCACGTTCAGTCAGCGAATAAATTCCGGATGTCCAGTCCTCGATCGCCACCAGCCGCTGATCCAGCTGTTCTCCCCAGAAATGAATGACATCGGAATTCGTAATTTCTTCCGCAAAGCGATGCTCAGGCATATCGATCGTAAATTCGTCCTCCAGATGTCCGACTCCCGGAGCGATCACCGGCCAGCCGTTCTCCCAGATTACCCTGGCAAGGAAAGTCTCACGCCCCATGCTGCTATGCTTTTTGCAAGGTCTTGATGCAAGCATTACAACATACCAGTTTCCCTTGCCATCATCAACCAGATCTCCATGTCCCGCATAGATGACCGGATAATCCATACCGAGATTGCGGTGTGTGAAAATCGGATTGCGCGGACAGCCTTCAAACCACTGGAACAGCTTCTTACTGCGTGCCACCGTAATACTATGTTCCGGACCGGTTCCGCCTTCTGCGTGGAGTAGATAATAATAACCATCGATCTTGTAAATATGCGGACCTTCCGGCCAGATACATCCCTTTACCGCACCTTTCCAGATTGCCATGCTCTCACCGACCAGCTTCATGGTCTTAAGATCCAATTCCTGAATCCAAATCTCCCAGTCCCCGTTATAGCGAACGCCCTCCGGATTCGGACGGGTTCCGCAATAATAACATTTGCCGTCATCGTCGAAAAAAAGGCTCGGATCGATGCCCGGGGCATCGTCGCCGAGATAATACGGCTCGGACCACGGTCCTTCCGGATTCTCCGCTGTGACGATAAAATTGTTGCCGTGCGTCACATTGGTCGTGATCATATAAAACAAACCATCATGATAGCGGATCGTCGGCGCATAAATACCATCTGAGATATCCGCTCCCGCCACAGGAAGCTGCGACGGACGGTCTAAAATATTACCGATCTGCTCCCAATGTGCGAGATCTCTGCTGTGAAAGATCGGCACTCCCGGTGCATACACAAAACTTGAATTGACGATATAATAATCCTCTCCCTTTCTGCAAATGGAAGGGTCCGGATAAAATCCCATTAAAATCGGATTCTTAACTGTAACCATTTTACTCCTCCTTATAACACGTAACCAAATCCTAAAATTGTAAACTTCTTGTCTCTGTCTTCTTCTGCGACTTCAATGCGTACCGTATGGTCGGCGCTTTCATCCTCATTGAACACGATCATCGCGTTGCAGTGCTGCCAGTTGTTAATATGCGGATCCGCCGTCATGCGACGCTCACCGTCCACATCGACATACGCCTTTCCAACGTCCACTTCTCCGGAATCCTTAAAGATCAACACAAGCGCTTTGCAATGGATGCGGATTGTAAAGACAGCATTCTCCGTCATCGTTGCATCGTACATCCAATTGTACGGAAACTCCGGTGTCAATTCTAACCGGTCATCCATCTCCACACTCTGGAGCTGATCATCCGTTGCACAGAAGCCACCGGCGTCGATTTGGGCCCCGGCATAGACATCTTTCTTATCCAGAAGCCGTACATGCTCAAAGCTTTTGCCGATTGCCGGCTTCATCTGCAGCTGCTGTGCAAGCATTCCCTCCTCGGTCAGGCCGCTCTCAAAAGCGTCAAGTCTTGCATGTTCGCTCAAATCACAGCGCTCAAACAGATACTGTAAACAGTCTGCCATAATGGTATGGCCGAGGTTGCTCGGATGAAACATATCGTAAAAGAACTGATTTTTTGTCAGAACCCTTCCCTCGTTCGGTTTCTTTGTAAACTGCTCCACTACGGTATCCTTGATACTGACCATCGGCAGATCATACAGTCTGCCGACCGGACTTAAGCGATCCTGCAGATTCCAGTCATTGGCAAATACGGAAAAAAGCAGAACGACCGCCGGATTCCAATCCAGCTTTAAGATCTTGCGCACAAGGCTTTCGTAGCAATCGCCCTTCGTCTCGTCACCCTCATCGTTGACCGCAAATTCTACGACTACGATATCCGGCTTCTCGCCGTCTCTTAACACATCTCTGTCAAAGCGGAGCATTCCAAGCTCCGACGGGGTTCCTCCAACTCCCGCTTTCACAAATTTAACGTTATCTCTCATCGCAAATCTGCTTTTGAAAAGCTGATAGGACTTATAGGCATAACACTCGGTATTGATCGGTGTTGCTCCCGCCCCTTGCGTGATCGAACCTCCGATATAGGCAAGCGTTACTTCTTTTCCGGCTCTCGCCTTCTCGATCGCTTTGCGGATACGGTAGGTGTTGCCCAGATTCATGAGAGAACGCTCGATCATCGTGCAGTACAGTTCCGATTTCGTATCCACCGCTTCTTCTTCCACCTCTTCCGGAGCCGTATATCCGTCGTTCAGATAAAACCGAACGCTCGCTTTTCCCATCTTTTCCGGTACGCTCATGATGAACTTGATCTGTCCAGGAATATAATCATCCTCTGTCCAGGTATAATCCGACAGATAAATGCGCCGTTCCATTCCGTCTCCGGTCAGGCTGCATCGCAGATTGGTTCCGCCTCCGTAGAGATCTTTTTTCCCGTACATCTGGAAGATGAACTCCATCTCCTCCTTCGGATTGTCGGTCTCAACAGACACCCCGATACTGTGTACAAGCTTGCCGAATCCCTCCACCGTCTCCAATAACCGAAGCATGTTCTCATCCGTAATATTTCCGACGATCTGTGCGCTGTTAATCAGCCTTCCGTCACTTTCATAGATAAAGTGGATCGCACTTCCGTCTTCCTGTTTTGCTCCGAAGATTTCTTTATCCTTCATAATGTAAAAATATGGTCTTTTCTTTTCCGGATCCTTTGGTGCCACCGGTCCGTTCATAATCATTACCTCCCTACTTTCTTTGCTTTCTTTTCTTTATACATTTCTATATCACTCATGCGCATGCATTCTTCAAACGATTCACGCGCCGTAATCTGCGTCATATAATGTCCCATCGAGCAGTCCGCCCGGTAAGGTTTACCACTTTGCGCGTTTGCCTCATCCAGATAATGGTGGATCTGATTCTCCACATCCCTGACAAGTCCGGCATTCGCTCCGGTCAGAACAAACACGAACTCATCCCCTCCGGTTCGGGCTGCAATGCCGTATTTGCCAATTGCCTTGCGTATTGCTTCCGCAACGGCACAGATTGCCCAATCGCCTTCCTTATGTCCATAAGAACTGTCTCTTATACACATCTCCGAGCCCACGAGACCCTAAGACATCTC
>ENA-OZFB01000482-OZFB01000482.1-human-gut-metagenome-genome-assembly--contig:-NODE-482-length-13589-cov-4.716640_pt1 | contig 13589 bp, 8 predicted proteins | sample MGYA00244614_ERZ653626 | MGnify/ENA primary metagenome ERZ653626 (study PRJEB26926, sample SAMN06164992) | human gut metagenome | biome: ENVO:00009003; feature: ENVO:2100002; material: ENVO:00002003...
CGAGATGTCTTAGGGTCTCGTGGGCTCGGAGATGTGTATAAGAGACAGAGATAAAATCGTATGAAAAGCGATGGAAATGGAAGGAATGGAAGGAGCCATACTCATTTTTATGTTAGGGAACATGGAGCAGACAGTCGCACGTAAGCAGACAAAAAGGGAGAAAAACAACACACAAAAACGGACAGAAGGGTGGAAACAGAAGGGCATATGGCTGTTTTGGTATGCCGTGGTTCCGGTGTTTGCTTTTTACCTGATGGAATGTTATGAACACAATCCATTTGCGGAAGTGCGTGTGGAAGCACAGCTTTTTAATATTTTTTTGTTTGAGCTGATCGGATGGATGTTATATTTTCTGACCGGAAGAATGTGTTTTGCGTCCAGAGTGCTGTACGGACTTGCTGTGGCGTTTGGAATTACCAATCATTATGTGATGAAATTCCGTTCCACACCGTTTGTTCCGTGGGATCTGTTTTCGGCTGGAACAGCAGCCAGTGTGGCTGGAAACTATGATTTTACACCGGACCGGCGCATGGTGATTGTTACACTTGTTTTTATTGCATTATTTGTGCTGGCCTGGTTTTTTAAAAAAGGCCCGCGTTTTTCCTGGAAAATAAGGCTGGGGAGTATCGTACTGGTGGGACTGGTATTGTGTACATTTGTCAATGCCCTGCAGCAGGAATCGTTTCAGACAAAACATTATCTGTATCCGTTTCTGTTCACACCGGCATATATGACAAAAGTAAACGGCATGGCGGTGACCTTTGCCATGGATCTTGCCTATGTGGCAGTGGAGCGTCCGGCAGGATACGATGCGGATGAAGCAAAAGAGACGCTGGCGAAATACGAAACGAAAACAACAGAAACCGACACACAGGATCTGCCCAACATCATTGTCATCATGGATGAGGCATTTTCCGATTTAAAAGTGCTGGGACCGTTAGAAACCAATGAGGATTACATGCCGTTTATGCACCGGATGCAGCAGGGGGAGAAAAACACGGTCACGGGATATGTCCAGACATCTGTGTGTGGGGGAAACACTGCGGATTCGGAATTTGAATTTCTGACAGGCAATACGATGGCATTCCTTCCGAACGGAAGTATTCCGTATCAGCAGTACATCAAGAGCAGGACACCGTCTTTAGCAGGTTATCTGAAATCCTTAGGATATGCGACCTATGCACAGCATCCGTATCAGGCCAGCGGATGGAACCGGGATAAAGTGTATCCTCTGCTTGGATTTGACAATCTGGATTTTATGGAAGATTACAGGGATGTCTCCTATGTGCGCAATTATATCAGCGATGCATCGGATATGGAGCATATTATAGAAACTTATGAGAAAAACAAAGCCTCCGGCAAACCGGCCTTTATTTTCAATGTGACGATGCAGAATCATGGCGGATATACCGATACCTATATGAATCTGACGAATGATATCCAGTCACAGTATGCCAGCGAACCGCTCAATCAGTATCTGACACTGATCCACAAGACCGATCAGGCACTCGAAAATCTGATTGATTATTTTTCCAAAGTGGATGACAGGACGATCATCGTATTTTTCGGGGATCATCAGCCGAATGATACAGTGGCTTCTGTCGTGGAAAACGGGGCACAGGCAGAGACACAAAAACGTTATCTCGTACCTTATCTGGTGTGGAGTAATTATGGGATCGAGGGAGCGAAAGATAAAAATACGAGTCTGAATTATCTTGCGGCGCAGGTACTTACCGCAGCAGGAGTGCCGACGAATGCATACCAGAATTACCTCTTAAGTCTGAGCAAAACTTACCCGGTGATCTCTGCAGCGGGGCAGACAAAAGGGATCGGAGCCGATGAAAAACAGCTTCAGACTTACAAGAAGCTTCAGTATTATCAGTTGTTTGAAAAAAACAAGGAAAAGGATGAGTAAGAACATGAAAAAAATGATTTCGCGGATGGTGTCGCACCGGTCATTTCCTTATGTGATGGCATTTCTTATGCCATTTATAATCTGTGTGGTCATCTGTATCGGAAACGGGGTATATCCTTTCGGGGATAACTGTATTCTGCATATCGATATGTATCATCAGTACTGTCCGTTTTTTACAGAGTTTCTTCATAAATTAAGAACCGGCGGAAGTCTGCAGTATTCCTGGAACCTGGGACTGGGATCGGATTTTGTTTCTCTGTATGCCTATTATCTGGCGAGTCCGCTTAATTTTTTGATCGTGCTCTGCCCGAAACATTATGTGATCGAGTTTATGACGATACTGGTGCTGGCAAAGATTGCCCTGTGCGGACTGACTTTTTTCTTATTTTTAAAATATCATTTTCATCTGATTGGAAAAGACTCAAAACTCCATAAAAATCAGGTGATTCCGGCACTTGTATTTTCTACGGCATATGCATTGTCCGGATTTGTGGCAGCCTACAGCTGGGATATCATGTGGATGGACTGCATCCTTCTTTTTCCTCTGATCATGGTGGGACTGGAAAAACTGGTACGGGAGCAGAAACCGGGACTGTATTTTGTGACACTTGCATTGTCGGTGTTTGCAAATTATTACATTTCCATCATGATCTGCATCTTTCTGGTGTTTTATTTTATTCTTCTCTTTTTTACGCAGAAAGGAGGAAAACTGAAAGCATTTTTACGGTTCGCATGGTATTCCCTGCTGGCAGGGTCTGTCTCGATGGTACTGCTATTGCCGGAGATCGCCGTGCTTTCTGCTTCCGGGTCTGCTGAAGACAGCTTTCCGAAAACGCTGGAGCGGTATTTTTCTGTTATTGCGGAGCTGGGGCGTGCGGCAGCCGTCACTACAAGTTATACGGGAAATGATCACTGGCCGAATCTGTATGCCGGGGCATTTACCCTGGTACTAGTATGGCTGTATGTGCTGAACCGCAGAATCTCCTGGAAGGAAAAAGTTCCGCGTATGCTGATGCTTGTCTTTTTCCTTGTGAGCTTTGCGGATAATCAGCTGGATTATATCTGGCATGGTATGCATTTTCCGCAGGCGTTGCCGGGCAGACAGTCATTCCTTTACATTTTTGTGCTTCTGGTCATGGGATTTGCAACGATCCGCAAATGGAAAGGAACCAGACGCTGGCATATCATCATAGCAGTGCTTGCAGCACTGACACTGATGGTTCTCTCCGGATATTACGGGGATGAATTGGTGACGGAGTACATGGCTGTAGTTATTACCATGCTGTTTATCCTAGTTTATGGAATCCTGCTTCTTTTGCTTAAAATTGCCCCGAAGAAAATGCGGATAGCCCTGCGGGAAGCTGCCTTTTGTGTTGCCATTGCAGAACTGGCAGTCAATATGGCGGTAACCGGGCTTGGCGTTACCAGCCGCGTGGCATATACGGATAAACAGGGGTACTACGAAGATCTGCTGCAACAGGCAAAAGAGGATAACGGAAATGATGGATTTTACCGGGTGGAGGACAGTGGGCGGAAAACCAAAAACGATGACAGCCTGTACGGATACCGTTCGGCAACCATATTTTCCTCCCTGATGAATCTGGATGTCAGCCATCTCTTCCAGAGCCTGTATATGGAGGGCGGAAAAAATTTCTACTGTTACAATGGTGCTTCCCCGCTTCCGTCAGCCATGTTTTCGGTGAAGTATATGCTTTCCTCTAATCCGGTGGATGAAAGTCCACTGCGGACACTTGTGGGAAGCAGCAATGGAAATTATCTTTATCGGAATAACTACTGCCTGCCACTTGGCTATATGATGAGCGAGAAGGCAATAAAAGGCTGGGAATCTTCCATGCTTGATAGGATCGGTTCCCTGAATTCCCTGGCACAGCAGCTGGGAGCAAAAGGAGACATGCTTTATCCGGCAACCTGTACACAGTCGCAGGCAGCCGGGGATACGACAATTGATATTTCCGAGGATGGATATTATTATGCGGATTATGTGACCTGCAATGCGGATTCCCTGACAGTATCAAGAGATGACGGATGGACGCAGCAGTATGGAAAGACCACCCACCGCTATCTGCTGGATCTGGGAGAGTGCAAAGCCGGAACAAAGGTCCATATTACCAATCTCAATGCAGAAACGATCGAATACCATGTGTACCGCCTGAATTTCAAGGCCATGTGCACTGCGTATGAGACGCTCAGCGAACAGACCATGTCACTCGAAAAAATGACAGATCGCAGGATCGTTGGAAGTATCGATGTCAGGCAGGCGGGAAGACTGATTCTGTCAGTGCCGGCAGATGAGGGCTGGAGTCTGTATGTAGACGGTAAAAAGACGAAAATAAAGCCTTTCGCGGATGCACTCATTGGTGTACACTTAAAAGAAGGAACGCATAAGATCGAGCTGCGTTATACCACACCGGGCGTACAGATCGGAGCTGCCATCAGCATAGCTGCGCTTCTGTTATTCCTGTTTAGTATGTGGATAAGATATAAGATAAGGGGGAAATATGGGGAAAAAATGCATCAGCATCGTCGTACCGATGTACAATGAGCAGGAATCTCTGCAGATTTTGTACCGGGAATTAAACCGCGTGACACGGGAAATGGGCGATTATGATTTTGAATATTTATTTGTCAATGACGGATCGAAGGATGCAACACTGCAAAAGATCCGGGAACTTGCAGCAGAAGATGAGCGCGTGCACTATCTTTCTTTTTCCCGCAATTTTGGAAAAGAAGCGGCGCTGCTGGCAGGATTGTCCTATGCAAAGGGGGATTATGTGACGACGATGGATGCGGATCTGCAGGATCCGCCCACTCTTTTGCCACAGATGGCTGCGATGTTAGAAGCCGGAGACTGTGACAATGTGGCAACCCGGCGGGTGAACCGGCAGGGAGAGCCGAAGATCCGTTCGTTTTTTGCACGCATGTTTTATAAAGTTATGCGGAAACTTTCCCACATTGAGATTGCAGATGGGGCAAGGGATTACCGTCTGATGAACCGTGCAATGGTAGATTCCATTCTTTCCGTCAGCGAATACAACCGGTTTTCCAAGGGAATCTTTGCCTGGGTCGGATATGATACCAAATGGCTGGAATTTCAAAATGTAGAACGGTCTGCGGGAGAAACCAAGTGGAGTTTCTGGAAACTTGTGCGTTATTCGTTTGATGGGATTATCAATTTTTCGGATGTTCCGCTGAAGATTTCCTCGTATCTGGGGCTGGTGCTCACCGTGGTTTCTTTTATTGCAATCATCGCGGAAATCGTACGCGCATTGGTATTCGGGGATCCGGTTGCCGGCTGGCCGTCGCTGGTATGTATCGTGACATGCATTGGCGGAATCCAGCTGTTTTGTATGGGAATTATGGGACAGTATATTGCAAAAACCTATATGGAAGTCAAAAGACGTCCGCATTATATCATAAAGGAGAGTAACTGTACCCGGAACAAAAAGAACAACGCACAGAATTGACGCAGATATGCTTTTTCTATATAATGATACAGAAAGACTGCACTGCATTTGGGATGCCGCGCAGTCAGATCATAACAGGTGAGGAAGAATATGCGAAAGATAAAACGCTTTTTGAGTGCCCTGCTTTGTGGGGCAATTCTTATAACAGGAACACTTGCCGGAGTCAGTGTGCGTACAGATGCAGCAGCCAGTAGTTATGCCGTGCAGCTGCGTGCGGCAGGATTTCCGGATAGTTACATCCGTGCACTTTCCGCGCTTCACACAGCATATCCGCAGTGGCAGTTTCAGGCGGTTAAGACCGGGCTTGACTGGAATACCGTGGTCAGCAAAGAGAGCGTAAACGGAGTCAATCTTGTTCCGAAGACCGGAAATGACGCAACCAAATCCACCGCAGACGGTGCATATGACTGGACCACCAATGTGTGGACAGTCTATGACGGATCTTCATGGGTCGGTGCCAATTCTAAATATATCGCCTATTATTTAGATCCGCGGAATTTTCTCAATGAGACCGATATTTTTCAATTTGAAAGTTTAAGTTTCAGCAAGGTGCAGACCAAGCAGGGAGTTTCTTCTATTCTGAAAGGAACCTTTATGGAGAATACGGTTGAGGACAGCGATGGATCTACGCTGGATTATGCGCAGGCATTTATGGATATCGGTGAGGAAACCGGGGTCAGCCCATATCATCTTGCATCGAGAGTGCGCCAGGAGCAGGGGTTAAAAGGAACCAGTTCCCTGATTTCCGGAACTTATAGCGGTTATAAGGGGTACTATAACTATTTTAATGTGGGGGCAGCGGGCATTACCTCCACACTGGTCATCAAAAACGGACTGGCATATGCAAAAAAAGCGGGATGGAATACCCGTTATGCAGCGCTCGAAGGAGGCACAAAAATTCTGGCGAAAAACTACATTGGCGTGGGTCAGGATACGTTGTATTTCCAGAAGTTTAATGTAGTGAATCAGAAGAATCTGTACAGCCACCAGTATATGGCAAACCTTGCGGCTGCTTACAATGAGGGCAGAAAGCTTGGACAGGGGTATGCGGACAAGCAGCAGGCATTTGTATTCCGTATTCCGGTTTATTCCGGTATGCCGGCATCTGCAGTGACATTTACAGCCAGTGGAAATCCGAATAACTATCTGAAATCGCTCAGCGTAACCGGACAGACACTGACACCGGTATTTCGCGGAGATACTACTTCGTATTCCCTCGTCGTGGACAGCAAAGTTTCCTCCGTTACCATAAGTGCATCACCGGTAGCTGCGAAATCTTCTGTGACGGGAACCGGCACCAAAAAACTTCAGATGGGAACCAATACGTGTAAAGTTACCTGCAAATCGGAGAGCGGAGCATCCAAAACCTATACGCTTACCATTGTAAAGAAAGCTGGTGCAGCGGCAGAGACCGAGAAGACTTCCGTGACTTCGAAAACATATCAGTTGAAAAACAAAATGGTTACGGGGATTGCGCCGGGAACAAAGGCGGCAACATTTTTGAAAAAACTTAAAGTGACCGCGGGAACGGTCAAACTGTTCAGTGCATCCAAAAAGAGTGTTACCGGAATCGTTTCAACCGGCAATGTTCTGCAGGTGTATGACAGCAAAAACAAGAAAGTTTCTTCCTATACGCTTGTGATTTATGGAGATGTAAACGGAGATGGAAAGATCAACAAAACAGATCTGAACCGTTTGAACAGGCATCTGAATGGTACCCAAAAGCTTACCGGATGTTATCTTAAGGCCGCAGATACAAACCGCAAAAAAGACGGGGTCAATGTGCTTGATCTGGTATATCTGAACAAACATCTTCAGGGGAAGATCACCATTCAGCAGTAAAAGAAAGGCAGAACATATGAGACAAAAAAGCAAAGCAAAAGGAAAACGGATACTGGGAGTGGTACTGGCACTGGTATTTCTGATCAGTTGTATCATGACACCGGATGTGCATGCACAGGCGGAGAGCATGATCATTGCTTTAAGCGCCAGGTCCGTGAAAATAGGAGATACTCTGGCAGTGACAGTGACACTTCCGGCAGGGGTGACGGGAACGGTAAATCTGACATATTCCAAAGATCTTTTTACTTATCAGTCAGCAACAGCGGAAACCAGTGTAAATGCAGGCACGGTTTCTATGACTCTGGGAAGTTACGGTTCCGGAAACAAACGTGCAAGCGGAACTGTTAAATTTAAAGCAGATGCGGCGGGAACTGCAAGTTTTGCCGCATCCGCACCATCTGCGGGCAATCAGGAAGGGGACCGCGTGGATGTGGGAGGTGCAAGTGTATCTGTAGCTGTTGAAAATTCGGCAGCGGCAGCAGATGACAAATCAAAAGACAATACGCTGGCATCCCTGACGATTTCCGAAGGAACCCTTTCTCCGGAATTTCAGTCGAAAGTTACCGAATATCAGGCAAAAGTGGGAGATCAGGTGACATCGCTGGCAGTCAGCGCACAGCCAAATGATGCTAAGGCATCTGTGATCTCGGTCAGTGGGGCAGACAAACTGAAAACCGGTGTAAATAAAGTACAGATCGTCGTGCAGGCGGAAAATGGTGTGAAAAAGACCTATACCATTCAGGTGACCAGAGGAGCTGCGCAGCAGGAATCACAGGATACACAGCAAAAAGGAGAGACACAGGCTCCGGCAGACGCGCAGCAGTATTTTACGATTGACGGAACAAATCTCTATCTGACAGACAGTATTCCGGATCGCTATGTTTTGGATGGCTTTGTCAAAGATACAGTGACTTTGTGGGAAAATCAGTATCCGTGCATGCGCAAAGACGGAATAGACACACCGCTGAGACTTTTGTATCTGGTGGATGAAAACGGACAAAACGGTGCTTTGTATATGCTGGATCTGGATGATCCGGAAGAAATTTATCCGTTTGTATGTATGAACTATAACCAGTATAAGCATACCATAGGGGAAGAGACAACATCTGCAGAAGCTTCTACCCAGGAAGGGGAAACGGGCCTGTTCCAGAGTACGGAAAGCCAGATGCGGCTGATTCTCTGTGCGTTCGTTGTGGTTGTACTGATTCTTCTGATTATCATAGTGGTTCTGATCGTCAAAAGAAAAAAAGATGATGACGATCCTTATGATGATTTTTATGACGATGATGATGACGATGAGGATTACGATGATCCGGACGATGAAAAACTGTATGAAACGGATGATCCGGATGACACCGGGATATCCAAGCGTTACGGAAAGGAAACATTCCGCAAAAAAGGCGGATTTATGCATAAACTGTTAGAGGGTATTGAGGATGATCTGGACGATAATCTGGATGATCTGGAGGATGACCTGGATGATCCGGAAGAAGATACCGATGACAGGGAAAAAGAGCGGGAGAAGCGAAAGGACCATTACCGGGATGCAGATGATGAAGATATCATGCTGCAGAAAGAACTGGCAGAAGAAGTTCGAAGCTCCGTGCTCGGAAGAAAGAAGAAAACAACCAAAAAAGATACCGATGACGATATCGAATTTATTGATTTGTAGAATTGTAACAGGAGGTATAAATTTTGATTCCATATACAGATAAGGCGAAAAAAGCTCTGAATTATGCGAACCGCCTTTCCCGTTCGTCCGGCTGCAACTATGTCGGAACCGAACATATTCTGGCGGGGCTGCTCAAGGAAGGAACCGGTGTAGCAGCAGAAGTACTGACAGCCAATAATGTGGAACTGGAAGCGCTGCTTAAGCTGATTGATGAACTGGTTGCGGCAGGTGAGGAGGTGACGGTGGCAGACCGTGACGGATATTCTCCGCGTACCCAGATGGTGCTGGATCGTGCCAGGGAGATGGCAGACCGTTTTGACAGTGAACGGATCGGAACCGAACACCTGCTGCTTGCCATCATAAAAGAGGGGGATTGTGCAGCTTCCCGGCTTTTAAATACAATGGGAGCCAACCCACAGAAACTTTTTGTGGATATTCTTGCTGCGATGGGAGAGGACCCGGCACAGTACCGGGAAGAAATCCAGCGTGGAAGAAATGAGGAGGCAACACTTACCCCTACGCTCGATCAGTATTCCCGCGATCTGACAGCTATGGCGCGGGCCGGACGGTTAGACCCGGTAATTGGCAGGGAAAAGGAAACCGAACGGGTGATCCAGATCCTGTGCCGCAGAGGCAAAAATAATCCGTGTCTGATCGGAGAGCCGGGTGTCGGTAAGACAGCGATCGTTGAAGGAATTGCACAGAGTCTGGTAAACGGAAACGTACCGGATATTGTGGCAGATAAACGTCTGGTATCTCTGGACATGTCCGGACTCGTTGCAAAATCCAAATACCGCGGGGAATTTGAAGACCGTATTAAAAAAGTGATAAATGAAGTGGAAACGGCTGGGAACGTGCTGCTATTTATTGATGAACTGCATACGATTATTGGCGCAGGTGGAGCAGAAGGTGCACTGGATGCGTCTAATATTTTAAAACCGGCACTTGCACGCGGAGATGTGCAGGTGATCGGTGCAACCACGATCGAAGAGTATCGCAAGTATATTGAAAAAGACGCAGCACTCGAGCGGCGGTTCCAGCCGGTACAGGTGGAGGAACCGACAGAGGAAGAATCCATTGAGATTTTAAAAGGGCTGCGAAAGCTGTATGAAAAGCATCATCATGTGCAGATTACGGATGAGGGAGTGGAAGCATCCGTGCGTTTATCTGCCCGTTATGTCAATGACCGTTTTCTGCCGGATAAGGCGATTGATCTGATGGATGAGGCAGCTGCAAAAGCACGGCTTGGAATGATGCATGGATCGGATGAGATGATGCAGTTAAACCGTGAGATCCATCAGACGGAACTGGATATGGAACATGCGCTGCAGGAGGGAGATATCGAGAAAGCCCGCACATGGAAAGAGACACGGGAGAACCTGCAGGCATCCAGGGAAAAACTCGAAAAAAAGAACCGCCGCGTATCCAAAAACAAAGTTCCGGTGGTGGGCGAAAATGAGATTGCCGATGTGGTGGCTGGATGGACAAAGATTCCGGTCAGCCGTCTGACAGAAAGCGAGGCATCCCGTCTGCAGAAACTGGAAGAAACACTGCACAAGCGCGTGATTGGACAGGAAGAAGCAGTATCTGCAGTTTCCAAGGCTGTCCGCCGTGGTCGCGTGGGACTCAAAGACCCGAAGCGTCCGATCGGTTCGTTCCTGTTTTTGGGACCAACCGGTGTCGGAAAGACGGAAGTTTCCAAAGCACTGGCAGAGGCTGTGTTTGGCAACGAGGAATCCATGATCCGGGTAGATATGTCGGAGTATATGGAAAAGCACAGTGTATCCAAAATGATTGGCTCCCCGCCAGGATATGTGGGCCATGAGGATGGAGGACAGCTTTCTGAAAAAGTCCGCAGAAATCCGTTTTCTGTGATTTTGTTTGATGAAATTGAAAAAGCCCATCCGGATGTGTTTAACATCTTACTTCAGGTGCTGGATGACGGGCATATTACAGATTCCCAGGGACGCAAAGTAGATTTCAAGAATACCATTATCATCATGACCAGTAATGCGGGCGCACAGTCGATCATCGAGCCGAAGAAGCTTGGCTTTGGTGCAAAAGAAGATGAAAAGCAGGATCACGAGCGGATGAAAGCCAGCGTGATGGAAGAAGTCAAACGTATTTTTAAACCGGAGTTTTTAAACCGTATTGATGAGACAATTGTATTCCGTGCGCTGAACAAAGACGATATGAAAAAAATCATCGGCATTATGGTGTGTGATTTACAGAAACGCTGTAAGGAACAGTTACAGATCGATCTGGTGGTACGGGAAGCTGCAAAGGAATCTATTGTTGAAAAAGCGTATGACCGCAAATACGGCGCCAGACCTCTGCGCAGAAAACTGCAGGATGAGGTGGAAGACCGTTTGGCAGACGCACTGATCCGTGGAGAAATCCATGCGAAAGACCGTGTGATCGTGACGACGAAGAACAAGGAAATCATTGTATCAAAAGATAAAAAGTGATATAATTTAAGAACTAAATAATCAACCACACAGGAGGAAAAATCATGGCTGCAATCAGTGAATTAATTCGTACGGAAGGAAACGGAACCCTTAGTTTCGGCGATTACACTCTGGGAGCGAAAGCAAAGCTTGATAACTACGAATTTCATGGAGATAAATACAAAGTAAAAACGTTCAAGGAGATTACAAAGCTGGAGCGTAACGGACTGTTTGTATATGAATCTGTACCGGGTACAGCTGTCACCAATTTTACAGAGGATGAGAATACTGTCAGCTTTACGGTAGAGGGACCGGAAGATGCACAGATCACATTGGAGCTGGCAGAAGAGACAGAGTACGAGATTGATATCGATGGCAAGTCCGCAGGAACAATGAAGACCAATCTTGGAGGCAAATTAAGCCTGAGCGTAGAATTAGAAGGAGCAGATGCGGTAGCAATCCGCGTAGAAAAGAGATAATATATGGCAAAAGCAAAAACCAGTGCGTTTTTTTGCCAGAATTGCGGATATGAATCATCCAAATGGATGGGCCAGTGTCCGGCATGCAGAGAGTGGAACACGTTCGTAGAGGAACTGGTGGACCGGAAAGCACTCAGTACTTCCGGAAAAATAAAACCAGCGACAGAAGCGAAACCTGTTCCGCTTTCTGCAATAAAGACATCGGATGAGGAGCGGATTTCCACATCCATGCCGGAGCTGGATCGTGTATTGGGCGGGGGAGTTGTAAAAGGCTCCCTCGTTCTGGTTGGAGGAGATCCGGGAATTGGTAAATCAACGCTTTTATTACAAGTCTGCCGGAATCTGTCCGGGCAGAATCTTTCGGTACTGTATGTGTCCGGGGAAGAGTCCCTGCAGCAGATCAAACTGCGTGCAGAGCGGATTGGCACGTTCAGTGATCATCTGGAACTGTTGTGTGAGACCAGTCTGGACACCATACGCACGGTAATTGAACGGAATAAGCCACAGATTGTGGTGATCGACAGTATCCAGACCATGTATAACGAAAACGTTTCCTCGGCGCCTGGCAGCGTGTCACAGGTGCGTGAGTCTACAGGTGTTCTTATGCAGATCGCAAAAGGAATGGATATCTCGATCTTTATTGTCGGGCATGTGACAAAGGAAGGGGTCGTGGCAGGTCCACGTGTACTGGAACATATGGTGGATACGGTTCTTTATTTTGAAGGAGACCGTCATGAAAGCTACCGGATTCTGCGTGGCGTGAAGAACCGTTTTGGCTCCACGAACGAGATCGGTGTTTTTGAGATGCGCACAGAGGGACTGGTTGAAGTGGAGAATCCGTCCGAGTATATGCTCAGCGGCAAACCAAAGGATGCTTCCGGTTCTGTCGTGGCATGTTCCATCGAGGGTACCCGTCCGATTCTTTTGGAAATTCAGGCGCTGATCTGTCACAGCTATTTCAACAATCCGAGGAGAACTGCGACCGGAACGGACTTTAACCGCGTGAATCTGCTGATGGCAGTTTTGGAAAAACGTATTGGAATGCAGTTGTCGGATTGTGATGCTTATGTAAATATCGCGGGCGGAATCCGTATGAATGAACCGGCAATTGATCTGGGAATTGTGCTTGCCATTATGTCAAGCAAACTGGATCTGACGATTGATGAGAAGACCATCTGCTTTGGCGAGGTGGGATTAAGCGGGGAAGTGCGTGGTGTAAGCATGGCAGAACAACGTGTGGCAGAGGCAGCCAAACTTGGTTTTGAAGTATGCATTCTGCCAAAAGTATCCCTTCCTTCTGTAGGGAAGAAGTATGCAATGAAGCTGATCGGGGTGGCAAATGTCAGGGAGGCACTGGATGCAATTCAGGCATAGGCTATGTTATATGAATTTCTTGTATTGTGTGAAAAATAAAAAGCATGATATAACAATTTTAGAATACAACATAAATTGTCTGAATATAATTTAATTTGTAATTTCTGATTGACAAAATTCGAGCTGGGTGGTATTATAACAAAGCTGACTCGTGCAGAGCAGTTCTGATCGGATAAAGCCAAGTGATATTGAGCTCCGACAGAATAAGTTGCCGAGAAAAAAAGTTGTTGACAAAAAGCGACAGACGTGATAAGATATCAGAGTTGCCGCGAAAGAACGACAACAAAGAAAAATAAAAAAGTTGTTGACAATGACTTGTAAACATGATAAAATATACAAGCTGTTGGAAATAACAACAACGAACATTGATAACCT